>WNFU01003346.1_pt1 | contig 21258 bp, 18 predicted proteins | sample 5400121 | NCBI WGS metagenome assembly WNFU01 (sample SAMN13153360, study PRJNA577476) | soil metagenome | isolation source: 100 cm soil or saprolite under grassland replicate 1 | place: USA:California | collected 2016-06-15
GGACGAAGTAACCTGCGCGCTCGAGAAAAAGTCGAAGCATGAAGCCGGCGCCGCTAGTGAGATAGTCTGGGGCTTCTTCAATAACGATTGTGGCTGGGTTGACTTGGCGAATGAGTAAGGCGGCCCAGATGGTTAGATCTGCGAGTGGATGCGCCTCGGGTGGTAGTAGTTATGGGTTCGTTGATTAAGTGAAAATGGTCCTTATCAGAATCAATAACTTATGGGCGCGATTCGGTCATTAACTGAAAAAGGAGTTGGCCATAATGTGAGAAGCTTCTACGATTTTCGTTCATAACTTGAATGTTTCCGCAACGCCCGTTTTCTACTATTGGTCTGATCGGAAATCTGTAATTAAGAACTAGTTGTTAGAGTTCCGCCTATCGCGCCGAAGCTAAACGCTCGTCCGAAATTCTCCGACGAGGTATTTCCTAAATATCTTGTAACGTTCGACGAGTGGCGGATCGAAGGCGTAACGAACTTTTGCGGTTGTTAGGCGTTTCCTATTCTCTAGAAATCTCGATGTCCGTCACCTTGCCATCCGCCGTAAGATAGAACGTTAGATATTGCGTCCTTTGTCCCGAGATTATTTTGTAGTACCAGATCCGTTCTACTTTGGCGCCACGTCTCTCCATTCCGCGTTCGCGTGCATCCTCCCGCAGCAGGAATGTGAATGACTTCATATCTTTGAGCCATGACGCAACATTCTGTACGACACTCGGTCTCGTAACAAAGCTGTGCAGCCCCTCTGTTATCAACGAAGAATCGTTGCGACCGGCGGCTATACCTGACAATAGATTCTTGAACATTATCTCCATCTGCGGGTCAGCGTCCGGTGGTTGCCTGCCTTCCGCGGCATCCGCTTGCGCCAGCCCATCATAGGCGATCAAGCGAGTGCGGTCCTCCGGCGGTACCACTTGAATTGCTTTCTTGAAAATCTCTCGATTGCCGGGTGCATCCCAATCCCTAAGCGTTTGTACGGCTGTCCTGACCATTATGAACGGCTCCTGCTGGCTGACCAGATTGCGCAGGGTCTGGATATCCGCCTGATCTTTGGGCAGCTTATCTAGCCCCAGAATTCCGTAGTAGCGTCGCCCGATGGCGAGATGCGTTAGCTGCTCGCGGAATAAGGGGCGTAAGTCGTTCCGCTTTAGATCTACCAGTGTCGAAAGGGAACGGAACACAGGAAATTTGCCATTATCTGCGCGCACTGATTCCGCTACTGCTTGCACTGCCCCGTCAGAAGGGGTTCCCTCAAGCATCCTCCTCATCGCCTCCTCACGATCTACGGCATTAGGAGCAAACTTGAGTATGTGAGGTAACTCTTCAGGCGCCCAATGGAGAGTGGGTATCTCGCGCAAAAAGTCGTGATCGGGATCAAGCAAAACGGCCTCAGGTTTACTCGGCGCCACGATGCGGATTGTTTGCTCGGCTTTGTCGATCCTGGATCTCTCTCGCGCAACTCGGCCTCCAGAGATCCATCCAACGGTCACATTCAGCTCATAGATCGGCGTACCATCCTTCGTGTCCTGCGTCTGCCTGACGGTGAGAACAATTTCCTTCTTTGCATCGTCCCAGGCCCATGCGTAATCCAGCACCGGGTGCCCCGGTTTAAAGACCCATTGATCAAAGAATGGCTCAAGATTGATTCCCGTTCCCTCAGTCATTGCAGCGCAGAAATCGTGGCTGTCAACGAGTGTGTTCCGGTGCTTGGTCAGATAATGACTGATTCCCTGATAGAAAACTTTGTCCCCCAGGGAGCGTCGCAGGGTGTGCAGGATGGCGCCGCCCTTACGGTAACTATGGGTGTCAAACATCGCGTCCGCGTCCCTATAGAGGTTGGTTGATAGCGGGCGCTTGTAGCGACGGCTTTCTGAGAAGTAATCCTGCGAGAAGTCTTCGATCAGATGATCATAATCAGCTTTGCTTCTCCAGTGTTCAGAGTAAAGACCCTGCCCGAAGAACATCGCGAATCCTTCGCTGAGCCAAATTTCGCCCCAATGTTTGGGTGTGACGAGGTTGCCGAACCACTGATGAACTAGTTCATGGGCGACGACGCCTGAACTGGTGCGAATTCCCCTTCTTTTATCGGCCAAATACCTTTCGTCAAATATCGTGGCGCTTACATATTGCACAGCATTGTCGAAGTCGTAGGCACCGAACTCAGCATACTTGGGCCAGGGATACTTGACACCGAGAAGATCCGAGTAGAAGGAAAGCATCTCCGGCGTTTCGTCGAACGTGTTATCAATCAAATGGCCCTTGCCCTTGGGCGCAGCGTAAATCAGTGGCACGCCGCGCCACTCGGCGAACTTGATATCGAACAACCCAGCTCCAAGTGAAAGAAGGTAAGTGGCATGCGGCTGATCCATCTGCCAGTGAAATGTTCGTGTCTTGCTTTCGGCGTCAAGGACATTGGATTTGAGCGCGCCATTGCCGAAGACGTACCAGTCCGCAGGGACCGTGATCCTTGTTTCGGTTGTGGCCAAATCATTCGGGTAATCCCAGGTAGGCAGCCAACCACCATTGTGATTGGTTTCGCCATTCGTCCAGAAACCCACCCGGTTGGGTTCCCTTGCAGTCCCCTTTACCCAGTGGAATCCTTCGATCTGTTCGCCGCTTGCCGTGTAACGCACGAGGACGCGAACTGCCTTGGCGCGTGTGAGAGGTTGCGGCACGCTTATCTTTAGCGTGTTGCCGTCGCGTGTAAAAGTCGTCTTCTGTCCGTCAATCTCACAGGCTTCAATACTAAGGTTCGAGCCGCAGTGGAATGCGATTGTCGTCAGGCCATCGCGCAACGGAGCCAACGTATTGATCACGGTTGCCTGAAAGGCCAGTTTCGCGTAGTCCACGTTCAGGTCCAACGCTAGATGCCGCAGGTCATAGTCCCGATCCGGCGCGTATTGGTTTTTTGCTTGCGGCGGGGCGATGGTGGTGGGTGGCGCTTGGGTTTGTTGGCCGCGCGCCAGCGAAGCGATAAATATCAGGCCCAGAACGACCAGCGTAGTAATACTTGGTCTTAGTCTCATTGAGGACCCCTGGCGATCATACCGAAGAACCGTTTCTAGTTTGAGAAAATTATGCGTTCAAGAATCCGACTCTATCCTTGATTGCTAAAGTCATTTTGGAAAAATGAATCGCACTTATTCGTGTCGCAACTCTGCCAGGAGAATTAGCAGGAATGTGATTACAGTAGTACGTATTGATCTTGGCATATCATCTCGTGCCGCCGATAAATCTTCTAACGCTGTTCCTCTACTGGAGCAGATTCCTTCACGAAAGGTATCTTCGGCTGAGCTTCTGCCTCGGTTTTCTTCCCGACCACATACACAAAAAGGTGAGACACTCCAATACCTACTGGAACTATGCCGATCCATTGAAGCCCGGTTGGAATTGCCTCTGTGAGCTGCGAAGGATGTGCGAGCACGGCGCTCAGCACCACGAATGTTCCGATGCCAAGCGAGATCCAAGAAAGTCCCGCCAGCAGCAGCGTTCGTTGCACGTTCCAACTGCTCCGTTGGGCCTCTTGTTCGAGAGCTGGTAGCTCGATCCCTTTTTCAATCGCGGCCAGCCGCTCACGGTGAATCATCACTCGGCGACGATGTCGCAGCCATTGCTGAAAAGCCAGGTACATGGTCGGTAGCACCACCAAGGCTACGATCAGCACGACAATCACTTCGTTACTTACCGGGTTAATCATAGAAATCGTTTTGCAGCTTATTATACTCGCCGTACAGATGAACGGTTGCAGTGTCTGCCGCATTTCTGTGCAACCCAAAGGGCAAGTCAGGAGTATCAAATTTAGGAATGGACGGCGATGTTCAAGAATTGCTCAAAAAGGGCAGGTATGAGAAAGCCTTGGAGCAGTTGCTTGAACTCTATGGTAAGAAGGTCTTTCGGATGGCGGTGATGATGCTTAAGGACACGGGTCGGGCTGAGGAAGTGACGCAAGATGTATTTATGAAACTCTGGCAGGCTCTGCCGGCGTATGATGGTCGCGCCGCGCCATCCACTTGGCTGTACACAATCGCGCGGAATACATGTTTGTCTGCTGTGCGAGGTGAGTCTTATCGGCAGACGACTTCGCTCAAGGAAGCATTGGAGCCGACGGCATCGAACACGACTCTGCTCAACATTGAGTGGGAAGAGTACTTGTCGAAGCTCCCTGACATTCAAAGGGAAGTGATTACGCTTTTCTATCTGGAAGAGAAGAGCGTCAAGGACGTGGCCCACTTGTTGGATTTGCCCGAAGGGACAGTAAAGAGCCATTTGCATCGCGCGCGACGTGCGTTGGGCAAGATGATGGATTGATTCATGGAGTGTCAGACGGTACAAGAAGAAATTCTCGACTCTTTTGAGGAGCCTCGGGCTAGCTTGATTCAGCGAGAGATTGACGCGCATCTGGCCGACTGCACCACTTGCGCCAGATTCGCTGTCGGTCAGAAGACCGTAGAAGCGCAGCTCAGCTCGATGCTCATACCTCCTGAGATGAGCTCCGCATTCAGATCGGTTCTGCTCAAAACAATTCGCCGGGAAAGAATGCGCTTCTGGTCGGAGGCGCTGCCCGATATCGTTCATTTCGTGAGTTGCGCGGGTGCGACGGTGTTATGTGCCATCCTGTTGCCATTTGGAACGGCAGTGATCTTTGGCGCAGGTACGGTCGCCGCCTTATTGACTTATTTGCTGTTAACGATGGTTCGAGATTCATTGCAGGACGTTGAGAAACCTGATCAGTAGCAATCCTTGAAAAAGCGGCGATTGTCGCCCGTCAACCACAGACCGCCATCGGAACACCTGAGATGGAGACTTATAACAAATCCTCCAGAGGAGTTGCCATAGGGTGTCCGTCGTCAAATTCTCTGAGCTTGTGGGCGACTCGCGCGGCCACTTCAGCTCAATCGTTAGGAAGGCTCGCCATTGTGCGGGAGTCCTACACCCGCGAGAGACTATCGGAATGGGTGACACGCAAAAGCTCGACATCCCCGTCGCTTTGAACGCGATCCTTGCTGAGACCGAGGCTTTGGACTTTGCGATGGCATCGGAGCCGCGCACGGATTGCTGCTGCGAACGCTTGCCCGATCGAAAGCCGAAGCTAATTGAACTTGGCACAGGTACTGGGGTGGCTACAGCGTGGCTCCTCGACGGCATGGACACGCAATCACGTCTGATTTCGGTCGAGCAGCCCCGAGCGGTCGCGTCTGTGGCGAATAGAGGTCTCGGGCGGGCCCGAAAGGCGACGGTCTATGTGGAAGCCTCCGTTACGAACAGAACGTCGTAGTCTAAAAGTCGGAAGGTGTTTGGAGGTTCAAGCCAATGGCGCAGGTGCGTGCCCCAGGATCTGTCTATCATTTGGTTACACAAACGCGAGCCCTAATTGAGAGATATCAGTGGTCCCAGTATGGTCCTCGGTCGTCGTGCTGGACTTGGGGATTTGTCTTGTTCCTAAATTTCGCGTGGCGGCGATGATCTTTTGAAAGAAAGAAACTATTACTCCCTGGCCGAGGACTTCGCCGGCGCGGGTCTTGGATTCGTCACCTAAATAATACAATTCGGGGACTCCATGAAGGCGTCGTACTTCGGCAAGGGTCATCCATCTCCAGCATTGGGGACGATGAAGATGTTTCACGACCGCGCCGGTGCCTTGCTGCGAAAAATGTGTCACTTGAACGATTAAATTGCCGCCTTGGCAACTTATTGGTTCCAATAGCCTCCGGCAAATTATTGCTTCCAGTTTCGCGAAAATAGTACGAGGCGGTGTTCTGAACTACGCATCGAATGCCGAAATCGTTAACCGCTCTTCAATAAACCGAGTTCGCGCCTCACGTTCCGAAGGACGGCGCATAGCTCTGAAGGATTTAAGCCGGTAGGGTTCTTCGACGCCTTATTGATTTGTCCGGCGGACGGATATGTTCCCTCCGCGTGTAGATCAAAGGCAAGCTGCCTCATCCTCGCTTTAGCACGTGCTTTCCTTTCCAAGGCACTTTTCTTTCTGAACCCCGCAAAACGGTTGACGATTGCCTGGCAGATCTTTGGGAATTGCCGACGTAGATAAGGTGGCGCGTATTCCGAGCGGCTTGCAGCTGCACGCAAGGACGGCGGCGGCTCTTCAAAAAGAGCTGCTTGTAATTGATGCCGAATATTTTCAAACTGTTTCCTACGGTGTCTCGCGTATCGCCTCGATCGAGATTGCTCTGCATAACTTGGGATAATATCTGCTCAGACTAATACTCGCTTTGTACCCGAGACGCTGAGTGACTTGTGTCAGGGCTGGCGGCGGATCTTCGAGCAAGATTGCCTCGAGCTTGATTCGAAGATCGGTTCTATGCTCCACAAAGTACTCTGCCCGGCGAGATACAATGGCTTCGCACAGGCTGCCGAATTTCCTTCGCAAAGGGCGTGACTCCGAATATCCAAGATTTTCTGCAATATCATCCAGTGGTGGAGGCATTTCCTCTTCCAAGGCTTGTTGAAGTGCTAACTTCAAACCAGCATCATCGTGCGCTTTTTTTCTTGATCGCCGACGTTCGGCGGGCAACGATGCTCTGCGTTTTGTCGTTAACAGCTTGCTTAATTCGGGACAGCGCTTACGTAGAGAGCGTGCGTTCCTGTACCCCAAGCGATCGGCAACTTCTTGTAGGTTAGGAGGCGGATTTTCATCGAGAGCCGCAAGGAGCGTAAAGCTTGCCAGATCATTGTTACAACTAAGAGCCTTTGGTGTGGTCTTGGCTGCCGTCTGGGAATGTTTACTCTTAGTGAGAAGATTGGAAAATGATATGCCAATGCTATAACACATCTTTAGGAAGAGGTCGGTTGTCGGGAGATGCTGCTTACGGAGCCACCCGTTAACGACGCATCTATCGAGGCCAGCGATACGGGCGAAGGCACTTACGTTTCCGCCGGTGATCTGGTTGATGCAGTTAGGTATGAATTCCGTAACCCGTTCTCTCAGCGGATCAGACTGTTGGTTCGGGGCGGCTGCGATCAACTCTCCCATTTGATTTGCAACCCATAACTGATATTTGAAATCGTCGGCTTCAGAAAATGTGAAATTCGGTTCTTTTTCACCGACTGAATGGCCGAGCCAACCTCGACATTGGGAGCAATGTCCAGGGAGTAATCGATAGGTGAATGGGAGAGCCTGATTGTGGCAATGCGGGCATATGGTCTCAAGTCTTCTCTGGTGATGCATGCAGACGTTGACTGTAGCCAGTGTCCATAAGAGTTGTTCGTATATCGGTTCCTCCGATTCACACTGCTCTTCGAGGCACCCAGGGCACCATGCACGTACGGGTCGTAGGAGTGATTGGTCCGTTAAGACATTGCGCCACGTCAACATTGTCAATAGGCGGAGACCGCGTTGAAGCGTGAGTCTCTCGATGATTTCAACCCAATCCCGCGCGGTACTGCCCCGCCCATTGAGTGATTTCATCACCCGCCGATAGTTGCCACTTCTGACGAATGTTGATTTAGCCCGCAACGAGTTAGGCTTGTTTGATGCCGGGACAAGCTCGCGACTAATTAGCAAGTGGGCGGAGACGCAATGCTCCTTTGCCAGACGGGCAACATAACTCGTGCAACTCTCTGTACGCGCTGTCCCGATGCCAATCGGTTTCAGGTGATAGAGGCGGCTGCGAGGCGATACCTTGGGACGGGTGAGATCCCACGAGTCATAGACACAAAACTTCGCTGCCGAAGTGAAACTCATTAAGCCACAATTTGCAGGTCACGGACTGGCAGAGCGTTGCGGCTAGAGCTATCGAGAAAGCCCGCCGGCTTCGTGACCAGCGCTGCGACGCGTCGACGCGACGGATAAATTCCGCCTGCACGCAACTTGCTCCTAACATGTCTAATGTCCTTCTCTTGTTGGCTCCGTAGCTTCTCGTAGTAAGCCTGTCGATCTTTTGCATACCTGGCTGAGATCGCTCTGCACAAGCTAGGGAAATGTTTGTACAGAGACCTCTTGTCAGTATTGAGCTTTCTGGCGACTTCTTTCATCGGAACTGGTGGGTGATCTTTGAGCGTTATTCGCAGTGCCCGCTCTGTCGTCTCTCGGTCAAATCGCCTCGGGCGGCGTCGAGTTGTAGTAACCCCTGAGAATGGATACCTTGCCGGAATCAATTCAACTTCGTTCTGCGTAACAAACTCCGTATAAAGAAAATCGACTAACGACAGGCCGACTCGGTCGCAAATTCGTAAGAGATCACCCATGGGAATCTTTGCTTTTCCATGCTGCCAACCCCAGACCGTGTGTTTTCTTTTCCCAATGAGACAAGCAAATCTATTCATGATCCCTTCGGTGACCTGATCAATGCAGAGGGAAAGCGCTTTCGCGATTCTCTCTTTCGGGGGTGACGGTAAATGAGTCGCGGCCACAATCATCTCTTCCAGATTCTTCATTACGCACGTTTGCCATGCTAATTCATCATCAGCCGGCGTCACGTCTGTAGAACGAACCGAGAAATCCACACCCAACCAGTTACCGCATTTCGAGCAGTGTCCGGGCAGTGTGCGTCGCCGGAGCCAAGGGAGATTCCGTGCGCAATGATGGCATTGAAACCTGAGACGCCGCTGGTGACGCAGGCACACTTGAACCTCACTAAACGCCCAGAGCAGCGGGTCATAGACGATTTGCTCGTTCGCGCGCCACTCCCCGTAGCAGCATGGACACCACGCGCGTGTGGGCCGTAGCAAATGCCTGCACGTAAGTGCATTGGCCCAAGGGAGCATCGTCAAGAATCTGAGATCATTGCGCATGGTAAGACCCTCGATCACTCTTACCCAGTCTTTCGCGATGACGCCTGTACCGTTTACGGCCTTAGCATGCGTGCTGAATGAGTGGCCCAAGGCACTGCCTCTGGTGCCCGGACGTGCACCGCCTTGAAGGCTTTTGAATCTACTTGCTGACGCCTTCTTTGAAAGGACCGATAATAGACTAAAAGTCATACAACTTGCCCAAGAGGTTGGTCTTACTCTTACTGAAGACCAGATCAAACAGAATGTTAAAGAGTTGCGGATTTTTCAATGAAGCGGAGAAAGGCAGTTAATACTCGGCGGCTAAAAGATATCTTTTATTTGCACACACGCCCAGCGCTCAGAGTTTCTGAGAACTTTCTTTTCTGCCAAGGCCGTTGAGATCGTCGAAGAGAATCAACGATACTTGTTAGGGAGGTGGCGTGAAATTCATGGATAAAGCGACCTTCAACAAACAGTACGATCGCGCTGTCAAGGCTGGCGTACTGGCGCAAGCCTCTGAGCCGCGCGCCGTCGCCGCCGATTATGACAAAGCGAACGACCGCTTGATCGTCAAGCTTCGTAACGGCGTCGTCTTCATCGTGCCCTGCTCGCTTATCCAGGGCTTGAACGGCGCAGAGCCGGAGAAGATTGCCGCGGTTAGAGTGATGCCGCGGGGCGCGGCCTTGCACTGGGACGAGTTGGATGTGCAGATGAGCGTGCCAGGACTCGTCGCGGGTGTCTTCGGTACGCGCAAGTGGATGGCAGGGCTGGGACGGCAGGGCGGGAGTATGTCTAAAGCCAAACGGTCGGAAGTTCGCGAAAACGGAAGTAAGCGCCCGCGAGAGCGAACCCGCCGTGCTGGCTAAAAAATAGATCTTCTTTCGAGTGAAATAGGCTGAAGTTGAAACTCCACAAGGCTAAAGCACGGTCGTATCCAAAGAGAAAGTCTGCGACTTGGTTAGGTGGAAGTTGAAGCTCCATGCGACTGAAGCCGATGGTATCGCTTTCACGGAAGGCAAGCTCGTGTCAGAACCGCGAGCGGTACTGACACGACGTTGCTCGATGGACCGTCTTAGCCTAGCTCTCATTTTAATTCCACCCGCAAGCTGGGGTTGTGATTCGTGAGATTTACAGCAGTCGAAGGTTCGTCTACAATCCCTCGGCCGTCGATGTTCTTACGGAAACCTTGCGCAAGATGTTTCTGCTGTCTGTTGTCTTTCGGGCTTGGTGCTTACGCGCCGAACATCACTCGCGAATACGTCCGACAAATAATCGCAGCCCTTATCTATTGCCATGAGACCAGCTCAGCACCCCCAACATCAACTTGAGAGCACACACGCACGCGGGGGCGTCAGATCATTAATCGGGCGCTGCGACTAGTGCTAGAATGCTTGCGTTTTCGGAACACAGCGCATTCCATGCAAACCTAGGAAGGAATAAGGCGGCAGTAACGTGAGCAGAGACGAAAAAATGAGCCCGGAGAAAATCGGAAACTATTCTGGAGCCGCGAAACTGCTCACTGTCCCCGAATTTCGGTCCCCGCGCTCCAATCCTGCCCATTGGTTCCACACACACGAGGAAGAATACGCGGAGTTCCACGTCGTCGAATTTCCGGCAATCGTCAGTAAGCATCAAATCGACAGAGGAGAGTTGCTATGAGCGGTCCAGCTTCAAAGAAACAGGAAGCGAGCACCCCAGATTTTGTTGGCGTGCGTGAAGATTCGACGACGCGAAATGTTATTTCCAGCCCGGTCAACGTCAACTCGCCTTTATGGGAGCCGTATCGCGCCGCGAGTTATCTGGTCTACGATTATGACGCGCCGTCGGACGGAAAAGACCATACAAACTTCCGGAAAGGCACCGACTGCAAGATCGCCGACCACAAGTTCCGAGCCTCGGGCAGCCACCAGCTAGACGTTGAATTGCTGACCGCAACGCTGCGAGACAAGGTCGTTGACCCGGAGAAGGTAAGCGGCCGGCTGTACCTGGTCGATCTCCGACAGGAGACCCATGTGTTCTTCGACGGGCGCGCGGTCTCGTGGTATGCAGACAACGACTTCGGCAACGTCGGACAACCCTTGCCGTGGATCGAGGCCGATGAAGCCGCACAACTCGCGAAGATTAAGGCGGTGCCGACCACGCAGGTCTTTTCCTTCACTAAGGCGAAGACACCCAAGGAGGACAATAGAAACCAGAATCGGGTGACGCCGACCGGCTTCAGCGGGATTTCGGTCGCTGAAGCGAAGACCGAAGCGATGGTCATGAGGGACCTCCGGATTGACTGCGAGGTTTCATACGTCCGCCTCCCGGTGACGGACCATTGCGCCCCGACTGCGGGCGCGCTAATTCAGCTACTCGAACTGTGGACTCAGGTCCGTCCCAACGACTGGGTGCACTACCATTGTCACGGCGGCGACGGTCGCACGACCACATTTCTTGCGCTGTACGACATGCTTTGCTGGGCCAGGTCGGACCGCAACCTGCCGGACGTTACCGATTTCGCAAAACGGCAGTGCGAGCTGTTCGATTACTGCCTCATTCCTGACGGTTGCGGCGGCGCAGGCGAATGCACAAAGGCGGCTCGGGATTGGAAGTATTCGCTGGCGGTCGAGCGGTGGCTTGTGCTTAAAGCTTTCTGCGATCAGCTTGCCGGCAATTTGGGCCGTTACCTTCCCTGGGGCAGTTACCTCGACACCAGCACGGGCGTTCAGGTAATGCTTTCGGCGACATCCTCCACGGGGAAGAAGAACTCCTCGATCGACATTACGGATTTGCTCGCCGGCGATATCATCATCAACAACAACGGAGATCTGCAGAGGACCTCAAACATCCCGACACCCGAACAAATCGCAATATACGACGCCAGGAAACAGCAAAAAGGCCTGGGCGACCTTGTGCCCAACGGGAGTTTCTTGGAATCATCAGATCTCGATAGCGTCAAGGTGGTCCTCTCAGGAGACTGCAAGAAGATCGACGGCAACTCGATACGATCCCAGATCGATGTCAGCAAACAGAATCTCGATCTCGTCGGACTTGCGAACATTGATGGCGTTCTGACACCGGTGACTTTTGATGACACGCGGCGCGCCCGGTATCTTCGTGCACAGGTGACAGGGATCGTGGTCCGCCACAAAGATGTGATTGACGCAATTCAAAGCGTCAACGGTGACTGGCCTTTACCCCAGCACGGTGGCGCCGGTGGCACGCTGACGGCGATCAATCTGGATGGTCCCATCATCGAGATTTCCGGCTACAGCGGAACCTACCAGGGACAAACCTGTGTTCTCGAATTGACGTTCAGAACGCCAAGCAGCTCATACGGGCCTTACGGTGATAGGACCAAAGGCCAGAATCTTGTCCGGTTTCAATATGTGGGCGATGCCGGAAGCCGCGTCGCATTGTTTGGATCCACTGTCACCATCCAAAGCAACCAATTTGGAACGACGCAAGTCATTGGGCACTTGTACGTGGAGTTTGCGCCCCGATGAGCCGCACCAGGAAGACATTAATCGGTATTTTTCTGCTCGTATTGGCGGGCATTGCCCCATGGATAGTCCTCGCCGCCACGCAGACTATGAACGGCCTAGCTTCTGGCGGTTGCCCATGTGGAACGGGTTGGACGACCGTGGCCTGCTGGAACAATGCAGCTGGTCCCGTTCCGACCACAGGCGACGATGTGGTGATCGATGGAGGCCAGACCCCATCTGATACCAACTATAACCTCGGCGGGGGAGTACAGCTTCGTTCCATAACCCTCAACCGAATTGGGGCCTGTACCGGAAACGTCAACATCTCCGGTGGTCCTATCGTCCTACAGAGCGGCGGGTTCATCACCGATGGTTTTTGCAATCAAGGAACTAACGGCTTCCCCGGAGTGAGTCTGAACGGCCCCGCGACGTTCACCCACGATGCATGTGCATCTGGGAGTAACTCATCGACGACGTCCATCAATGGCGCGTTGACCGGGACTGGTCCGTTGACGTTGGTGAACAACCTCGGTGATGACAACCTTCGTCTGACCGTCGCAAGTACGTACACGGGCTCGACTATGGTCAACGGCACCGGACGCGTTCGCTTCGACGTCAACGGCGCAGTCGCCACCGGCAGCGCGCTGACCGTCAACGGCAGCGCCCTCTTCCAGGCGAGCAGCACCATCGGCTCGCTGGCTGGCGGCGGCAACGTGTTCATGAACGGCAGCAACGCGCTGACCGCCGGCGGCGACAACACCAGCACCACCTTCTCCGGCATGTATCAGAACAGCGGCGGCGCGGCGGCCCTGACCAAAACCGGCACCGGCACACTCACGCTCTCGGGCGCCAACACTTATACCGGCGCGACGACGGTCAATGCCGGCGCCTTGCGCGTGAACGGATCGACGGCGGCGGGCAGCGCGGTCACGGTGGCTAACGGCGGCACGCTCGGCGGCACTGGCACCGTGGGCGCGGTCACCGTCAACAGCGGCGGCACGCTCGCGCCCGGCAACTCGCCCGGCATCATCAACACCGGCAATCTGACGCTCAGCTCGAGCAGCACGCTGGCAATCGAACTGAACGGGACGACGGCCGGCCCGCAGTACGACCAGGTGAATGTAACGGGCACTGTTGACCTTGGCGGCGCGACGCTGAACGTCAGCCTCGGCTTCACGCCGAGCGGCGGCCAAACTTTTACGATCATCAATAACGATAGCATTGAAGGCGTGGTGAATACCTTCAACGGCCTGCCTGAAGGCGGCACTTTCTCGGCGGGCGCTCGGCCGTTTCAAATCACTTACGCCGGCGGCACGAACAATAACGACGTCGTGCTAACTGTCCTAAAGCTCAACCAAACGATCACGTTCAATGCACTGGCGCCCAAGACATTTGGCGATCCTGATTTCATGGTGAGCGCCACAGCGTCTTCGGGTCTACCGGTAAGCTTCAGTGCGAGTGGCCAGTGCACGGTGACCAGTCCGTCACCGGGAACGGTGCATTTGACGGGCGCGGGGTCGTGCACGATTACGGCGTCACAGGGCGGCGATGTGAATTACAATCCGGCGCCGAATGTGGCGCAGAGTTTCAGTATCGCGAAAGCGAACCAGACGATCACGTTTGGGGCGATCCCGCCCAAGACGTTTGGCGATCCTGATTTCAACGTGAACGCAACGGCTTCGTCTGGTTTGCCGGTGAGCTTGAGTGCAAGTGGTAATTGCACGGTGACCAGTCCGTCGCCGGGGACGGTTCACCTCACGGGGGCCGGGTCTTGCACGATCACGGCGTCGCAGGGCGGCGATGCGAATTACAACCCGGCGGCTAGTGTTCCGCAGAGCTTCACGATCGCGAAGGCGGCGACAACGACTGCGGTTTCAGCGACGCCAAATCCGTCGAGCTCTGGTCAAAGCGTAACCTTCACTGCGACCGTTACCTCCGGCGCCGGAACGCCAACGGGAACAGTGCAGTTCAAACACGGCGGCACGAACCTCGGTTCACCGCAGGCATTGAACGGTAGCGGCGTGGCTACCTTCTCGACGACAGCGCTGACGCCGGGCATGCACACGATCACCGCCGACTACAGTGGCGACGTAAACTTCCTCACCAGCAGCGGCACGTTGGCAGGTGGTCAAACCGTGAGCGCCTCGGCCGATCTCGCCGTCACCAAGAGTGGCCCGGCGACGATCACGGCGGGCAACAACATCACCTACAACATCAGCGTAACGAACAACGGTCCGAGCGATGCGCAGAGCGTCACGCTCAGCGATACGCTTCCCGCCGGCACGACGTTCGTCTCCGAGGCGCAGAACACCGGCCCGGCATTCAATTGCACGAATCCCGCTGTCGGCGCGAGCGGCTCGGTGAACTGCACGATCGGGACGCTCGCCTCCGGCTCCTCGGCCACATTCACGCTGATCTACAAAGTCGGCGCGAACGTCGCCAACGGCACGACGCTGACGAACACTGCCTCCGCATCGTCAACGACGAGCGACCCGACACCCGGCAACAACAGCCAGTCAAGTTCGGCGACGGTGAGTGCCTCGGCCGATCTCTCCGTCACGAAGAGCGGTCCGGCAACGATCACCGCCGGCAACAACATTACCTACAACATCAGCGTAACGAACAACGGTCCGAGCGATGCGCAGAGCGTCACGCTCAGCGACACGCTCCCTGCGGGCACGACGTTCGTCTCCGAGGCGCAGAACACCGGCCCGGCATTCAATTGCACGAATCCCGCCGTTGGCGCGAGCGGCTCGGTGAACTGCACGATCGCCACACTCGCCTCCGGCTCCTCGGCCACCTTCACGCTCGTCTTAAAGGTCGGCGCGAATGTCGTGAATAACACGACGCTCATCAACACCGCCTCCGCATCGTCAACGACAAGCGACCCGACACCCGGCAACAACAGCGCGAGCACGCCGGCGACCGTCATTGGGATTAACCAAGCGCCCGTCAACCATGTTCCCGGCAGTCAGACCGCGACGCTCAACGGAACTCTGGTCTTCTCCGCAGCCAACGGCAATTTGATCTTTATCTCCGATGTGGATGCGGGCGGTGATCCAGTGCAGGTTACCTTAGGAGCTACAGACGGCACGCTAACATTGAGTACAACCAGTGGGTTGTCATTCACTGTGGGTGACGGCACAAACGACCCATTGATGACCTTTACCGGCAGCATCGCAAATATCAACGCGGCGCTGAATGGAATGAGTAACCTCGCTTTCGGCTCGGGCGTCATTGAGATAACTACAAACGATCTAGGTCACAATGGTGTGGGCGGGCCGCTCTCCCGGACCGACACCATCGCGGTCACGGTCATTGATAACCTGGCGCCTGTCCTACTGACTATCCAGGGTTCAGACCGGGCCATCGCGTTCGAGTCTGTGACCTTCGTGATAGATCCGTTTTCGCTGGTCGGGAATCCGAATTTCACCGCCGATTTCCGCACGCGGATCATTCTCTTTGCTCTGCACGCCCAGTTGAGGCCGGGCGAAGATGCGTCAGCCGTTACGGCTGAAGCCGACATTTCGGGTACGGTTGTCCCGCTGACTGTCGAATCGGTCACAACCGTTCCGGGCTTCGACTGGCTGACACAGTTGGTGGTGAAACTCCCTGATCGATTCTCGACGGGCGGGGGTGGGCCACATGATGCGAAGATTCGCATTCGCTTGCGAGGCGCATTTAGCAATCAAGCTGTCATTACAGTTGTGCCCGCGCCGGCACCCTGACTGAGACGCCTGGGAGTTGATACCAATTGCTGAAGAACCACAGGAAAACGCTTCATAGCAGAGCTTGCGCATGGCGGAGGTTATCAAAGTAATGCGGAATAGTCTGTCTGCGCTGTTAGTTGTAAGAGCGCTGATAGTAATGGTGCTCGGTGTGGCGGTTCCAGTCTTTGCGTTCGGGCAAGCGAAGAACGACCGCACCACCTCTCCGAACGCTGACAGAAGCGATGCGCTGGTCTCGCGCTCTGAGTCCGCTGCGACCGCTACCGCCAATGTTCCGACCCGGCCAAACAGTCCGGCCCCCTCGGTTTCTTCGTACAATTGGGCAGGCGGCTATATCGGGGGCCACATCGGCTGGGGCTGGGGCAGAGCCGACACGACTTTCACTCCGCTACCCAATGCCACACAGTTTATCGACCTGGCGGCCACAACTCTACGTACGCATCCGAGGGGGTTCAGCAGCGGGGCTCAAGGCGGCTACAACTGGCAAACGGGACGATTCGTCGTCGGTGTCGAAGCGGACATTTCGTGGTCCAGAATGAGTGGGACGGCTCTGGTCACACCCATCATCAAGAACAACGGCACTGCGTTTCCTGGTAACGGGTTCCTGACCACGCGTCAAGACACGAAATGGTTCGGTACGCTGCGCCCGCGCCTCGGCGTAGCCTTCGACCGGGTGTTGCTCTACGGAACGGGCGGCCTGGCTTATGGCCACGTGAATTATTCAGCCAACGCAGACTTCCGGCCCGGCGTGCCGACTTCAATATTGTTTTTCCAATACCCGGCGTCGTCAAGCAAGACGAAAACAGGATGGACTGTCGGCGGCGGAGTTGAAGTCGGAATTAACAAGCACTGGAGTTGGAAGGCCGAGTATCTTTATTATGACCTGGGCAACCTGTCCTTTACGGCCAACCCGGTGCCGGCAAACCCGCCCTTCCAGGTTGTCTACGGGTGGGAAACAAAGGCGCATACCTTCAATACCGGCCTTAACTTCCGGTTCTGAACTGAGTGTTATCGATTACCACGCCACCGAACCTTCAGGGCGACGATTGCTTTGAACTTCCGGCAAGACTTAACTTCCTCTTTGCACTTCCGGCAATATAAACGTCCAAAACTCGGAAATCGCGGAGAGTCGGAGGCGCGAAACTCCCAGATTTTGATAGACTCGCGGCAAGGAATTGCTTCGCATCGCGGCAAGGAAACGGTTCAAGTGACAAAATGATATCTTTTTCGGATGACTGGAACTTTAGTGCTGTGATCCGTGAGTTGAGGAGGGGCAAAACCGTTTCCTTTACGGGTTTGTTCATTCCAGTGGTTTACAAGCCAGGGTTTTTCGTCAGCTGTGAAGTATTGGTTTTCAACGAGGTCAGGCGGGTCTGCGATATCTCCGAACGTTTTTGTGCAAGGAGTGGTAGTGGGCCATTGGAATCCTGGTTCTGATGTGGCCACTATCACAGTTCGTTTTCTACCTGTTAACTCACCGTACAGGGTTGGGTCGAGAACTGCTGCGTGGACGAAGTAACCTGCGCGCTCGAGAAAAAGTCGAAGCATGAAGCCGGCGCCGCTGGTGAGATAGTCTGGGGCTTCTTCAATAACGATTGTGGCTGGGTTGACCTGGCGAATGAGTAAGGCGGCCCAGATGGTTAGATCTGCGAGTGGATGAGCCTCGGGTGGTAGTAGTGAACGATCGCGTTTAGCGCCTGTTCCGCGGTCTAATGTACGGGCGCGGCTGTAAGGCTCGCATGGAATTCCTAACGTAAGAAGTTCAACTTGGGGAAGGGCGTCGAGCGGTACGTCTTCGATGCTTAGGTTGAACATCTTCGCCTCGGGATGGTTCCGCTCGTAAATAGCTGCGTACCTCTCATCGACTTCGATCGCGAAGGCTGCAGTGAATCCGGCTTGCTTTGCTGCTTCAGTTAGTAGTCCACCTCCGGAAAATGCGCTGCCTTCAGAACCGTTCTTGCAACGTGTGCTGCGTAGTGTGTCAGTGAGAGTGGGGGTTAATACAATCTCGCCATGTGAAACGTGTACTTGTACCGTAGCGATCGCGAGACCGAAGGTTGTCGAGATAGCGGTGGAATTGAGGTCGACGACCGGGATTTGTCCTTGCTTTTTGGAGGAGACGATTCGAGGGCCATTGCTGGCAAGTTTGATGATGATTCGACCAGCGGTGAATTCAACTTCAATGTGGCATCCGGGGGTAAAGCCCGCGTCAAGTAAGTAACGGCCCTCGAGCCAGACTCTGGGGGCGTCTTTATTTCTGCCAATCGAGGCGGTTGAGAGACGCGGGAAGGTGGTCATGGTTTGAGCTTAGTGAACTAGCTGGTTGATATTTTGCATTGGTGCCGTCCGCTCGTTAGTTTCCTGGAATTTGGGGCGGAACAAATGTTAAGGGCGGACCGGTTAATACGGCAGTTTTGCCCTGATGTTTGACAGAGATCCCGTGGTAAAAGCCATTGGGATCGTGGCGGGCGGTTTCGCCACCGTCGTAATGTATTTTGTTTGCGTAGGTAGTGGGCTCGCTATTGAAAAGATACTCAGGGAGTAGTTGGTACGCTTCCGCTTTGCAGAGGGAAGGACCGTGGGCTGAGGATGTGGTGACGTACAGTTTTCCGTTATAAGAAAACGGCCGGCGAATTTTGCCATTGTCGATGAGGTCGCCTGAGTAGGCGTTGCTAATGTCTCCTTGATTGCTTAAGCGAATGGCGTCGATAACGATTACGTGTTGGCGGCGGCGATTGCGTATTGGTGGGCTGGGTTGAGTGTTTGTTGATGCAGGTGATGTATGCGTGCTTAGGGCGGGTAATGGGGGTTGAGGGCTAAAATCGAAGGAGAATTGTTCGGAGTTGTAATCCATTTTAATTTTGTGAGTTTATTATGTGCCGGCATGTTCTGGGGGTTAGAAACTTAAGCGGTCAAACGAAGTCGGCAGTAAATCCGTTAGGAATGGGAAACTCCATGTAGCAACTGCGGCACTCAATGCGGTCGTTGCAGTCCTCGCTTTCGCCGTACTGATTCGAGAGTCCTTCAACGAGTAGTTGGCCCGGCCGTACTTCGACAATTTCGCGCCAGTGAGTCGGATTGTCGAGATAGCGGAATTCTTGTTGGTCTTCGTTCTGGCATTTGGGGCAGACTAGTTTGGTTGCTGGTTCAATTGTATTGACCGCGTCCATAGCTTCTGAGGATTGCTGATTTTGCGCGGCTGCGGTTTTCTCTGCTGCTTCGACGAGCAGGTAGAGTGAGTCGAGCCGATTGCCGTCTTCGGCGTCAGCACTGTGTTTTGTAACCTGAGCCAATTCATCGAGAAGGGATCGGGCGCCGGAAAGTTCTTCGGGGGTCAAGTTTATGTGAAGGTTGTCTGTGGCGGGTAGCCATTGAAATTGTTTCTCGGCTTGGTCCTGTGTGCCGTAGAAGCAAAAGTACTTGCCCTCGCGTTCTGCGGTCCAGTAGTAGATTGGGTGGTCTTGGGCAGTGTGGTTGGCTATTTCCCCCATGGCAAAACAGCCTTTGCCATAAACCGGCGGCAAGACGTCGCGCATGTAGTAGTAATCATTCTCAGTTATTTGAATCAGTTTGCCGGCGTTTGCCTTTGCAAGTTGAAAGTAAGTCAAGCGGGTGTCAGGCTCGGGTGTTTGTGGGTTGGTCATCGTTCTTTTCGGTTGCAGAGTTTTGTTTGTTGGTTGATTAGAGGGTTAGAAATCTTCGGGGCTCTCGCGTTCGTAGTCCTCTGCGCAATCTTTGTGCATTGAACCAGAAGGGGTTGATTCGTCCTGGCCGAGAGGGATGGGTTGTTCGCAGCGAGTGCAATCGTATTTATAGGGAACGAGTCCTGTTAATTCGCGGGCTTCGGTGATGAGGGAGTGAAGTGTGTCGACGGCATCATCGTTTGGCATATCGAAAGCGTCGTGATCGTCGCAATCTTCGTTTTGGGAGTCTCCGTCTAGAAGGCAGTCCTGACATTCTCCGTCTTTGACAAGTCGGGCGATGCGTTCAAGGAACGCGCGCATGGCAGGAGCAGCGTTGGCGAGGTTCATTGCACGCTGATGTGTGGCGTCCCAGCCTGGGCCATCAACGGATTTATCAAGGCCGTCGGCGATGATAGTGGTAAGCGGCAGGGGTGTGGCTTTGCCGCTTATGATCTTGAATATCTTGCGGCGTTTATCGGAAAGTAGTTTTGTTTCAGCTCGGGTGAGAGCGTCCTGCTGGTCATCTCCGGGAACTTCCAACGTAATGTTTCGTGTTTCCCGGCCGATCGTTTGATAGTTGATGACAACTTTATACTCTGGGGTTTGGCTGGCTGTTGTTGCTGTCATTTGTGGTGTCTTTCCAAAAGGCTTATTTGGTGGGTTGGTACGGGTAGGTTAGTTTGAAAAGCTTGGCTTGGTGGCTGTGCCAACTCACGCTTGAGAGCTTGAGGGAATTGTTTCTTGTGTCCTATATAGGCATTTTCTTATTGTCCGCCTCTGTATTAGTTGTACAGCCGGGTTGCTGTCCTTTACTGAAGGGGCTGTCAGAGTGGGGAATGCGTCGCTTTGGCTTTACGGTGCGGAGGCGAAGCATTTCGGCGTTTAGAAGTAAGGGCGGTTGAGCCAGTAGCCTTCGATCGAGCGCCACGTGCCGGCAGCGCGTTCGACTAATTGGATGGCTGCTTTCATTGCTTTCAACTTGGTCCATTCGCGTGCGATCAGCATTGAGGTAATTGTTTCCAGCGTGGCGCTCTCGTTTTGTTCGTCGAGGCAATGTTCTGTGAACAGGAGGTTGACGAACTGTTGGGTAAATCCCTGGTCTCGTTTGCGGCTTTTGTCGCCGAGAATACTTTGCACGGAAGTGAAGATATCGCTACGCGCGGCGGATCGTTGTCTATCGAGTTCCTCGTTTAGCCGTCGTTGTCGTTCTTCTTCGCTGGGTACGGTTGGAATCCCGGCTTGAGTTCTAACCAACGAGGCGATTTCCGCGGCTTCGAGGCGCAGGAGGTCCTGGCCCATGGGGGTTGTGCAGATAATGTGTGGAGTAGGCTCCGTCTTGCAATGGATGTGAAGGTGTGCGTTGCTGGCCCAGCAGTTCCCCAGCGCAAGGCTTAGTTCTTCATCAGACGCGCCAACTACAAGTTCCTTTTCCCAACGACGGTGTTTTACGAATCCCTGGATTACTTGTGTGGCAAGTTCGTCGCGGGTTATTTCGATATTGAGGGATTCGTTGTTGGCGTCGGTGCCTGTAGGCTCGGTTGTTGGGCTCGGGGCTTTAGGTTCATCGACAATAGTGGTCGTTGGTGTGAAGAGGGAAACTTGATGATGGTCAGGGCGTTTCATTTCGTGGAAGTTCGATTCGCGCGTTCT
>WNFU01003348.1_pt1 | contig 21251 bp, 22 predicted proteins | sample 5400121 | NCBI WGS metagenome assembly WNFU01 (sample SAMN13153360, study PRJNA577476) | soil metagenome | isolation source: 100 cm soil or saprolite under grassland replicate 1 | place: USA:California | collected 2016-06-15
TCCAGCGCCTGGTCGAGGATCCGCTGTCCGAGAAGCTCCTGTGGAAGGAGTTCAAGGCCGGAGAGACCGTCATCGTCCACGCCCGCGATGACGAGATCGTGTTCGAGCACACGCCGGTGTCGCCCGACACGCCCCCGGTCGAGCTCGCGGGACAGGAGACCTAGCGAAGAGTCTCGAGTTCATACGGCTTCCTCTGTGACCTGTGGAGGGGTCTCGCTAGCGGTCCCCTCTGCGCCCAGAGGGATCACGAGGAAGCGGCTTGCCGGGACGCCGGTAGGTCGTTAAGGGCGGAGTGAGCCCAGCTACCCCCCGGGGTAGTTGGGCTCTCCGCCGTTCAGGGACCTGGTGCCCTGAGTCAGGCCGTCGGGACGGAGGCGAAGTAGATGTCCTCCTCCACCGTGTTGCTCAGCCCTCGCGTGTCGGCCCAAACCACGTAGGGCTTTCCGGTCGAGTCAACGGCGACCCACATGTAGTCGCCGAGGAACCCGGCCTGGATCGGGTTGTTCGCCGGGACCAGGTTCGGCATCGAGGCCGTGGTGAGCCGGGTGTATGAGATCGAAGGAGACCCGCCCGGGTTGCTCACCTTGGCCAGGGTGATGTCGTTGCACCCGGTGGACTCGCAGTTGCCGTAGGACCGGTCGTAGTACCCGATCCACAGCGCCCCGCCGTTGGGAGTCACGCTGCTCCCAGGCTGCCACTGCGCGGTTGCGCCGAACTTGGCGGCGGGCGCCACGTTCACCGCGGCACCCCAGGTTGCGCCGCCGTCCGTTGATGCTGAATAGAACACATCGTTGTCACACGGCGGAGTGGCCGAGGATGCCGGACCCGTGCAGGGTGGACCGCCGTTGCGGAAGTCGGCCCACACCGTGTACAGCTTGCCGCTGTTGTCCACGGAGACGGAGATCGAGGTGAACTCTGGAACCCGATATCCGTTCGGCGGCAGGCACTCCCGGCCGCCCGGGCACCCCGTACCCGGATCGGGGCCGATCGGGGCGTTGTCGATCAGGTCGTTCACCTTGACAGGCTGGGTCCAGCTGGCCGAGTTGCTGCAGTCGGCCGCTGCCGGGCACTTCACCAACAGGACCTGGTTGACCCCCGGCAGTGGTGTGTTTCCGTTCCCGAAGGAGACGTAGATCGTTCCGTCCGGTCCGACCACCGGGAACGAGCCCTGGTCCTGGTCGCAGGCGTTCGGGTCGAGCTCCCCGCTGAAATCGGTGCAGATGGCGGGATTCGCTCCGCTGATCTCGACCCCGGGCGACCACGTGGCTCCACCGTCCGTGGACTGGCTGAAGTAGATCGGGCTGTTCGCCCCGATCCCCGCGCCGGTTGCGGAGTTGAAGCGAGTCCACGTCATGTACACGTTGTTGGCCTTCGGGCTACCTGAGTGAGCGTCCGCGGTCATGAGCTCCTTGTCGTTGAAGATCGCAGGACCGGTATCGTTCGCCACAACCCCGAGGGGCACGTCTCGGTACTCCTGGAACGACAGGTTGGCCGGCGAGTGGTAGAAGGCTCCCCCGATGTGGGCGTTCGACTTGGCCACCACGACGGCGCTGACGGGTGAGGCGACGTCGAACAGGATCCCGCCCGCGTAGGCATTACCCGCTGCGTCGAATGCGGCTGTCGGGTCGCTGCAGGCGTCCGACGTGTGGCCATCGAGCAGCTGGAACTGCCAGAACGGGGGGATCTGGTCGCCCCACGTCTTGCCCCCGTCGAAGGACCAGTCGTACCCACAGTGGTTGAATCCGATCCGGGAGTCGTTCTGCCCGGCTATCAGGCTGTTCGGATTGTTGGGGTTGACCGCGATGGTCTCTTCAGCCTGTCGGCGAAGCGAGCAGTCTTGATTGAGTCGGATATTGCGGCCGCCCACCGCACCGCCCGTGAACACGTTCTGGCAGCCCTGGGTCTTGGCCGCGGAGAGCGGCCCCGCCCCGGATGCATTGTTGGCTCTGGCCTCCAGCGTTCCGGAGGCCTGGAGAAGCGTGTACATGACTCCCGATGAAAGCGGCATGAGCCACTTCGGTGCCTTCTGCTTTCCCAGCTCGATGGCGAGCGCACGGGCCAGAACGTTGTTTCGAGGCATCTTGGCCCCCACGCCGGCTGGCTGGGAGCCGAACAGCATCGCCCCGAGAAGGAACGAGGCCGCTACCGGCCCCAGCGAGCGGTAGAGCTTTCCTTTCATCGCACCCTCCCTCAATGAAAGTGACGGGAAAACGCTGGCGGTGGTCCGGATCACCCCCTTCCCCTACGGCAAATGAACCAGACAGGGCGAGATTTGACCTCCCGTACGCTCTGCGAGTCAAACGCGGCCCACGTCAGGACTGTCACACCCCCGCGCTATGGTTCTGGACCATGGGCAGGGTCAAGCGGCTGTTCGTCTGCTCCAGCTGTGAGCGTCCGGCTGCGCAATGGTCGGGGAAGTGCTCCTCTTGTGGAAGCTGGGGTACGGTCAGCGAGCACCCCGCGGGGGGCGGCTTTCGGCCGGCCGGCCCTTCCCGGCGGGCATCCGTCTTGAGCCTGGCCTCGGATGAGTTGGACCGTCGCATCTCCACCGGGTTCCCGAGCGTCGACCGTGTTCTCGGCGGCGGACTGGTTCCCGGCGGTGCGGTCCTTCTGGCGGGGGCGCCCGGCATCGGCAAGTCGACCCTTCTCCTCCAGCTGGCGTCGCGCCTGACCGAAACCGGGCACCCCTGCCTCCTCGCCTCGGGAGAGGAGGCTCGGGCACAGGTGGCCTCGCGAGCCGGCCGCCTGGGGATCGACGGCCAGGGGATCTCGTTCGCGCCCGGCCGGGACCTCACGGAGGTGGTGGACGCCGTCCTGGCCGAGCGACCGGCGGTCGCCGTGATCGACTCAATCCACACCATCCGCGATTCTGCCTCCCACTCCCTCCCAGGCGGCGTGAGCCAGGTCAGGATGTGTGCCGACGCGCTGGTCGCACAGGCCAAGGAGCATGGCATCGTCGTCGTCCTGATCGGTCACGTCACCAAGGAGGGCGACCTGGCTGGCCCCCGGACCCTGGAGCACGCGGTGGACACCGTGCTCACCTTCGAGGGTGACCATCGCTCAGGGCTTCGCGTCCTGGCCGGCGGGAAGAATCGGTTCGGCCCCGAAGGCGAGATCGCCTGGTTCGAGATGACGCCGAAGGGCCTGATCGAGACCGATGCGACCCCCAGGCTGGCTGGGGGTGAGTCGGAGCCCGGATGCGCCACCGCCGTAACCCTGGCAGGCAGGAGGGCCTTCGCGTTGGACGTCCAGGCCTTGGTGGTGGCCACTGACGGCCCGCCCAGGCGGCAGGTGGCGGGACTCGATCCCCATCGGTTCCACATCGTGGCGGCAGTGACCGATCGCGTCCTCAGCCTACGGCTCAACCGTTCCGAGCTCTTCGGGGCCTCCTCCGGGGGTCTTCGACTGGAGGAGCCGGGAGCCGATCTCGCCGTAGCCGCGGCCCTGGCGTCGGCCAGCACGGGATGTCCTCCTCCCTTCGGCTCGGGCTTCGTTGGGGAAGTCTCCCTCACGGGATCGGTCCGGCCTGTCGGTGGGATGGATCACCGCGTCTCCGCTGCTCGGGCGGCCGGCCTATCGGCCCTGTTCGTGCCAGCTGGAGGCCCGATGCCCGACGATCGACCGCCCGACCTGCGGTTGGTCCAGGTCGCCCATGTCCGTGATGCGCTGTCCTTCGTGGCTGCCAAGGGGGCAACCAACCAGGATATGGCCTCTGACCAGCGCTTTTGAGTTGCAAGGGGCCGCCCGACCGTGTTATCCTGCCCTTACCGAAGGAAGTTCGTCTGGCCGACGAGGGAGTCTTGTGTTTACCAAGGGAGACAAGGTCGTCTATCCACACCACGGAGCGGCTGTAATCGAAGACCTTGTGGAACGGGAGATTTTCGGGGAGCGGAGGACTTATTTCAAGCTTCGACTGGCTCACGGCGACCTGACTCTGATGGTGCCTGTGGACAACACCCAGGAAGTGGGCCTTCGCGGAGTCGTGTCAAAGCGAGAGGTCAAGAAGGTGTTCAACCTTCTCCGCGAGGAAGAGGAGACCATCGCCACGAACTGGAGCCGCCGGTACAAGACGAACCTGGCCAAGCTCAGCTCGGGGGACATCTATCAGGTGGCCGAAGTCGTCAGGAACCTATCCATTCGGGAGAAGGAGAAGGGCCTGTCGGCCGGTGAGAAGCACATGCTCGCAAAGGCCCGCCAGATCCTGGTCTCGGAGCTCACCTTCGCCTTCGACTCAACGGAGGAGAAGGCCGAGGCCATGCTTGACAAGGTGCTCGAGGACGCTCACTCCGCGCAATAGGTCCCAACCGAATTTCCCTATTGATACTTCGCGCAACACCCTTCTCTTCAAGGCTTAGCGCCCTCAGGTCGAAAATGACGGAGATGGAAGGATCGCGAAAGGGGCGCCGGTCCGAGGCTACCCAAGGAGGGGGCAAACCCCCGCTTCGGCCCTCGCTTCAGCTCGCAAAGGGTGGCCAGCACCCATCTCACACCGACTGGGCCGAAGGGGCGAACAGTGGGATCGACGAGGGCCTCTTCGAACGAGAGGAGGACTGGAACGAGGAGCAGACCACCAGGAGAAGCCATGATCAGGCCGGTGGCAGCCTCCTCGTCGAGTTCGTCCGTCTGATCATCGTCACGCTGCTGGCCGCCGGGGGATGGGAACTGTCCATCTACGTCGATCCCTCGAGTTCGGGTGGGCACCTGCTGGGCATCCTCGTCGGTACCGGAGTCGGATACGTGTTGGGAGGGGTGTTTGGCCGGCGGACCGCGACGGCAGTCTCGGAGCTCGAGCGGGAGTTCCGGAAGATCCCGGCCGCCGAGATCCTCGCGGGTGGGATCGGTCTGATCCTGGGGTTGGTCCTGGCCACGCTCATCTCTCTCCCGTTGTTTCATCTCCCGACGAAGGCGGCGTATCCCGCGGTGGCGTTCGTGTACATGACCTCTGGCTTCTTCGGGTATCGGATCGGGCGAGCCAAGAACGACGAGCTTTTCGCCCTGTTCGGGGTGAAGCCCCGGGCGGCGGGGGCGAGCCCTCGGGAGGTGGCGGTGCTCGATGCGAGCGCGATCCTTGATGGCCGAATCATGGCCCTGGTCAAGCTGGGGTTTCTGGGGGGGACGCTCTTGCTGACGAGGGGTGTCTTGGAGGAGCTTCAATCCGTGGCCGACTCGTCGAACTCTGGCCGGCGGGCCCGCGGCAGGAAGGCCCTCGACGCCCTGGTGGCCTTGAGAAGGGACCCATCGGTGGACTTGGTCCTGGTCCGTGACGAGGAGGGATGGGCCGCCGACGGGGAGACCGTGGACGCGCAGCTCGTGCGACTGGCCAGGGCGCGGGGTGGAGCTCTGGTCACCAACGACAGCGGACTGGCCAAGGTGGCCGCGGCGTTGGACGTTCCGGTTCGGTCGATCCACGCCCTGGCAGAGGCCCTGCGCCCCGAGGTGGTGGCCGGAGACAGGGTCCCCGTTCGGCTGACCCGCCGTGGTCGGGAGGCGGGGCAAGCGATCGGCTACCTCGACGATGGGACGATGGTCGTGGTGGAGGAAGCCGATCATCTCCTCGGGGACACGGTCACGATTTCGGTGACCAATGCCTTGCAGACCTCCACCGGCCGCCTGATCTTCGCCCGGGTGGCGGGAGAGTCTTCACCCGAGTCCTAGGTCGCCCCGCCCTGGCGGTCGTTGACCATTACGCTTTGTCCATGCCGCCGGCCGGAAGGCGCCACCGCACGATCGAGACCGGGGAGGGCTGGTGAGGGTCGTAGCCCTCGTCCTCGCCGCGGGGTCGGGGGATCGCCTGGGCGCAGGCATTCCCAAGGCCTTGGCCCACCTGCGAGGCCGCCCGATGCTGCAGCACGCGCTCGAGGTGGTCGCCGAATCCGGCGTCGCGGACTCGGCCGTGGTGGTGGTTCCAGATGTCGCACGTTCGAGGTTCGAGCAGCTCATCGAGGAGCTTCGCCGAACCATGCCGATCGAGTCCCTGGTGGCGGGCGGTGCAACCCGTCAGGAGTCGGTCCGGCTGGGCCTGGACGTGCTTTCGGGAAGCCCCGATGCGGTCCTGTGCCATGATGCCGCCCGCCCCCTGGCCACCCCGGGGTTGTTCCGCCGAGTCGTGGAAGGCCTCCGTGGAGTGGAGGGCTGTGTTCCCGTTGTCCCGAGTCCGGACACCGTGAAGTTGGTCCAGGACGGCCGCGTCCTTCGGACCGTCCCCAGGGCTCAGGTGGGCTTGGCCCAGACCCCGCAGGGTTTCATCCGCGCAGCTTTGCTCGACGCGCATGCGCGGGCTCTGCGCAAGAGGGAGGAGGGAACCGACGACGCGATGCTGGTCGAGGCGGCGGGATACTCGGTGGCCGTGGTCGAAGGGGAGATGGAGAACTTCAAGATCACGACGCCCGAGGATCTGCGCCGGGCGGAGCAGATCATGGCGGAGAGAGTGGGCTCGGGGCAGCGAGCGGTCCTCGACCCGGGGAAAGGTGTGGCACCGTGAGCGACGTGCGCGTGGGCCTGGGCTTCGACGTCCATCCCAGGGACGATGGTCGGCCGCTCTCGCTGGGAGGGGTCCGATTCGACCGCGAGCCAGGGCTGGCTGGGCACTCCGACGGTGACGTCGTGTGCCACGCGGTGGCCAGCGCCTTGCTCGGAGCGGCCGTGCTGGGGGACCTGGGCGACCACTTCCCCGATACCGATGCAGCGTTCGAAGGCATAGCCGGGCTCGACCTCCTGGGGCGGGTGGTGGCCATGCTTGTCGATCAACGCCTTGCCCCCCGGTCCTGTGACCTCACCGTCATCGCGGAGCGGCCTCGCATCAGCGGGAGGCGGGAGGAGATGCGGCGCAACCTCGCCGCGGCGCTGGCCATCGAGATAGCAGAGGTGTCCGTGAAGGCCACCCGACCGGAGGGCCTCGGCCTCGTGGGAGACGGGGCGGGGTGCATGGCCGTGGTGACCGTGGGACCGACCCCGGCGTCGTGACGCACGCTAGGTCGGCGGGGTTCGCCGTGGGGGGGCGGCGGCCCGTCGCCGAGGCGATCCGTTCGGGCCGAGCCACACGCGTGCTGATTGCCCGGGGTTCTCGGAGAAGCGAGGGGCTGCGCTCGGTGCTCGGCCTGGCCGGGCAGGTCGGTCTGGCCGTCGAGTGGGTGGGGCCTCGGGCCATCGAATCGCTAGGTCTCCGGGACCACCAGGGCGTGGCTGCCATTATCACTCCACCCCGGGAGCTGGAGCTACGCGGCCTGGCTTCATGGGTGTTCGAGCCAGACGCGTTGGTGGTGGTGCTGGACGGCATCATGGATCCGCAGAACTTCGGTGCGTGCGTGAGGTCCGCCGAGGCCGCCGGCGCGGCCATGTTGATCACCAGGACGCGGCGGGCCGCTCCTCTGTCGGCGGCCGCGGTGAAGGCGTCGGCGGGAGCCCTGCTCCACCTGCCGGTGGCGAGGGTGGCCAACATCTCGCGGGCCCTCGAGGACCTCAAGGATCGGGGGTTCCATGTCGTCGGGCTGGACCACAGGGCTCGGTCGGATATCCACGAGGCCCCGCCGCCTCCCCGGCCCCTCGCGCTGGTGGTTGGAGCCGAGGATGTGGGGCTTTCGAGGCTGGTCCGAGAGTCTTGCGACGAGCTGATAGCCATCCCGATGACCGGGAAGACGTCCTCGCTGAACGCGTCCGCTGCGTTGGCGGTGGCGCTGTTCGGCTACGCCCTGCGACCGCAGACCTGAGGCTGCGTGAGCGGCCAAGACCCGCGCGATCCGCTGTTACGATGAGCCGGCTGGCGTGGCGCAGTCCGGTAGCGCAAGCGACTTGTAATCGCTAGGTCGTGGGTTCGAATCCCACCGCCAGCTCTTCTTCGGCGGCTTCTCCGTGCTCTCCTCTCACGAGTTGTCACTTCACCGAGGTCCGAGGCCCGGCGATCCACGCCACAGGCAACAGGGACGTCATCAGGGGCTGTCGCCCGAGCGACCGGAGTGGATACTCCGGACCGTGTCGATGGTGTCTGCCTCCGCGGGGCCCTTGTCCGGCCGGTATCCCTTGATCCTGGCGAAACGCAGGGCCAGGCCGCCTGGGTAACGAGGGCTCGCCTGCAGCCCGTCGAAGGCCACCTCGACCACGAGCTCCGGCCGCACGTAGACCGCATAGCCATCACGAGAGGTCTCCAGCTGTTGGAGTCGCTCGGTCTGCCAGGCCAACATCTGATCGGTCATTCCCTTGAACGTCTTACCGAGCATGACGAACCCGCCGGCCTGCGGGTCCCGCGCTCCCAGGTGGAGGTTGCTGAGCCATCCGCGGCGGCGTCCGTGTCCCCACTCCGCCGCCAACACCACCAGGTCCAGCGTGTGGGCCCGCTTGACCTTCAGCCAGCTCGCGCCGCGCCGTCCGGCCTCGTACGGTGCGTCGAGCGCCTTGACCATCACCCCTTCGTGCCCTCGGGCCAGAGCTTGATCGAGGAAGCGCTCGGCCTCTGTCGGGTCGTCCACTTCCACCCGCGGCACCGTCATGCTCTGGGGTAGCTGTTCGGCCAGGGCGGCGAATCGCTCGCGGGCGGGCCGATCGAGAAGGTCTTGGCCGTCCAGGTGAAGGCAGTCGAAGAAGAAGGGCGAGAGGGGAACCATGGTGCGGAGGTGCTCTACCTCGAGCCTGCTCCCGAACCGACTCATCGTCACCCCGAAGGGATGGGGTCGGTCGTCAGAACGAAGCGCGATGGCTTCGCCATCGAGGACTACGGCCCGCACGGACAGCCCGCGGACAGCCTCGACGACTTCGGGTACGCGGTCGGTGATGTCGGCCAGGTTCCGGGTGAACGCCCTCACCTCGGTCTCGAGCCGGTGCACCTGGATCCGGGCCCCGTCGAGCTTCCACTCGACGGCTGCGGGCCGGACCCGCCCCAGGGCCCCCTGGATGTCCTTGGCCGTGTGGGCCAGCATCGGCTGGAGAGGACGAAGGAGCGTGAGCCGAAACTCGGAAAGCCCCTTTGGTCCTCCCGCCACGGCCGCAGCGGCGACCACCCCGAGGTTGCCGGCCAGCATGACGGCCCTTCGGACCTCCGAGCTGGGGACTTCGGCCGCCCTGGCCACGGCCTCCACCATCACGCCCTCGAGCGCTCCCTGCCGCAACTCTCCCATCAGCAGTGCGATCAGAAAACGGCGCTCCGGCTCCGTAGCCCGGCTGAAGAGGCGAGCGAGCTCGCTCCGCCGGGTCGCCTGGGAGCCCCGTCCCGTTGTGGCCCCGATCCGCCGGAGTGACGCTTCCACCTCCAGAACCTCGAGTGTGGGTTGCGGTGCTGCTGCGGGCGGGAGGTCGCGGAGCGAGGCCCACCCGATCCCGATGGTCCCCAGTGGCAGATCCCCGGAGAGGTAGGCGACAGCGACCGAGATCTCGTCGGGTCGCGCCCGGCGAAGGCATTCGGCCAGGAGCTCGATCTTGGCCAGGCGGCTTGACGTCTCGGCAACCGCAGCCGACGTTCGGGCTATGTCTTCCAGAAGCATGTGTCGATTCTGCGCCATGATGTTCGGGCATGAGCCTGTGGGATGAGATCTTCAATAGGCCCATGGTCCTCGACGAGCTGATGGCGCTCGCCCTCCGGCTGGGGACGAACGAAAGCCGAGGCTCACGAGATGAGGGTCCAGATCGCTCTCAGCCGGTGTACCCCTCCACCGTATCGGCGTCGCGCAGCCTCGCGTCGCTCGGATCGAGTCCGGCGTTGCGGCGGGCTCGGCGCTGGTGGAGCAGGTCCCAGCATTGGTCCAGGCTCACCCCCAGCCACATGAGCCGCTGTCGTTGGTCCGGGGTCAAGCCTCCATGGGACTCCTTCTCGAACAGCTCGTGCTCCTCATGGGCCAGCTCGTTGATCCGCCCGATGACATCCTGGTCTTCCATTTCTCATCCCGCCTTTCTCCAATGGCCGGCCCCCGAACGAACCCGCCAACTCCTGTTCATCCAAGGCCAACCGATCCTCGAGCGCAAACGTTCCCCGGCGTCACGGCAGCATGCCCATCGATCCCTGATGGTTCTCTCCACGTGACGGAGTTCGAGCATCGAGTGAGGGCAGTGATCGCCGGGCTCCGGCCGGGCCAGGTTGTCACGTACGGAGAGGTGGCCGAAGAGGCAGGCTACCCGAGGGCGGCCCGCGCCGTGGGCAATGTCCTGGCGGAGAGCGAGGGACTGCCCTGGTGGCGAGTGGTATCTGCCTCTGGAAGGCTCGTCCCCGGGCACGAGGCGGAACAGGCCCGGAGGCTTCAAGCGGAGGGCGTTGCCGTCGTCGGTCGAGAGGTCCGTCGGCTACTCGGGGGAGGCTGATCGAGGGCCGGCAACACACCATTCTTGTCGGTCTCGTTTCCGTCGGTTCGGTGGCCAGACTTGCCCCTCCCGCCGCCATGGGGCAAGGTGTTCGGACCGGTCTCGAAGGGGAAGCGCCGGGGAATGGGGAAGCGACAAGCAGAGCTGGTCCGCGAGCACCTTTCGTGGCAGGAGTACGGTGAGGGTTCGCTGAAGCTGGCGGAACTGGTGGCGGACAGCGGCTTCCGTCCAGACATCATCCTCTCGATTGCTCGCGTCGACCTCCTGGGCGGGGCGCTTTCCTACAGCCCGGCAGGTGAAGAACGTATTCCTGGTCAACGTCGAGTACTACACGGGAGTCGGCGAACGCCTGGAGTTCCCGGTCCTGCTCCCTCCACCGCTCAATCTGGTCGACCTGCGAGACGCCCGGGAGCTGGTCGTCGACGACTGGCCGACACGGGGCGCACCCCGGCCATGGTGACCGAGACGTGTGGGTCGGGGGTAGCCGAGATCCGAACGGCTGTCCTGTACGAGAAGCCACAATCCGTCGTGAAGTGCGAATACGTATGGCGCCGCACGGATCGATGGATCGAGTTTCCCTGGTCGACCCAGGCCCGGGTCGTGCGGTGACGGACATCGTGATCACGCCCCTGGAACCGGGCAGGTTCCGGGCAGAGGTCACCGAGGGACACCTCACGACGAGCCACAGGGTCATCGTGCCCGACGGCTTGTTGGACGAGGTGGGTCTCGCGGGCGCAGACGAGGAGCGCGTCATCCAGGAGACGATGAGGTTCCTGCTCGAGCGCGAGCCGGCCACGAGCATCCTGCCCGAGTTCGCCCTGGACGACGTCCCCCGTTACTTCGAGGACTTCTACGAGAACCTCCGGCGGCGTCTGTCTGCGTGATGGCCCGCCGCTGAGGACGCACGACTACGGGGGCCCGCGTCGGGGAAGTAGTGGCGTGAGGCACGGATGCCGAAGGGCAAGAGCAACCTCGCCAGGTACCGCCAGAAGCGGGACTTCCGCCGAACGCCTGAGCCGTCCGGGGGCAGGGGGCGCCGGGGGCGTCGGCCCCGGTTCGTGATCCAGAAGCATGACGCAACCAGCCTGCATTACGACTTCCGTTTGGAGGCGGCGGGCGTGCTCAAGTCCTGGGCGGTGCCGAAGGGACCATCCACGAACCCCAAGGACAAACGCCTGGCCGTGCCCACCGAGGACCATCCCCTCGACTACGCGGGCTTCGAGGGAGTCATCCCGGAGGGGGAGTACGGCGCGGGACCGGTGATCGTGTGGGACGCCGGCACGTACCGCAACTTGACCGAGAAGGACGGCCGCGAGGTTCCCGTCGAGGATGCCGCGGTGCGGGGGCACGTCAAGGTCTGGCTGGAGGGGAAGAAGCTCACGGGAGGGTACGCGCTGACTCGGATCGGTGGAGGAAAGAAGGGACGCTGGATCCTGGTCAAAATGGACGACGAGGCCGCGGACGCGCGGCGAAATCCGGTCAAGTCCCAGCCCGAGTCGGTGATCTCGGGAAGAACCGTGGAGGAGCTCGAGGCAGCGGCTGGATGATGGATCCGTCCCAGCTCATTCCCGAACCCGCCAGGACTGCAGTCAGGCGCCGCCCCCAGCCGTCCTGGGCGGCACCAATGCTCGCCACGTTGACCGAGAGGCGATTCTCCGATCCAGGCTGGATCTACGAGCGCAAGCTCGACGGCGAGCGGTGCCTGGCCTTTCGCCAGGGAGGGCTGGTCAGGCTGATGTCTCGAAACCAGCTCCGGATCGACAATCACTATCCCGAGGTCGCGGAGGCGCTGGCGGCGCAGGAGCCGAACGACTTCATCCTGGACGGGGAGATCGTGGCCTTCGAGGGCGACAGGCCGAGCTTCGCGCGGCTCCAGCGGCGCATGCAGCTTCGCGACCCCGAAGCCGCTCGCAGATCCGGGGTGGTAGTGTACTTCTACCTGTTCGACGTCCTGCACGTGCAGGGCTTGGACGTCACCGCGGTGGAGCTTCGCCATCGCAAGGCCATCCTGCGCCGTCTCCTCTCCTACGGAGGTCCTCTGAGATTCACCACGCATCGAAACCGGGACGGCGAAGCATACTGGCGGGAGGCGTGCGGCAAGGGATGGGAGGGGGTCATCGCCAAGCGCGCCGACAGCGTCTACGTCCATCGCCGGTCCCCGAACTGGCTCAAGTTCAAGTGCGTGAACGAGCAGGAGTTCGTGATCGGGGGCTATACGGATCCGAAGGGTTCGCGAGCCGGATTCGGCGCGCTTCTCATCGGCTATTACGAGGGGGACCGACTGGTCTACGCGGGCAAGGTCGGGACGGGGTTCGACGGATCGTTGCTGAGCTCGCTCTCCAGAGAGCTTGCCCGTCTGGAGCGGAAGGATCCACCGTTTGACGACGGGGTGATTCCACGCAAGGGCGTCCACTGGGTCCACCCGGAGGTGGTCGGGCAGATCGGATTCTCCGAATGGACGCGAGACGGCCAGCTCCGCCACCCACGCTTCATGGGGCTTCGTGAGGACAAGCCGGCTCGGGACGTGGTGCGAGAACGCCCACAGCCATGAGGACCAACGAAGAGCCCTCGATCATGCTGGTGCTCCTGGGGGGGCTGATGCGGCGGTGCCCCTGTTGCGGCCAGGGCAAGCTGTTCAAGAGGTGGTTCAGCTTTCCGAAGGCGTGCCCTCGGTGCGGGCTCCCGCTCGAACGTGAGGAGGGGTTCTCCTATCCATTCGCGAGCTGTGGGCCGGGCTCGATTTCACGATCTACAGGACGGATCCGAGCTACTCGGCAGGAGCAGGGAGCGATGGAGAGGCCGGCGAGCGGGGGAATTCGGCGTAGACCGAAAGTAGGAACATCGGGCCGTCGTACCTAGGCATTCAGCCCCAATCGAAGCTCATCCCCGCCTATTCGGTAATCGCGTCAACGGGGGGATATTCCTGTGCCGTCCGATCGCCGACCATACTCCTGTGGGGGAAGCCTGAAGCCGACCGGCTGACCGTGGGATCGAGGCGTGAAAGCAGCTCCACAGGCTGAGGAACAGATCGTCTGTCGCTGGTGCGGATTGTTCTCCGCGCCCGGTCCTGCATGCGACACCTGCGGATCGCCCCTGCTCGAGGTTCCATGGATGCAGGTTCCTCAGCTGGCCTTCCAGGGATCGGCTCAGCCACCGCCCGAACCATCCGAGCAGGCCGTCGAGACCCCGGCCCGGGAAGTCCGCGAAGAACCGCCATCGCCAGTCGCCGAAGAACCCGTGGGGCCGCAGGAGCAGATGGTCCAAGGGCTCGTGGTCGGAGGCGCCGCGCTCGTGTACGAGGACGCCCTGGAGCCCTCCGCTTCCCCCGAGCCGATGACTCTCCAAGCCCCCGCTGGAGCGACGGATCAGTTGGCCCAGGCACTACCCATCGAACCCGAGCCCCCGGGTGCGCTCCCAGAGCTCGTCGATATCCCAGAAGTTGCGGAGGCGCCCGAACCGCCCCAGCCGGCGGCTGATGTCTCTGTTCCCGAACCCTCGAGTGTCGAGACGCCGATCGAAGAGCCGCCCGCGGAGCGGCCTGAGGAGCGTCCCGCCGAGGCCGGTGCGCGGCGGTGGTTCCTGAGGCGCCGCCCGAGCGCGGAGCCAGACCCCGAGTCGGCCGACGAAGCCGCGGTGGTCGAACAGCCTGCCCCGCAGCTTCCCGAGGTCGAGGAGATGCCCGATTCGGCCGCTGAGATCGCCGACGAGCCGGACCTCGCGCCGGTGTGGAAAGTCGCCCTGGGGGAAGACCTCCTGCCCGCCTCACCATCCGAGTTCGAGCGCGAGCCGGAACCGCAGGAGGCCACGCGGGCCGCTGAACCAGAGGTTCTGCTGGAGGAAGAGCCTCACGCACCTGCACCCGAGGTGGTCGCGAATCAGGAGGTCGTTCCCGAGCAGGAGGAGGCGCCGGAGCCCGTTCAGCCTCGGGCAAGGAAATGGCTCAGGCGACGGAGCGCCGCCGCTCCCGCTGCGCAGGCGCCTATGGCGCCGAGCGGGGAGGCCATCGATGAGGTCCGCAACATCGAAACCCCCGCCGAGGACCAGGCGTCCGCCGCGGCTCCACAAACAGCCCCCGCCCAAGAAGTCGTGCGGGAGCCCAGACAAGCTCCTTCCGAGACGACCGCGGCTCAACCCCGCCCGAGTGGGCGCCCGGCTCCTGCTACGGCCGGACCACCCACCGAGGCCGCTCCTCCGCGTCGGCCACCCCAGGCGCTGGCCAGAACTGCCGACATACCTGCACGGCCGGCCGCCTCCGCCGCCCCCGCCCCGGCCGCCCCGCCGGGAGCGGAGCCACACGCGCCCTCTCCCTGGGCCGATCAGCCCTACTACGTCGAGGCGACTCCAGAGCACGCTACCGAGCCGTCACCCCGCCTCGAGCCGACACCGGATGCCAAGCCGTCCCTTCGAGAGCGCTTGACACGACGGCGGCCCGTCCCGCCATCCGGCACGCCCATCGAGTCTCCTTCCGGGGCCCACGCTCCTCCTCCCACCGCGGAGGCTCAGACGTCGGGCCCGGCGCCCATGGTGGCTCACGAGGTTGCTCCAGCCGTTTCCGCCTCTCGAGCTCCGGGTCCGGTCGTTCCTCCACAGCCGGATGCGTCCGTGGTTCCTTCTGCCGAGGCTCTGGCCCCGCCTCGGATGGCACCTCCTCCTCCGCAGCCCGCTCGTGTTGCGCCTCCTCCGCCGCCCACACCTGCCCCGATGGCCCCCCCGGCTTCACCTGCCCCTGTGGCCCGGCCTTCATCGGCGAGCCAGGTAGCACCGCCTCCAGCCACATCCACGTGGAAGAGCTCGACGCCACAGCCACCCTCCGCGACTGTGCACGCGACCGGGGTCCAGACCGGCCCCTCGCCGGTTACCACGGAGATCACCTGCCCGCGCTGCGGGCAACCATCACCGCGCGGACTGTGCGAGACGTGCGAGTACGCACTCCTGGAATTGCGCGAGCTGATGATCGGACTCTCCGAAGACCAGTAGGCGGGTCGACGCCCTTCCCCTTTCCGCTACCGTGTCCTTGGGAACGGTCCGGATCCGGAAGGGAGGCGCAGAGATGATCAAGCCGATGGAGCTGGTGGCTCAGGCGAAAGACGCCATTACCGTACGCCGAGTCTTCGGTGACCCCATCGAGCGCGATGGCACCGTGGTGATCCCGGCGGCTGCTGTCCAGGGTGGCGCGGGTGGCGGTGGGGGTCAAGACTCAGAGGGGTCCGGCGGGGGTGGAAGCGGATTCGGGCTGACCGCCCGCCCTGTGGGGGCATTCGTCGTGAAGGAGGGTGACGTGCGGTGGGAGCCCGCCCTCGACCTCAACCGGGCAATCCTGATGGGGCAGATCGGGTTCATCGTCGCCGTCCTCGCCTGGAGGAGCGTGGCCCGGTCACGGATGAAGGCTCGGCGGGCCGAAGCTCGGGCCTGAGACGAATCGACTCCAGCGGGTATTAGGCTGAGCAGCCGATCCGGTCCAGGAGAGAAAGTGTGAGCAACGGGTCCGCGTGGGACAGTGCGCTCAGTCAGCTCGACGAAGCCGCCGGGCAGATGAACCTCGACCCGGGAGTGCACGAGGTCTTGCGCAATCCCCGTCGCGCTCTGGAGGTCTCCGTGCCCACCCGGATGGACGATGGGACGGTCCGGGTCTTCACGGGGTACCGCGTGCACCACAACACCTCCCGAGGTCCATCCAAGGGTGGCATCCGGTACCACCTTGCGGTCACGCTCGACGAGGTCAAGGCTCTCGCGATGTGGATGACGTGGAAGTGCGCGGTGGTTGGGATCCCCTTCGGGGGCGCCAAGGGCGGCGTGATCGTGGACCCCAGGCAACTCTCGAAGAACGAGCTCCAGCGGATGACCAGGCGATATGCCTCGGAGATCCTCCCGCTGATCGGGCCGGAGCGGGACATCCCCGCTCCTGACCTCGGGACGAACGAGCAGGTCATGGCGTGGATCATGGACACCTATTCGACGCGGGAGGGCTTCTCCGTTCCGGGTGTGGTGACGGGAAAGCCCCTGGCCATCGGAGGGTCGAAGGGTCGGTCCCAGGCCACATCCCGGGGCGTCATGTACATCACCCTGGCCACGTTGAAGCACCTGGGGATGTCCGTCGAGGACACCAGGGTCGTCGTGCAGGGATTCGGAAACGTGGGCGGGGGGACTGTCGACTTCCTGTACCAGCAGGGATGCAGGATCGTGGGGGTCTCCGACGTCCAGGGTGGCGTATACAACCCGGAGGGGCTGTCTCCCACCGGACTGCATGCCTATGAAGAGGAGTCCGGAACCATCGCCGGATACGAGGGCGGCGAACCAGTTACGAACGAGCAGCTCCTCGAACTCGACTGCGACGTCCTCATTCCCGCCGCCATCGAGGGGCAGCTCTCGGAGAAGAACGCCGACCGGGTGAAGGCTTCGGTGATCGTGGAGGCGGCCAACGGTCCCACCGTCCCCGAGGCCGACGTGATTCTCAAGGACCGGGGAGTCCTGGTCGTTCCTGACATCCTGGCCAACGCTGGGGGCGTGACCGTCTCGTATTTCGAGTGGGTCCAGGATCTCCAGGCCTACTACTGGCAAGAGGACGAGGTGAATGACCGCCTCCGCATGATCATGGAGCAGTCCTACGTCGACGTCCTGTCCCTGGCCGAAGAGAGGAAGGTCACCATGCGGACGGCGGCGACCATGCTCGGTGTGGGGCGGGTTGCGGAGGCACATGTGACGCGCGGGCTGTACCCGTAGCCTGTCGAAGCCCGATTCAGGACCCTTTCCCCGACCCGAATATCTTGTGGTAGCGTGCAGCGGTCTCTACTACATCTTGGGGGGAACAGGCATGGCGGTAGAGCCGGATGCCGAATGGCGCTGGCAGGATATCCTTGAATTCGAACGCAACTGGTGGAAGGTCTCGGGGCGCAAGGCGCTGGCCGTGCGAGCCCGGTTCGGCATGTCGGCGGCACGCTATTATCAGCTGCTGAATCGGCTGATAGATCAGCCCGAGGCCCTGGAACACGACCCGATGCTGGTCCAGCGGCTGAGGAGGCTCCGGGAGGCTCGTAGACGCCGGCGGTTCGCCCGGAGGCTCGGCCCGAAGACTTGACGGCGCCGACCGGAGAGACTTGGCTGGCAAGCATGAACCCCCGATCAAGAGGACGCTGCTGAAGGTGGCCACCTCCACGCTTCGCGCCCTGATCCTGGCTGCCCTCGTCGTCCTGGGGATCGTCGGGCTGACCAAGCTGTTCCCTCAGAACGAGAGCCTGGGGATCACCGGGGCCGGGGCGCCGGGCTCCAAGGTGGGCAGCTCCCCTTCCCCGACGGCCTCGGTCACACCGACACCCACCTCCAGCCGAAAGGCGAAGGTCAAGGGCGTGGTCGTCCTGGTCCTGAACGGAACGACGAGGAAGGGTCTGGCTGCCGAGGTGTCCCGCACGCTGGCCAATGCCGGTTACAAGCCCAAGGTTCCCGGCAACGCCAAGTCGGCCAGGAAGACGATCGTCTATTACAGGACCGACGCTCTTCCCGAGGCCCAGCTGATCGTGCGGAAGTATTTCCCCGACGCCCTGCTGAAGCCGGCCCCCGCGTCCGTTCCCAGGGACGTCCGAGTCGAGATCGTGTTGGGCGCCGACTTCGTGGCCAGCTCTCCCTCCTCATAGGAGCGCTGCTCCGGCGGGACGGACGAGGAACTCCTCGAGCGATTCATACGCTGCTGGATCTCCTGGCCCCCCTCTGACCCGAGCGCTAGCCGCTACTGACCCGCTCCAGGTCGTCGAGTTGCGCCTGCACCCATCGATCGAGCCGGTTGGACTCCACAGCTTCGCGCAGCCCGGACGCCCGCCGGGCCCGATCGCCTTCGGACATCTCCAGGGCTGCGGAGATCGCTTCCGCCGTCTGGCCCACGTCGAACGGGTTCACCGGGAGCGCGTGTGTCCCCAGTTCCTCGAAGGCGCCCGCGTTCTCCGACAGGATCAGTACTCCGTCCCGTTCGTTGAGGATCGGGCCCTCCTTCGCCACCAGGTTCATGCCATCGAACACCGGGTTGACCAGGAGCGCGTCGTACATGGTGTAGGCCGCCAGCGTCATCGGGAAGTCATCCTTGATGGACAGGTGAACCGGTTTCCAGCCTCGCCGGCCGAAACGCGCGTTGATCCTTCGCGCCGCCGTCCGACACTGCCCGACATATCTCACGTACTCCGGGATATCGGAGCGCGATGGGTTCAGATGGGCCATGAACACCACCTCTCCACGCCATTCGGGACGGTCGCCCAGAAACATCTCGTAGGCGTCGAACCCCCTCACGATGTTCTTGGACAACTCCGCCCGGTCCACGCGAAGCAGGAGCCTTCGGTCCCCGCGCCACCGGACAACCCTCCGGGCGGCGAGCCCGACCTCGTCCTCGACGGCCGCCTTTCGAAGAGACTCGACGTCGATCGAGATGGGATAGACGCCGACCCGCAGCTGCCTCCCCTCCCAACGGACCTTCCTCTGAGCGAAGTCCGCCCGGGCATCCGTGTAGGCCTGGCAGCACCGCAGGAAGTTGGCGGCCCAGATATCAGCCTGGAACCCCAGGACGTCTGCCCCGAGGAGGCCTTCTACCAGCGCCTCCCGCATCGGATCGGGAAGTATGCGGAGATAACCGGCGTCAGCGAAGGGGATGTGCGAGAAGTAGGCGATGCGGGCGTGGGGTCGCAGTTCGCGGAGCATGGCTGGGACGAGCGACAGGTGGTAGTCCTGCACGAGGTAGACGGCCTCCTCGCTCCTTTCGCCCTCCTCGGCCAGGGCCTCGGCAAAGGCTCGATTGATCTGCACGTACGCGTCCCATGCCTGTGTGGTGGCTCGATCGAACCCGGGGATTCTGGGGATGTCCCACAACAGGTGATGGGCGAACCACAGCACCCGATTCGAGATCCCGTTGTAGAAGCCGTCGTACGTCCTAGGATCAAAGGAAAGGTAGCGGAGGTCGTGGTGCGCCTCGCCGGCGGCCTCCTCCAGGTGTCCCTTCGCCACCTGCTTCCGGTCCTCGTCGGTCATGGCGCTGGCGATCCACAACCCTCCGGAGAGCTGAAGGGCCCCGCTCAAGGCAGTGACCAGGCCTCCGGTTCCCCGTTTGGCGACGACCTTGCCCGCTTCGTCCCGGACGAAGGATACGGGCCCTCGATTGGAGGCGACGATGATCGGCCGTCCGCTCGCGGACGGAACCGGCCTGGAGGACGCCATAGCTGGAAGTGTACCCAGCGGCCCGATCCACCCCGTTCGCCAGTGGCCGATCCCGGAGTAGGAATACCTCGTTCGTTACAATGGCGGTGAGCTCCCTCGGCGCTTTGAGAGGAAAGGAGCTGTGGCAGCGCTCCCATGAGCAAGGACCGAGGGCCCTTCTTCCCCACTCCCTTCGTGGCGCAGGCGGCCCGATGGGGCCTGTTGGCCTGGTCGGTCATCGGGCTCCTCATCCTGGTGGGCGTGCTGTACCGCTTCGTGCTGTACCCGATCCGCGTGGTGTTCCCGCCGCTCGTGGTGGCCCTGATCGTCATCTACCTTCTGAATCCGCTGGTGACCCGGCTCCAGGAGCGGGGGATCCCCCGGATCTGGGGGACGCTCCTGTGTTATGTGGTGTTCCTCTCGCTGATGGGGGTGGCGCTCGCCTACCTCATCCCGGCGGTGACCGATCAACTGAAGGCCTTCGTGAATGGCATCCCCCACCTCCTGCAGAAGGCGCAGACCGACTTGAAGGACTTCGCTGCCCGACTCGGACTGCACATCAGGTCGACCGATCTCCTTCAAAGCTTCCAACCGGGGAAGGGTCGCGCCTTCAACTTCCTCGGTCGGCTCACCTCGTTCACATCTGGAGTGGTCCACTTGGCGTTCGTGTTCGTCCTCGGCCCGCTTCTCGCGTTCTACCTCCTGGTCGATCTGCCGAAGATCCGCCGGGGAGCGGAGGGCCTGGTCCCCGGATCCCGGCGTGAGGAGGTCCGGAGCCTGGCCGGTCAGGTCGGAGCCACCGTGGGAGGGTTCTTCCGGGGCCAGCTGCTGGTGGCGCTGTTGGTGGGGGCCTTCTGCCTCCTCGGCTATTTCGTGGTCGGTCTTCCGTACTTCGCCCTGCTCGGCGCCCTGACGATGCTCCTCGCGCTCGTCCCGTTGATCGGCATCGTCATCGCCGCGATACCGGCCCTGTTCGTCGCTTTCACCACGAGTGGAAGGACGGGCGGTCTCCTGCACATTTCAGGTGGCTGGAAGCTCGCCTTGGCGACTTCCGTCGTGCTGCTCGCCGCTCAGCAGCTCGATCTTCGCGTGCTCAGTCCCTGGCTCCACAGCCGATCGGTTCGCCTTCATCCGGTCACCGTCCTGCTCTCCCTGCTGGTCGGCGGGACCCTCCTCGGCCTGTGGGGGATGCTCCTGGCCGTGCCCGTCGTGGGGGCTCTGCGCGTCCTCCTGCTGCACGTGTGGGACACGAGGTCACAGTGGCCGCCGGGCCGGCCGCAGGGGGTGATCGAGCCGGAAGATACGGTGGAGGCCTCGGTGCACCGGGCGAGTGGTCCCCGGCGAGCCCTCACGCAGGCACACGATTGACGTTCCCCCCACCCGGGGCTACCTTTGCTCGCAGAGCACGCCATGTTCAAGGTTTCTCAGAAAACCGAGTACGCCACACGAGCCATGCTGGAACTGGCCGTCAGACGTGCTCGAAGTGGCGAGGCCCTGGTACCGGCCCGGGCCCTGGCCGAGGCCCAGCACGTTCCCCTTCGCTTCCTGGAGCAGCAGCTCGGCGCGCTGCACAAGGCAGGCCTGGTGGAGAGCTTCCGAGGTGCCGGCGGAGGCTGCCGGCTGGCCAAGGATCCCGCCACTATCCGCGTCTCCGACATCGTCGACGCGATCGAGGGGCACACCTACCCGATGCACTGCCTGGACGTGGAGGACCACACATGCTTCGCGGACTCCCACTGTGGCCTCCAGGAGCTGTGGGGAGACATCGACGTGGCCATCCGGCAGGTGCTGGAGACAACGAC
>WNFU01009946.1_pt1 | contig 21236 bp, 19 predicted proteins | sample 5400121 | NCBI WGS metagenome assembly WNFU01 (sample SAMN13153360, study PRJNA577476) | soil metagenome | isolation source: 100 cm soil or saprolite under grassland replicate 1 | place: USA:California | collected 2016-06-15
AACCCCACCACGGAGCAAGTTACATGGCTTTCCCTGCTGCCCAGCGGCACGCACGCGCCTCCACGAAGGGTATGCCGAGCGGGAGCGCAGGGAGCAGCCCGAAGGGCGTCCGGGCGACGCGACCAGCGGCGCCCGAGCGGACCGAAGCGAGCGCGGGAACGAAGTGCACAAATTTCCTAAAAGCTCATCCCGGTACTGGCACGGAACGTGCATTGGGCGCTTCACGCGACCGACTCGGGAGGGCACTGATGTCCAGGGTTCCACGGCTGATTCAGGTGTTCAACGTCCAATGCGTGATGTGTGGACGTGCCGCGGGCCAGTTAATGAACGGGGTTTTCGTGCCGAATCAGCGGGTGCATCGACCCGTGGCCGGCAAGAACGGCTCGCGTTGTGGCGAATGCGGCGGCAACCTGTACCTCGAACCTGACGAGTCGATCACGCCCTTCATGGCCACCCAGATCGCCGCGCAACGCACCGCCGCGCAGCAGCAAGCCGCGGCCGCCCAGCAACAGCCTGCCATCGGCCCCGGCGATCTCCGCGCGGCCTAGTCCTTCGAGAACGGCAGCGTCCCGCCGGCGCACACCGAGCGCCACAGCGGCAGCAATTCGTCCGCGAGCAGCGCCTGCCCGACATCCTCCGAGCGCTGCGCATCGCTCAGGCGTGTCTCGAAGTCAGCTGGCGAGCACGCCTGATCGCACCAGTTCTGCAACCGCTCCATCTTGAGCCGCAGGGGATGGCGCACGCCATGGCCGCTGGTGCGCGACCACTGACGTTCGTACTCGTGCATGACCGCGCGGCAGAAGGCCTGCGGCTCCTGCATACCCTGAGTCTACTAGCCTAGAAAGTCGTGCCCGCCGAGGAGCGGCCAGCCGTGATCTTCGCTGGGGCGCCGCTGGACGCCACCCCTCGCTTGCGCGCGCGCCTCGCAGCACTGACGAATCCCTACGTGATCGCCGCCGACAGCGGCGCAGCCACCGCGCTGGCGTTCGGTCTCCGGCCGAACATCGTGATCGGCGATCAGGATTCGCTGGACGCGGCCACGCGCAAGCAGCTTGGCGATGTGCGCTTCGAGCTCTACCCGCGGGCCAAGGATGCTACCGACTCGGAGCTAGCGCTGCAGCACGCACTCGAACAGCAGCCAGGCGAGCTCCTGCTGCTCGGCTTCCTCAACGGTCCTCGTCTGGACATGACCCTCGCCAACGTGCTCCTGCTGCTGCGCGCGCCCGGCGCGGTCCTGTTGGATGAGCACAACGAGGCACGCTTGCTGCGCGGCGGCGAGGCCCATGGCTGGACGCCGGAGCCAGACGAGCTGATCTCGCTCGTGCCGCTCGTCGATGACTGCGCAGGGGTCACCACCGAGGGCATGCTGTACCCGCTACACGGTGAGCCACTGACCCTGGGAGCTACGCGCGGCGTGAGCAACGAGCCGCGCGCAGCTGAGGTACGCGTCACACTCCAGAAAGGATTGCTCCTGATCGTCCGCCACTTTCCTCGGTTATGATCCGCTCGAAAAACATGGCGTCTCAGAACCTGCGCACGCCGGGACCGACGCCGCTGCCGGCGACCGTGCGCGAGGCGCTCGCGCGCGACATGATCGCTCACCGTGGGCCCGAATTTGCCGCCGTGCTGGGTGAGTGTCTGAGCGGCCTGCAGTGGGGCTTCCAGACCCAGCACGACATCGTCATCCTGACGGCTTCTGGCTCGGGCGGGCTCGAGTCGCTGATCCCCAATACGCTCAGCCCGAACGAGCCGCTCTTGGCCGTGAGCATCGGCTACTTCGGCGATCGCCTCGCGAGCATCGCCAGAACCTACGGCGTCGACGTGCTGCCGCTGCGGTTCGACGACGGTCAGGCCGCCGATCCAAGCACCATTGCCCAGAAGCTCGAGGAACGCCCCGACATCCACACGGTTTTCGTCACCCACAACGAGACCTCGACGGGTGTTTTGAACCCGCTGCCCGAGATCGCGCGCGCGGTTCGCGACGTCCGCCCCGACGTGCTGTTGCTGGTGGATGGCATCAGCTCAGTTGGCTCGGTCGCTGTGCAGCCCGAAGCGTGGGGCCTGGACGTCCTCGTAGCGGGGTCGCAGAAGGGCTGGATGGTCCCGCCTGGGCTGGCCTTCGTGGCCATCTCGCCGCGCGCCTGGGAGCGGAACAAGCAAGCGAAGTTGCCACGCATGTACTTCGACTGGCAGCCGCACAAGAAGGCCGCCGGTGAAGGCAGCACACCCTGGACGCCCGCCGTGAGCCTCTTCTACGCGCTGCAAGAAGGGCTGAAGCTGATGCGCGAGGAGGGCCTCGAGCGCATCTTCGCGCGCCACCAACGAGTGGGCCGGCACACGCGCCAGCTGCTCACCGATCTGGGTTTGCGCTTGCTCGCCGATCCGCGCTTCGCCTCGCCGACGGTGACGACTGCCTACGTGCCAGCTGGTGTCGACGCCAAGGCGCTCCTCCGCCAGGTGCATGAGCGGCACGATGTCGTCCTGGCCGGGGGCCAGGGCCGCCTGGACGGGCAGATTGTGCGCATCGGTCACCTCGGCCGAGTCGAGGAGGACGAGCTCACTCGCGCGGTGCGCGCCCTTCAAGTGGAGCTCCAAGCGGCTACTGGCGCAAACCGCCCCGCCGCCTGAGTAGTGACGCAGCCACTGGTGCTCGTCGCCGACCCCATTGCCGAGGAGGGCCTGGCGATCCTGCGCGAACGCGCGCGCGTCGAAATGGTCGCGGGCGGTGGACCCGAGGCGCTGCGCAGCATGCTCGCGGAGGCGGATGCCCTGCTGGTGCGGAGCGAGACCCGCGTGACTGTCGAGCTGCTCGACGCGGCGCCGCGCCTGCGCGTGATCGGTCGTGCTGGAGCTGGCGTGGACACGATCGACGTCGATGCTGCGACCGAGCGCGGCATCGTCGTCGTGAATGCGCCGGGCGGCAACGCGGTTGCCGCCGCCGAGCACACGCTGGCGCTGATGTTCGCGCTCGCGCGCCGGGTCGCCGCCGCCGACGCGTCGCTGAAACGTGGCGAGTGGGCGCGCGGCGCGTACGTGGGCTCAGAGCTGAGCGGCAAAACCCTCGGGCTGGTCGGCCTCGGCCGCGTGGGCAGCGAGGTCGGGCGGCGGGCGCTTGGTCTCGAGATGCGCGTGCTGGTGTATGACCCGTATGTACCCGACGATCACGTCCGGCGCACCGGTCTGGAGCCGGTCGAGCTGGATACCGTGCTCGAGCAGTCGGACTTCGTGTCGCTGCACGTACCGCTGACGGAAACCACCCGCGGTCTGATAAGCCACGAACGCTTGAGCAAGATGCGCCGCGGATCGTTCCTGATCAACTGCGCGCGTGGAGGGCTGGTCGATCAACCCGCGCTCTTGCAAGCGCTCGACTCCGGTCAGCTTGCGGGCGCGGGTGTCGACGTATTCAACGAGGAGCCGGTCGGCGCCGACGATCCGCTCCCGCGGCATCCCAAGGTCGTCGCGACGCCGCATCTAGGGGCATCGACCGTCGAGGCGCAGGCCAATGTCGCCGCCCAGGTCGCGGAGGAGGTGCTGGCAGTGCTGGACGGTCGGCCGGCCCAGTTCGCGGTGAATGCGCCGAGCTTGCGCGCCGAAGAAGCCGAGGTGCTGCAGCCCTATTTCGGGCTCGTGCAGATGCTCGGCAAGCTCGCTACCCAGCTCGCGGATGGTCACGTGCGCTCGGCGGAGATCGCCTATCGTGGCGCAATCGCGGAGCACAATGTCGGCGTCCTGACCGCGGCGGCCGTAGGCGGGCTGTTGGAACCGATCTCCGCCACGCCCGTTAACCTCGTCAATGCGCGGCTGCTGGCGCAACAGCGCGGGTTGGAGGTGGTCGAGACGCGTTCGAGCACACCCACCCACTACACGAACCTGGTGCGGGTCACGGTCGTGACGGGCTCGGGGGAAACGAGTGTGGCTGGGGTGATCTCCGATGGTCGTGCGCACGTCGTGCAGATCGACGATTACGAGCTGCACCTGCCGCCCACGCCGGGCTACCTGCTCGTGACACAGCACAATGACCGCCCGGGCATGATTGGTCTGGTCGGCACGCTGCTGGGTGAAGCGGACATCAACATCTCGTCGATGCAGGTCGGCCGCAAGGCGCCACGCGGTGACGCGTTGATGATCCTGGCCGTGGACGAGCCAGTCCCGTCCGAGGTGGTCGAGCGCATCCGCCAGGCCGTCAGCATCACCACCATCAAGGTCATCAAGCTGTGATGCTCCAGCGGCGGGCCAGGCTGCCCCGGCCTGTCTACCTCGCCGGGTATCCGCGCCGGGTGCGCCGCCTGGTCATCTGGTACGACGGGCTGACGGACGTCCAGCGCGTGAGCTACGTCCTGGCGGCGATCGTGTTCCTGATGGCATGCGCGGGCTATCTGCTTGGTCTCGGCAGCACCATCCTGCTGCGGCATGTCGAGGTCGAAGAAGCCACCCTGGCTGCGCAGCGGCTGCTGACGCCGGAGCCGACGCCCGAAGTGATCGTCATCCCGGCGGTCGTCGACGAGCCAACCGCGCCACCGACCGTCACCGTGCGGGTGGCGACTCTCACTGCCAGGCCAGCGGCCTCGACGCCCACGTCCACGCCGTTCAGCGCGCCCGTGATCGCGGAGAAGCCCGCCGTGCCGCGGAGCGTGCCCGCGAACCCGCCACCGCGCGCACCGGCTCCCGCCGCCGCCTCGCCAACCCCCACGCCGAAGCCGCGTAATGTCGAGAACGCGACACCCGCGCTGCCGACGGCCAGCGTACGGACACCCACGCTAGCGACCGCGCGCCCTTCGGGAACGATCACCAGTAGCACCACGCCAGGCGCGACACCGCGCACGACCGCGCAGCCGTTGCCGACGCTGCGCCTGCCCGCGACCCCGCCGCCCGCGACGCCCGGCAACGGCGCACTCGCGACGCCCACGCCGAATCGGACACCCGCGCCCCAGCCGACGCCCATCAGAACACCCACCCCAGTACGCTGAGCCGCCTGTATACTGCCCACGTGTCGCCGGTTGCGCCTCGCGCGGCGCAGCCCGCGCGGCCGGCTGATCCCCCTCGCGGGGACGCCGAGCCCTCCCGCCTCCACTATCTCAGTGTCGCCGATCTGTCGACGAACGAGATCCTGGACCTGCTCGAACATGCCATCGAGTTGAAGCGCGATCTCGCCCGCGGCCACACGCCGCACTTCCTGTCAGGCAAGACCGCCGCGCTCGTCTTTCAGAAGCCAAGCCTGCGCACGCGCGTGTCGTTCGAGGTGGCGATGCTGCAGTTGGGCGGCCACGCTGTGTATCTGTCCCCAGCCGAGATCCAGCTCGGCCAGCGTGAGGGCATCCCCGACGCGTCGCGTGTCCTGAGCCGCTACGTCAACGCCATCGTCGCCCGTGTGTTCCTGCACTCGGACGTGACGCAGATTGCCGACAACAGCTCCGTACCGGTGATCAACGCGTTGTCCGATCTCGAACACCCGTGCCAGGTGCTGGCCGACCTCATGACCCTCCTGGAGCGTCGCGGCTCCCTGCGCGGCCTCAAGCTGGCGTACGTGGGCGATGGCAACAACGTGGCAAATTCGCTGGCCATCGCTGCTGCGCGGCTCGGAATGGAGTTACGCATGGCGTGCCCGGATGGGTACGAGCCCGAGCCAAAGGCCCTCGAGGAGGCCGCCACCCACGGCGACGGCTCCGTCGAGCTGTTTCGGGATCCTCGCCAGGCAGTGCTTGGCGCGGAGGCGGTTTACACCGACGCCTGGTACAGCATGGGTCAAGAAGGTGAGGCCGACCTGCGTGCGCCGGTCTTCCGCCCGTATCAGCTCAACAAGGAGCTGCTGGCGCTGGCCGATCCGTACGCGTTCGCGATGCACTGCCTGCCGGCGCATCGCAATCAGGAAATCACCGACGACGTGTTAGATGGACCCGCGTCAATCGTGCTCGACCAGGCGGAGAACCGCCTGCACGTGCAGAAGGCGCTCCTGGTGCGGCTGCTGGCGCAGGAGTGATGTAGTGGATGGACGTCAACGCGGGTATCCAGCGCGTGCTCGACCTGCTGCTGAGCGTTTCGAGCTCTCTGTCGGGACGCTTCGGAGTCAGCTCGCTGCTGGACATCATCATCGTCGCCCTGCTGCTGTACTGGCTGCTCAGCCTGATCGCGGGCACGTCGGCGGCGACGCTGGTGCGCGGCATTCTCACTCTGCTCGCCCTCGGGTTCTTCCTCAGCAACGTGTTCAACCTGACGATGCTGCAGTTCCTGCTGCGAGCGTCGATCCCGGCGCTGATCTTCGCCATCCCGGTACTGTTCGCGCCTGAGTTGCGCCGCGCGCTCGAGCAGCTCGGCCGCGCCGGATCGCTGATCCCGCGTACCACGGTGATCTCCACCAACACGCGGCTGGCCGATACCGTGGCCGCGGCATCGCAGCAGCTCGCCGAACGGCGTTTTGGCGCCCTGCTCGTGATCGAGCGCTCCACACCGCTGGGCGACTTCTCGGCGAACGGGGTGAGCATGGACGCATTGCTCTCCACCGAGCTGCTGCTGAATATCTTCTGGCCGAACTCACCACTGCACGATGGCGCGGTGATCATTCATGGTGACCGTGTCGTGGCCGCGGCGGTCGTGCTCCCGCTGGCCCGTTCGCCCACCGTCGAGCACATGGGCACGCGCCATCGCGCCGCCATCGGCATCACCGAGGTGTCCGACGCCATCGCAGTCGTCGTGTCCGAAGAAACGGGCAACATCTCGCTCGCCAACGCCGGGCGCATGGTGCGCAACCTGAGCGAGCCGCGACTGCGCAAGGTGCTGTCGATCCTCGAGCGTGGGGCGGCTGCTTCGAACGGTCGCGGCCCTGGTCTGCGGCCAATACCCTCGCCCACCCCGCCTGAGGCGGCTAGTCCCACGTCTGAGAGTGCCTGATGCGGCTGCCGCTGTCGATCGACCTTGGACGCGCCGCATTCGCCCTGGTGCTGGCGATCCTGCTGTACCTGGTTGCCCTCAGCGAGACCAATCCCGAGGGCCGCAAGGAGTTGACCGGGGTGACGCCCGTGCAGCCAGTCAACGTCCGTCCTGGTCTGGTCGTGGTCACCCAGCCACCGCCAGTCCGTCTTTCGGTGCGGGCACCGACCAGTGTGTTGAATCGACTGCGCGCTGATAGCGGCTTCAGCGCTCAGGTCGATGCCACCAACGCCGGCCCGGGCGACAACGATTTGCCGATCACCGTGGCCCCCACCGACCCCGATGTGCGCGACGTTACCCCCGATCCCAGCACCGCCCGACTGCGCCTGGAAGAAGTCCGCGAGCAGCCATTGCCAGTGCGCGTGAATATCACCGGCCAGGTCCCGTCCGGGTATCAGGTGGGCCAGCCGACCGTCGACCCGACGCGCCTGACCGTCGCCGGCGCATCGAGCCTTGTTGGGCGCGCCTTCGAAGCCGTCGTCGACGTCAGCGTTGAACGGGTCACGGTCGGCGTCAACGGCGTGAACACCCCGCGCATCCTGGACGAGCGCGGCAACGACCTGCGCGATCTGAACCTGCGCCTCACGCCGCCAGCGGTCACGGTCGCCGTACCGATCACGCAGCAGACGCAGTACAAGGAGGTTGGCGTTCGAGCCGTCGTAGCCGGCAATCCCGCGCCGGGCTACGTGCTGCAGCCGATCGAGGTAAGTCCGACCACCGCGACGCTGCAGGGCAATGCCGCCGAGCTCGAGGCCGCCGACTTCGTGCCAACCCAGTCGATCGACGTCAACGGCATTTCCACCACGGTCGTGCGCAGCGTGCAGCTCAATCCGCGGCAAGGCACGCTCCTGCTGCAACCGGGCCAAACCGTGACCGTTACCGTTCGGGTGACCACGCTCACCGTGTCGCAGACCGTGAACGTGCCACCGTCTGTCATCAACTTGGCCGGCAACATGCAGCTGGTGCGGCCGCCGAACCCCGTTTCCGTCACCGCGCGCGGACCAGCGCCCGCCTTCACGTCGCTGGCGCTGAATGCGGCCGACTTCCGAGTCATCCTGGATCTCACCGGCAAGGGGGCTGGTCGCTGGGATATCGAGCCGCGCGTGCAGCTCCCCACCGGTTTGAACCTCGACAACGTACAGCCGACCCGAGTCACGGTCGAATTGCGCGAGGTGCCGCCCACTCCCGTGCCGACGCCCACGGCGGTGCCCGCGGGCTAGTCCACCATGGCTCTTGTAGCACTCGTCGGCCGACCCAACGTCGGCAAGTCCACCCTGTTCAACCGCCTCATCGGCGAGCATCGCGCGGTGGTGCACGAGTTGCCTGGCACCACTCGGGACCGGCTGTATGGAACGGTCGAATGGCGCGACCGCGAGTTCACGGTCATCGACACCGGCGGCATCGGCCTGGAGACCGGTTCGGGCGACTTGCTGGACGATGTTCGACTGCAGGCCGAGGAGGCAATGCGGCAGGCCGACGTTATCGTCTGGGTGGTCGACGCCTCCTCCGCGCTCACCGCCGCGGATTTCGAAGTGGCTGAGTTCCTGCGCCGCTCGACCCGTCGCACGCCAGTCATCCTCACCGCCAACAAGGCCGAAAACCAGCGCCGCCAGCAGGACGCGCTGGCCGAGTTCTCGGGTCTTGGGCTCGGTGAGCCGATCCTCATCTCAGCCCTGCATGGCGAAGGAACAGGCGATCTGCTCGACGCCATCATCGAGTGGTTTCCGCGTGCGGCTGCTGAGGATGTGCCGCGGCCCGCGGTTGCGCTCGCGATCGTGGGTCGGCCGAATGTGGGGAAGTCCAGTCTGGTGAACGCGCTGGTCGGTGAGCAGCGCACGATCGTTCGCGATGAGGCCGGCACAACGCGGGACGCGATCGATACGACCATCGTGCGCGATGGGCAGAAGATCACGTTGATCGATACCGCCGGGATCCGGCGGCGAGGGAAGATCGCGCCAGGTGTGGAGAAGTTCAGCGTGCTGCGGGCGGTGCGGGCCATCGAGCGCTCTGACGTCGCCGTGCTGCTGTTCGACGCCACCGAGGGAGTGCTGGCGCAGGACACACACGTCGCTGGCTATGTCGACGAAGCAGCCCGCGGATTGATCGTGGCCGTGAACAAGTGGGACCTGGTCGAAAAGCATCCGCGGGTGCAGGAGGAGTACACGGAGGTGATTCGGCGCGAGCTGAAGTTCGCCGACTGGGCGCCTGTGTTGTATGTCTCGGCTCGGACGCACCAGCGGGTGGAGAAGCTCCTGGGCACGGCGCTGCTGGTGCAGGCGGAGCGCACCAAGCGGGTGCCGACGCCGAAGTTGAACGACGTGATCCGCCACGCGGTGGATGCGCATCCGCTCACCGAACGGGGCCGCGCGTTGAAGATCTACTACACCGCGCAAACGGGCGTGGAGCCACCCAAGTTCACGTGCTTCTGCAACGATCCCAGGCTGGTGCACTTCAGCTATGTGCGCTACCTGGACAACACCCTGCGGGCCAACTTCGGGTTCCTGGGCACGCCGACCACGTGCCGTCCACCTGCTCGACAGGATCCGTGGTCGTGGGCTCGTAGTGCTCGTCGGCATATTCGCGGTTGATGTCCAGCACCACGGTCACCTCGTACGGTCCACCGCGCAGCACCAGCGAGGGCGTGCGCACCGCGATGCCGCGCACCTCATAAATGTTCCCGAGCTGCGAAACCAGCCAGTCGCGCCACATCTCCCGCTGTGACGGCGCGATCTCGGCCAGCGCAGCCTCAAGGTCGCTTGACGTAATAGCAGCAGCATAGCGCCGCACGGCGCCCTCGACGCTCACCGACGACCGCGACACCGCGCTCACGCCCGCAACGGCCAGCCCCACCACCGCCAGCAGCACAGCATTGGCCACAACCAGCCGCACGTCGGCTATTGTGCTGTAACGATGGCGCAGGACCCCAACGAGCAGCAGCACGAGCGCTGGCGCGGCGCCGTCCTCCCGACCAACGTCGAAGCGCCACAAGCGCAAGCGCCAGTGCGCCAGCCAACCTGGCGCGCAACCCACAGTCCGTGGCTCGTCGCCGCCCTCGTCATCGCCACCTTCAGCCTGTATGCGCTGTGGTGGCTCGGCCGCACCTGGTGGCAGCTGAAGCAAGAAGACCAGGACAGCGGCAAGCGGCCGGTGTGGCACGTCCTGGCGATGCTCGTCCCCATTTATGGCTACTTCCGCTTCCACGCCCACATGCGCACCATCGCCCAGCTGGCGGCGAACGACGAGGCGTCGTCCATCCTCAACCCGCTCGCGATGACTGTGGCGTGGATCGTCATCAATCTCCTCAGCACGGCGTCGGTCATGCGCGGCGACGTCGCCATCGAGGTCCCCCTGCTGGTGTACGGCCTGTGCGGCGCCCTCATCGGCTGGGCGCAGTACGGTTTGAACAGCACCTGGCGCAGCCTGCCCGGCGGGTCTGTCCGTGCTCGGCTCAACCCGCTGCACATCGTGCTGCTGTTCTTCGGCTTCGTGCTGCTGAGTGTTGCCGTGATTGTGCCTAATCCGCCGCTACCGGGCTAAACAGATCTGTCACACTGGGCGGTGAACGATGAGCGCCTGGGTCGGGCTGGCGCAGTCAGCGGGCGAGGTTGCCCGCTCGCGGTTCGCTCGCAACTGGTCACTGCTGGTGACCTCGAACCTGTTGGTCCAGACGCTGGCCATGCTGGCGACCATCCGCATCGCGCGTGTCCTGGCCCCGCAGGGCTACGGCGCGTTCAACCTGGTCCAGGCGCTGGCGGTACTGGGCGCGTTGCTCGCTGGGCTTGGTACCCGCCAGGTGCTCATTCGAGCATGCGCCCGCGAGCCTCGGCGCACCCGCCAGTTGCTCGCGGCAGCCCGCATGAGCTTTTCGTCGGCACTCAGTCTGCTTGGTGCCGCCGCCTGGCTGGTCTGGGCGTGGACGGTGCCCGAAGCGTGGCTCACGCCGATCTCGGTCAGCATTGCGTTCGCGGTTGTTCAGGTGGTGCGTGTGCTGGCGTACATCGTGCTGGTGCGTCGTGCTGGTTGGCTGAGCCAGACGTCGTCGCGGATCATGTACAGCGAGTGGCGCCGCGATCTACTCGAACCGGCTTTGCCGTTCTACTGGCTCGCCATCGTCACCGCGCTCACCAGTCAGGTGCCGATTCTGTTTCTGGCCGCGCGCGCCGGACAGGCCGAGGTCGGTCTATACAACGTCGGGTTTCGCCTGGTGACACCGCTGCAGATGCTGCTGGTGACGGCCTTCACCGCGCTCTACCCGGGCCTCTCACGCGCCGCGACCACGGCCAACTCGCCTTTCGACCGGATGGTGCGCGGCGCGCTGATTGGCACCGTCGCGCTCGGCACCGCGGGCGCGCTGCTGATCAGCGCACTTCGGGACGACGTGGTGTTGCTGCTGTTCGGCGCCGACTATCTCGCGGCTGCTGACGAGGTCGCGGCCCTGTGCTGGTCGAGCGTGCTGCTGGCGCTGTCCACGCTGATGGGGACGATCCTGGCCGCGCGCGACCAGCAGAAATCGCTGGCCGCGGCCTCGACCGTGTACGCGGCACTGGCGCTGCCGATCTTCTGGTTCGCCGCCGGTGAGGGCGCCAGTGGACTGGCGTTCGGTCTGGCGGTCACCAGCGGCCTCGGCCTCGTCTGTCACTGGCTGGTGTTCCAGCGCGTCGCCCAGCCGCTGCCAACCACCTTCGGCGCCGCCCTGGCGAGCATCCTCGTGCTGGGCATGGGCTTCACCTGGGGCCTGGCCCGGCCGATGATCCGATAAGGGCAATGAAGGTTCTGGTCGTCGAAGACGGGCGCACCTCGCGCATGATGCTGCGTTCGGCAGTCGAAGGACTCGGTCACGAGTGCTTGACGGCTGCTGATGGCAGTGAGGCGTGGGAGCTGTTCCGTGCCCAGGGCGCCGACGTGATCATCAGCGACTGGCTGATGCCGGGCATCGAAGGCCCCGAGCTGTGTCGACTCGTGCGCGCCCACAACGGGCCCTATACCTACTTCATTCTGCTGACGGCGTTCGGCGACCGTGGCCACGCGCTGGAAGGGATGCAGGCCGGCGCTGATGACTACCTGGCCAAGACGCTCGACGTCAACGACTTGCACCTGCGACTCATCGCTGCCGAGCGCGTCACCGCACTGCACAAGCGGCTGGCCGAGCAGGACTCGCGCTTGCGCTCGCTGGCCGAAATCGACCAGCTGACCCAGCTCGCCAATCGGCACAAGTCGAACGAGCTGATGACCCACTTGCTGGCGCTGGCCCGCCGACAGAATCAGCCGCTGTCGCTGGCGCTGGTCGACGTCGACCACTTCAAGCTGGTCAACGATCGCCATGGCCACGCCACGGGCGATGAGGTGCTGCGGCGATTGGGCATCGCGCTCAAGCGCTCGTTCCGCGATGAAGACGTCGTCGCTCGTTGGGGCGGCGAGGAGTTCGTGATCGGCATGTACGCGATGGGCGTGGGCGATAGCGTTGCCCGCCTGTACCGCGTGCTCGAGACCGTGCGCCGCGAGGTGTTCACGGGTGCGGAGGGACGCGAGTTTGGCGTCGCCTTCAGTGCTGGGGTCGCCGAGTTCCCGCGCCACGGCGTGGACCTGCAAGCGCTGTACCGTGCCGCTGATGCGGCGCTCTACCGCGCCAAGGAAGCAGGCCGCGGTCGTGTCTTCGCTGCCGAAGCGGCGGCTGTCGCCTCAGTCTGACAAGCGGCGTCCGCTCGCGCGGACAGGCGGCGGTGCGGCTTATGGAAGCAGCGCGCTGAGCAACTTCAACAGCTGCTTGTCTCGAGCGCCACTCTTGCGCAGCAGGGCTGTCGCGCCCGCCTGTTCGGCTCGAGCGGCGAGAACTTCGTCAGCGTCACTACTGAGCAGCACGATTGGCACGGTCGCGTAGCCGGGCGCGGCCCGCACCGCCGTTGCCAGCTCGAGGCCGTGCAGGCCGCTCAGCTCCAGGCCCGCGATCACCACGGCATATCTCGACTGCAGCGCGCGCGACAGTGCCGTATCGCCCGCGGCGAGTATGTCCACCTCGTAGCCAGCGCCCTCGAGCAGCGTGCGCTGCAGCTCGCGGACCGTCGTCGAGTCGTCCACGACCAGGGCCCGCCGAGCGGCCAGTTCGGCGCCGCCCGCCGCCTCAGTAGCCGGCGCCGCGGGCGCCATCGGGCTCTGGCGCAGGCGGGTGACGAATGCGTCCACCTTCGGATCCAGGTCAGCGCCGATTGCCTCCGCGCTCGCCGACGCCACCAGCATGCGCAGCATGTCGATGGTTTGGAACAACAGGTCGGCGGTTGTGGGGTTCAGCCCAGAGGCCTGGTCCCGCAACGTGGTGAGCAGGTCTTCGAGCGCATGCGCGAGCGCTTCGACGTCGGTCAGACGCAGCATCGCCGCGCCGCCCTTGACCGTGTGGGCAGCGAGGAACATCTCGCGCACGGGTTGCGCGTTGGTGGCATCGCGCTCCAGACGCAGCAGCTGGTGAGCGATGATGTCCAGCTTCTCGACTGCCTCGGCCTGGAACTCGCCCAGAAACTCGAGCGGGTTCATGCCACCGCCTTGCGTGACGCGGCGTGCTTCACCAGCAGCCCAGCTATGTCCTCGGGCGCAAGCACGTGGTCGGCTGCGCCGAGGCGGATTGCCTCGGCCGGCATGCCGTACACCACGCAGCTGGCCTCGTCCTGCGCAACGGTCACGGCGCCTGCCTGGCGCATCTCGGCCAGACCGGCAGCGCCGTCATCACCCATACCCGTCAACAGCACGCCAATCGCGCGCGGACCGAACGCGTTCGCCACCGACTTGAAGAGGACCGACGCGGACGGGCGGTGCAGCGAGCACGGTGGCGCATCTAGCAGCGCCAGGTGACGCCCGCGCACCACCAGGTGGTGTTCGGTCGGTGCGACATAGATGCCTCGCCGACCTAGCGGTTGACCATCCTTGGCCACTTCGACCGGCACGGGCGTCTCAGCGCGCAGCCAATCGACGAAGGTATTTGCGTAGCCAGCCGTCGTGTGCTGCACGACCAGAATGGGCAGTGGGTAATCCGCGGGCAGGCTCGCGGCGATCGCGCGGATGGCCTGCGGCCCGCCGGTCGAGGCGCCTATCGCGACGATTTCTGGCGGACTGACCTCCCTCTCCCTCTGGGAGAGGCTCGATCCAGGGGTGACGCCTGGCGGAGCCGGAGGCTCGCGTCGCCGCCGCACCAGCCGCACCGCGGCCATGCTCTTCACGACCCGTATCAACTCGTCGCCGGCGGTGCCGTCACTCATCGTCAGTGACCGCTTGTCCTGGACGGCGAGGGCGCCCGCCTCGAGCGCGGCTTCGGCAAGGTCGCGGCCGCGGGCGCCACCGGCCGAGGTGACCAGGACGATCGGCGTCGGCCGCTCGCGCATGATCTCCCGCGCAGCTTCGAGGCCGTTCATCACGGGCATCTTCTCGTCGAGGGTGATCACGTCCGGACGCAACTGCTCGACTGCCCTCACGGCCTCAACGCCGTTGGTGGCGAAGCCAACGATTTCGATGTGCGGATCGCGCGCCAGGACCCCGGTCAGGATCTGGCGGTGGACTGCCGAGTCGTCAACCACCAGCACGCGCAGTCGACGAGACTGGGTCATAGCAGCCGCCCGACCGTCTGCAGCAAGTCGTTCTGATCGAATCGGCCCTTCACGATGTAGGCGTCGGCGCCGGCCGCCGCACCACGCTCCACGTGCTCTGGCGAATCCAACGAGGTCACCAGGACCACCGGCAGGTGCCTCAGTCGCTCATCCTGGCGCACCGCGATCGTGAGCTCGAGACCACTCATCCGTGGCATCTCGACGTCGGAGACGATGACGTCAACCTTCGTCGACCGCAGCACGTCCAGCGCCTGCTGGCCATCGCTGGCCACGAGCACCTCGTAGCCGGCTGCGTCGAGAATGCTGCGCTCCAACGTCCGCGTCATCACCGAGTCGTCGACCACCAGCACGCGCCGACGCTGCGTTTCGACCGCTTCGACCGCCTGCTCTGCGTTGCGCACGATGCCGTAGCCGTTGTCGAGGTTGCCGAGTGCGGTCTTGGTCAGGTCCGCCGGATTCAAGATGACTACGACCGCGCCGGTGCCAAGCACCGCCGCGCCACCGACGTGGCGTACGCGCCGCAGCGGTGCGCCAAGCGCCTTGATCACCAGCTCCTGTTCGTCGACCAGACGATCGGTGAGCAGTGCCACCGCGCGCTCGCCCTGCGGCAGCACGAAGTACGGACGCCACTCGTCGTGTGGTGCATCCTCGACCGAGCGCGGCCGCTGCAAGACGTCGCCCAATTCGATGACCGGCACAGCGCGACCGTCGATCTGCAGTGCCCGGCGGCCCTCGATGCGCAGGAGGTCGGCCATGCGTACGCGACCGGTGCGCTCGATGGTCGACGACGGCACGGCATAGATCTGGCCGTTGTCTTCGACCAGCAGGACGCGAGTGGTCGCCAGCGTGAGCGGGACCGTCAAGGTAAAGCAGGTGCCGACGCCGAGTGTCGTGCGCACGCCAACCTCGCCGCCCAACCTTTCGACGTGCGCGCGCACGACGTCCATGCCGACTCCGCGGCCCGAGATCTCCGACACGCTCGCGCGTGTCGAGAAGCCCGGTTGGAAGATCAGGTCGATCGCGGCGGCCGCGTCCAGGCTTTCGGCACGATCGAGTGTGACCAGGCCTTTGCGAATCGCACTGGCGCGAATCTCGTCGACGTCCAGTCCGCGACCGTCGTCCTCGACCGTGATCTGCACGCGATCGCCGCGCTGCATCGCCGTCAGGCGCAGCGTGCCCTGCTGGGGCTTGCCCGCGGCGGCCCGCGCCTCGGGCGCCTCGATGCCATGATCGATCGTGTTGCGGACCATGTGCATCAGCGGATCGCGCAACTCGTCGAGGATGCGGCGGTCGACTTCCGTATCGTTGCCCACCAACACCAGGCGCGCCTCTTTGCCGGTCTGACGACACAGGTCGCGTACCAATCGCTCGAGGGGTAGGAATACCGTGCTTGCCGGCAGCAGGCGGATGGCCATGACCTCCTGGCCGATCGCGCCGGCCACGGAACCGAGCTGCGCGGTGGTCTGCGACAGTCCCCCGACCAGGTCGCCCGCTTCGCGCACGATGCGTTGCAACTCCTGGTCGGCCCGCTCTGCCAGACGTAACAGGGACTCGACGTCGCGGGCGCTGCTCTCGGCGTCGGCGCGCCGCAGCCGGGCGCGGATAGGCCTGCTCCGCCGCCACTCGCGGTGCCAGCCCTCGAGACCGCGCTGCAGCGTACGCAGCTGCCCGAGTCGCTCGCTCACGCGCAGATGCGCGACGGATAGCTCCCCACTTTCGGTCAGGAGCGTGTCCAGTTTTCGGAGCGCCACGCGTACGCTGCCGGCCCGTTCAGCGGTGTTGTCGGTCCGTCTGGGCTCCACGACCAGCGCTGGCGCGGGCGCTGCTGCTGGTGCCGGCTGGGGCGTCGGCTTCGCCTCCACCACCACCGGCTGTGGTGCGGGCGCTGACGGGGCAGCCTGCGCTTCGTCCTCGGCTGACGCCACCTGCACCTTCCGCAGCGTCTCGATCAGCTGCGCGGCATCGGTGCGCGTTCCATCGTGTAGTGGCGCCAGGGCGTCCACGGCGGCGTAGAGCGCGTCACACCACTCCTGGGAGGGCGCAGCTGAGCCTTCGCGCACGGCGAGCACCGCGGCCTCGGCGGCGTGCGCGAGCTGCTCCACAGACGCCGCCTCGATCGCTCGTGCGCCGCCCTTGAGCCCGTGCAGCTCACGCCGCAAGGACGCCAGCACATCTTTGCTGACATCGCCCTGCTCGACCCGCAGCAGGAGCTTGTTCAGCGATTGGATTCGCTCGGCAAGCTCTTCGGCGAACGTCGTCTCGAGCCGCTCGAGCCGCGCAGCTCGTCTAGGCACGGTGTGTCCTGGTTACCCGGCGATTCAGGCGGCGTTCGCCACGTTGGTCGTTGGGTGGATCACGAACAGCTCCGGCTCCCCCGCCGGGGCGCTACCGGACACCCGATAGCGGACGATCACACCGGCCAACCGCTTGGCGAGTACCGTGAGCTCCTCCGCCGCGCGCTGCGTGCTACCCGTTGCATTGAGGTTCTGCGTGGTGGCGCGATTGATATCGCTCATCGCCGCCACGATCTGCTCCATGCCAATCGAGTGCTGGCGCACCGCGGCCGTAATCTGCTGCGCTGAGGTCGACGCGTCCTGAATGACCGCCGCCAAGCCGGTGATCGTGTCGCCGGCGCGGTCGATCAGGCGGGCTCCGGCATCGACACCCTTGGTGCCCTGCTCGGTCGCCATGACCGCGGCGTTGGTGGCGCGCTGGACATCGGACAGGATCGCGCGCACCTGCGCCGTCGCTGCCTTGGACTGCTCGGCCAGCGCGCGAATCTCCTGAGCCACGACGGCGAACCCGCGACCGTGCTCGCCGGCCCGCGTGGCCTCGATGGCCGCGTTCAGCGCCAGCATGTTCGACTGATCGGCCAGGTCGCCGACCGTGGCGATGATCTCGCCGATCTGCTGGCTCTGCTCGGAGAGCGCCAGGATCTGGTCCGCGATCGACTCGACCTTCTCGCGAATATGGGCCATGCCACCGGTGGCGTCTTGCACCGCCGCGACACCTTCGGCCGCGATACGGTCCGCCTCGCGTGAGGTGGCCGCCACCGACTCTGCCAGTTGCGTCGCCTGCTGCGCGGAGGCCTTGACTTCTTCGACCGTGGCGCTGGTTTCGGCGATCGCCGCCGACTGCGCGGTGGCGCCAGCGGATTGCTGAGCGACAGCAGCCAGGATGGCTTCACCTGCACCCGACAGGCTGTGGGCACCCACCTGGACCTCGCCGGTGAGCTGACCGAGATGCTCCATCATGGTGGCGAAAGCCTGCGCCATGTCGCCGAGCTCGTCTTGCGACGAGACCGTGATCGTCTGATCGAGATTGCCAGTCGCGAGCGCTCGTGCCGCGTGCGCCACTTGCGAGACGGCGTCGGCAATCGGCCGAGTCAGCAGCACTGCCAGCCCGCCGGCGATGAGGAGCCCAAGCACCGCCGCCAGAACCGCGGCTTTCAGAAAATCGCGCGCGGCGGCTTCAAAGGTCTGCTCGGGCAGTGCCGCGATGTACGTCCAGTTCGCGCTGTCGAGCGGCACGGCGATGACGCGATACTGGTCGCTGTCCAGGCGCCAGTCCAGGGTCACGCGCGCCGTGGTGCCGATGGCTGGCGCGAGATCCTGCAGCCCGAGCGGCTCGGGCATCGGGTTGTTGGCCCAGCGCTGGTCGGCCTTGAGCGCAGCGGTGACGTTGTCGCTGAGAGGCGCGATCGGTGTCAATAGCCAGTTCGGATGGTTCGCCGACGCGATCACCAGCCCCTGCTCGTCGATCAGCAGCCCGGTGGCGCCAGCGCCGACACGGTTCTTGGCCATCTCGACGATGTGCTGGATCGAAGCAACGCCAGAGCGGCTCTGCATCACGCCAATAACCGAGCCGTCGGGTCCCTTGACCGGCGCAACCCGAAACAGCGAGGTCGCGCCGTCGGTCAACGCGATGGCCACACCGGAGATGAAGTGCTCGCCGCGCATGCCCGCCTGGAAGTAGTCCCGCTGCTTCAGGTTTTTGCCGACGTTGCCCGGCAGCGTGCTGATGATCATCGTGCCCGAGCTATCCATCAGTGAGATGCTCAGGACGTCGTCACCACGCGTGCGCATGATGTTCATTGCTTCATGCGTGGCGCGGACGTCGGCAGGATCGGCGGCAGCCACGCCCGCGCTGAGCGTTCGCTGGACCCACGGCATCTCGGCCAGCTCTTCGACGCCAGTGGTGTTCTTGTCGTGCCAGGAGTCGACCTCATTGGCCACCAGGAGGCCGTCGGAGTACAGGGCCGCCTCTGCCTGCTGCTTGAGGCCAGCCGAGGCCTGGGTATAGCCAAGCGCAGTCAGACCAATGGCGAGAACCGCGGCCACGCCAACGCACAGTCCGACGAGCTTCGCAGCCACGGGCCAGGTCGGAACGCGCAAGATTCGCACGCGCCGCTGGCTGTGCTTCTGGGGATCCTGGTTTGATTGCCGAGCCACTGTGTACTCCAATTCCCTGGGCGTAAACGGACGCCTCTGCACACAGGATCGGCCGGCGTCGGCGGGTTCTATAGAAGGCAGCGGTCTTAGCCCAGGGGATAGCGAGCAGTCAGGGGCCGGTTGTGTCGACATTGTTGTGTCCCCCATCTGGGGGGCCGGCATCGTAAAGAAATACTGCCCGGCGGCCGATACTTGCCTCGCCCATGGCAAACGTTCTGCCTTTCCGCCCTCGGCCTGTCGCCAGCGCCGCCCGACCCTACGCTGGACGCCTGGCGCGGACGCGTGGTCGAGGCGCTGTCGCGCCGCGGCGACGCATTGGACTGCTGCGCGACTTCAATGCCGCGGCGGCCTGGGCAGGCATCACCACGTTTCTGTGGTACGCGGTGGGCATGGTGCCCGTGCAGATCGCGGTCATCGGGAACTTCGGGCTCGATCGTGGTCAAGTCTCGAGCTGGATGTTCATCATCTGGGCGACCGGCGCGGTCTCGTCGGTGGTGCTTTCGTTGGTCTACCGCCAGCCGCTGGCGGTCACCTCGAGCCTCTCGGCGCTGATCTTTCTTGGCACCTTGTCAGGCCGCTTCGGCTTCGAAGATGTCGCGGGCGCGGAGCTCATGGCCGGCGTGCTGGTCGTGGTGCTGGCGACCATGGGCTTTGGTCGAAGGTTGTTGGCGTGGTTGCCCATGCCGCTCGCGATGAGCATGCTTGCGGGCAGCATCTTCGGCGATGTCATGAATATCGTCAGCACCAGCGTGCAGGATGCCGCGATTGCTGGCACGACCGTCGTCGGGTATCTAATCGGACGCGCGCTGCGCAATCCGCGTGTGCCGCCGCTGAGCGTCGCGCTCGTCACCGGCGGCGTCGCCGTATTCGTGCTGCACAGTGCCACGCCCGCGCCGGTCGACTGGGCGCTGCCGAGTCTGGTCGTACCAAGCATGCACTTCTCGGTGCAAGCATTCCTCGCGATCAGCCTGCCGTTGATGGTTCTGGCAGTCGGGCTCGGCAATGTTCAAGGCCTGGGCTATCTGTCCGAGCAGGGCTACAAGGTGCCCGCCAACATGGTCACGTTCGTGCTCGGCCTGTGTTCGATCGTCAATTCCTTCTTTGGCGGGCACACGGCGCAGCCTTCGCGGAATGGCATTCCGATCATGGCTTCGCCCGAAGCGGGACCTGCCGGCGGCCGCTACTGGGCCTCGCTGATTGCCTCGTCGGCCATGTTGTTGATTGCGCTCGCCGCCGCTCCCGTCAGCTCGCTGCTGGGTATCTTGCCCCACAGCTACGTCGTGGCGCTGGCCGGATTGGCGATCCTGCCGTCGTTCCAGGATGCGCTCGAGCGTGCGTTCGGCAGCACCCTGCGGTTCAGCGCCGTGGTGTCGTTCCTGGTCGCGGCCACGCCGTTCTCGATCCTCGGCATCACGTCCGCTTTCTGGGCGCTGGTGGCTGGTCTGGGCGCGGCGCTGCTGACCGATCGCGCGCAGCTCCTGACCCACTGGCGCGGTGACCAGGCACGGCGAACCGAGACGCGCTTGCCGGTGCTGATTCAACCCGCGTGGGGAGCGCGCGTGGCCGGCGAGCTGCGCACGCCGATTCGGGCGTCGATTCGCAACATCAGCGTCGGTGGTCTGCTGGTCCACTGCCAGCAGCAGCTCCTGCCCGGTGCCCAGCTCGAGTTCGGGTTCCGCACGCCTGGTGGCGCCGAGCTACGCCTCAAGGCCGATGTGCGACACGTCCAGCACCTGGTCTACCACGGCCCCGACGTCTGGGAGGCGGGCTGCGAGTTCCGCGAGTCGGACCTAGAGAGTCGCGAGCAGCTGGTGCGGTTCGTCCTCAATCACCAGACGCCCGGTCCGACAACGGTGGCCGAGCCCCGCGCCGCCTAGTACTGGCGGGCGCTGTTCCGCCAAAGGATGTCATCCCGAGCTTGCGAGGGATCTCGGCTCGACACAGAGATCCCTCGTCGTACCTCCTCGGGATGACAACCGGCAAATCCGCGCCCAGCGGTACCAGTCGGTCGCTAGCGGCAGCCAGCGGTTGGAATCTGACCTCCGCTATCATCCTCGCTTCTGTCAGGGCAGCCGCAGCTGCTCGACGGTCGCCGGCTCGATGAGCTCTGGGCCGTCGTTCTGAAACGAATTCACCAACGGCTGGACCGCGTACGCTCGCATCTCTTCAGCGGGAAAGGTTTTGAGCAGCCGCGTCGGGTTCTGCTCGTTGGGATCGAGCCACGCCGCCTCGTCTTCCAGTCGCAGGATCACCGGCATGCGGTTGTGGATCT
>WNFU01003352.1_pt1 | contig 21233 bp, 23 predicted proteins | sample 5400121 | NCBI WGS metagenome assembly WNFU01 (sample SAMN13153360, study PRJNA577476) | soil metagenome | isolation source: 100 cm soil or saprolite under grassland replicate 1 | place: USA:California | collected 2016-06-15
GTGATGTTCGGCTGGCCCTGTCGCTGATCGATCGCCTGCCACCGGCGATCCTGGACGACATCCGGGCGTTCTCGCCCCTGACCTACTCGGGCCGGGTCGAGGCGCCGGTGGCGGTGCTCCAGTCCACGGACGACCCCGCGGTCCCCCCGTCCGAGGCGGCCCTGCTGGCGGAGGCGTACCACGCGCCCCAATACCTGCTGCACACCTTCACCCACGTCACCCCGGGAAGCCTGTTCCGGGGCATCCCGGACCTGGTGCGAGCCACCTCGTTCACCACCTGGGTCCTCGAGCATGGTGCAGAATCGGGGGCGCCGTGATGCTCCAACCCGAGCTCGAGGCCATGGTCCCGGCCGACCGCTTGGTCTACCAAGCACAACGCTTGGCCGATCTCGCACGCCGCTTGAAAAACCAAGCATCGCCCTACTGGCAGTCGAAGCTGGCCGGCGTCGACCCGGACGCCATCGGGGGCATCGACGCTCTCCCCACGCTCCCCTTCACCACCAAGGCTGAGCTTCGGGACACGTTCCCGTTCGGGATGCTCACCGTCCCGCTCGCGGACACGGTGCGCATCCATGCCTCGTCGGGCACTCGCGGAAAGCCCACGGTCGTCGCGTACACCCGGGGGGACATCGAGGCCTTCGCCGAGGTCAACGCCCGCGCCATCGCGTGCGCCGGGGGCACGCCGGACGACGTCCTGCACGTGGCCTACGGCTACGGGCTGTTCACGGGCGGCCTCGGTCTGCACTACGGGGGAGAGCGCCTCGGTGCGACCGTCGTGCCCGCGTCCGGAGGGAGCCCGGGGCTCCAGGTGCAGCTGCTGGCCGACCTCGGCGCGACCGGCCTGGCGTGCACGCCATCGTTCGCCATGCTGCTCGCCGAACGAGCCGATACCGACGGGCTCCTGGGACGGATCGTGCTCCGCTACGCGGTGTGCGGGGCCGAGCCGTGGTCGGACTCGTTCCGCCTGAAGCTCGAGCAGGCGTGGGGCGGCATCGACGCCTGCGACATCTACGGCCTCTCCGAGGTCATGGGCCCGGGGGTGGCCATGGAGTGCCGGGAGGGCAAGGGCGCACTGCACGTGTTCGACGACCATTTCCTGCCGGAGGTCGTCGACACCGAGACGGGCGATCCCGTCCCGCCCGGAACGCTCGGCGAACTGGTGCTCACCACCTTGACGAAGGAGGCCCTCCCGGTCCTCCGGTACCGGACCGGGGACGTGACGACCTTCGTCGACGACGCCTGCCCGTGCGGGCGGACGCACCGGCGGATCGCCCGCTTCTCCGGCCGCGTCGACGACATGCTGGTGATCCGGGGCGTCAACGTGTTCCCCAGCGAGATCGAGGCCGTGGTGCTGGAGCACGACGCGCTGGGAGGCCAGTACGCCATCGTGGTCGATCGGCGAGCGATCCTGCCCGAGCTGGAGATCAGGACCGAGCTGGCCTCGGCGGAGAGGGCCCCGCAACGGGAGGCGGTCGTCGCGGCACTCACGGAGGGGCTGGCCGGGAGGCTCCGGCTGCGCGTGACCGTCATCGTGGGCGATCCGGGGTCAATTCCGCGGCAGGAGCTCGGGAAGGCCCGCCGTGTGTTCGAACGGACGGCAGACCACGACCCGTTCCCCGAACCGGCCGGGTGAGCGGCCCTCCGCCTACACCCCGCGCAGGAACGCGACGGTCTCCTTCAGGCCGTCCTCCAGGTGCGTCCAGGGATGCCATCCCAGCGATTCCATGGCGGCCTCGATGTCCAGCGCGTTCCGGCGGAGCTCGCCCGGCCGCTGGGGCCCGTACAGCGGCTGGCCGTGAAACGCGGTGATCTGGGCCAGCATCCGGAACAGCCCGTTGACCGACGTCTCGAGGCCCGTGCCGACGTTCACCAGCTTGCTCGATCCGCGCTCCATGGCCAGCGCGAAGGCGTGCAGCACGTCGTCCACGAACACGAAGTCCCGGGTCTGGTTCCCGTCGCCGAAGATGGTGGGGACCTCGCCGGCCAGCATCTTCGTGGCGAAGATCGCGATCACGCCGGCCTCCCCCATGGGGTCCTGGCGGGGGCCGTACACGTTGGCCAGCGCGAGCGCGGTGAAGTCGAGGCCCCGGTACCGCTGGTAGAACCGGAGATAGTCCTCCGCGACCTTCTTGCTGATCCCGTAGGGGGACACGGGGTGGGACCCCGACACGGCGGTCTCCTTCACCGGTAGCCGCCGGGGCTCGCCGTAGATCGTGCCGCCGCTCGAGGCCACCACGACCTTGCGCACGCCGCTTCGCGACGACGACTCCAGCACGTTCAGCAGCCCCAGGATGTTCACCTGCGCGTCGAGCGAGGGATCCTCGACCGAGACGCGGACGTTCGGCTGGGCTGCGAGGTGCATGACCACTTCGGGACGGTGCCGCTCGAACAGCGTGCGCAGCCCCTCGCTCCGGATGTCCATGTTGTAGAAGGTGAAGTCCTTCCCGTACCCCCTGGCCTCGGTCAGGTTCGCGATGCGCCCCGTGGACAGGTCGTCGACGGCGATGACGCGGTGCCGTTCGGCCAGGAGGCGATCGCACAGGTGGGACCCGATGAACCCGGCGACTCCCGTGACCAGGATCGAGGTCATGCGGAGCGCGGGGGCTGGGCGGCGATGGGCTGGTCCAGGGGCAGGCTGGGGTCGGCGCCGACCTCGAGCGACGTCCGCTCCCCCCGGGCCAGGCGGTAGTACCCGGCCGTCGCGATCATCGCGGCGTTGTCGGTGCAGTACTGGAGCGACGGGAACAGGACCTCCAGCCCGGCCTCCTGCGCGGCCGCCTGCATCCGCGTCCGCAGCCGCGTGTTCGCCACGACGCCCCCGCCCAGCAGGATGCGCTCCACGCCGCGTTCCCTCGCGGCCGCGATGGTCTTCGACACCTGGACGTCCACCACGGCTTCCTGGAACGACGCCGCCACGTCCTCGGTCCGGGGCTCCCGCCCCTCCGCGCGCTCCTGCCGGACGTGGCGGATGACGGCGGTCTTCAGCCCGGACAGCGAGAAGTCGAAGCCGGCGCCCTCCATGGCCCGGGGGAACCGGATGGCGTCGGGGTCGCCCCTCCGGGACAGGCGGTCGATCTCCGGCCCGCCCGGATACCCCAGTCCCAGGAACCGGGCGATCTTGTCGAACGCCTCGCCGGCGGCGTCGTCGACCGTCTGGCCGAGCACCTCGTAGCGCCCCTCCTCCGGCATGGAAACGAGCATGGTGTGGCCGCCCGACACCACGAAGCACACGTACGGCGGCCGGGGCGGGCCGTGCTCCAGGAAGTTCGCGTAGACGTGGCCCTCCAGGTGGTTGACCCCGATGAACGGCGTCCCGGCCGCGAGCGAGATCGCCTTGGCCGCGGCGAGGCCCACCAGCAGGGCGCCGACCAGGCCGGGGCCGACGGTCACGGCGACGCCGTCGATGGCGCCGAAGCGAAGCCCGGCCCGGGCCAGGGCCTCGTCGAGGAGCGGGGACAGCAGCTCGACGTGCGCCCGCGACGCGAGCTCTGGCACGACCCCGCCGAACCTCCGGTGCATGTCGACCTGGCTCGCCACCAGGTTCACCAGGATGTCGCGCCCGTCCTCGACGATGGCAACGGCGGTCTCGTCGCATGACGTCTCGATCCCGAGGACCTTCACGAGGGCGGTCCGGTCACTCCGGCTCGTCCGCCGCGCCGGCGGCGATCTGGTCGAGGAGCTGCTCGTACTCCGCGGTGTGGACGTCGTCCACCCACATCACGAGGGCGTCCTCGCCGGTCTCCTGGTAGTAGTTCTTGCGGACGCCCACGGGCCGGAAGCCGAACCGCCCGTACAGCCGCTGCGCTCCCCAGTTCGAGACGCGGACCTCGAGCGACACCGCCCGCGCCCCCATCTCGATGGCCGACTCGACCAGCTCGTACAGCAGCCTGGTGCCGATCTTGCGGCGATGGTGCTCGGGGTCTACGGCGATGGTGGTCACATGCGCCTCGTCGCCGTAGCAGATCATCCCCGCGTAGCCCACGACGTCGCGGCCGAGCCTCGCCACCAGATAGGTCCGGTTGGCCGACTCCGACATCTCCGCCAGGAACAGGCTGGGACTCCACGGGCGTGGATACACCTGGCGCTCGATGTTCATCACGCCCCGCAGGTGCCGGCGCCGCATCCTCGCGATCTCGAGCTCAGCCGGCCCTGGCTCTTTTGTCCCAAGCGATCTCCGCATCCGACTTCCTCAGGTACAGGGGCATCACGTCCGACACGCGATCGAATTCTTCCCTGTGGAACCGGGGGATGGAAAGCTCGACGAGCGCCGACGCGTGCGGATACCCGAGCGCAGGCGAGGCGAACTCGACGAAGCTGCCGACCGACTCCAGCTCTCGACGGTAGCGCATCGCGCCGTCACCCACGAGCAGGACGTCGTGCCCCGACGCCTCCAGCTCCGCGGCCAGCTTCGCCGGCGTCCCCACCGTGTACTCGGTGGTCCTGGTGACACCGCCGGGCGCCGGGCGGTACAGGGCGAAGAAGACCTCGCCGCGGCGGGCGTCGACCACGGCGCCGATGACCCGGCGCGTGTAGCGCACGGCGAACGCCAGCACGTCGAGCGACGTCAGGGCCACGATGGGCACCGAGAGCACCTGGGCCATCGTCTTCGCCGTCTGCACGCCCACCCGGAGCCCGGTGAACAGCCCCGGCCCGATCCCCACCGCGATCCCGCCGAGGTGCGACAGCGAGGTCCCCGACCACCGGGTGATGTGGTCCACCGCGGGCACCACGACCTCGTGGTGGGAGTGCCCCGAGGAGAGCAGCGTGGACGCGATCGTGCCGCGTTCCGACCCCAGGGCGACGCTCGTCTGCGGCGTCGAGGTCTCGATGCCGAGGACGATCACGGCGGCGGCTCCCCCCTCGCGCCGGTCACGCCGACGGCTCCATCCAGGGCTGGACCACCGCTTCGAACCGCTCCCACCGGCCGGTCCAGGACGGGCCCGACCCGGTGACGACCACGACGCGGCCGTCGTCCTCCACCCGGGTGAACATCTCGACTTCCAGGTAGTCGCCCACCAGGAGGCCCTCGATGACGTCGCCCCATTCCACGAACGTGACCCCGTCCGGATCGAGGAGCTCCTCGAACCCGAGGTCGATCACGTCCTGGATCCGGTCCAGCCGGTACACGTCGAGATGGTAGATGGGACGCGTCCCCCGGTACTCCCGCACCAGGGTGAACGTCGGCGAGAGGACCTGCCCGTCCGGTACCCCCAGGCCTCGCGCGGCGCCCCGCACGAACGTGGTCTTGCCCGCCCCCAGGTCGCCGGTCAGCGCCACCACGTCGCCATCGTCCAGCACCGACGCCACGGCCTGGCCCAGGGCTTCCATGTCCTCCGGCTTCGGCACGTGGAGCTCCAGGACGTTCGTCATGGGACCGGGGGGAAGGGGCCGGGGTGACGGTCCATCAGAACAGGCCGAGCTGCTCCTCGACGGGCTGGGGCCGCTCTGCCAGCGCCACCTTCACCGTCTGGAAGTCCTGGCGCAGCGCGGCCATCTGCGAGGAGGCCTCGCCCCCGCCGTGCAGGACCGCGGCCGGGTGGAAGGTCGGGATGACGACGCGGCCGTCCCACCGGAACCGTTCGCCGCGGACCCGGCTGATCGACACGGTCGGGCGGTCCAGGATCACTCCGGTCGCGAACCGGCCCAGCGTGACGATGACGCTGGGGTCGATGAGGGCGACCCGTTCCATCAGCCACGGACGGCAGGCCTCGATCTCGTCGGGAAGCGGGTCCCGGTTCCCCGGGGGCCGGCACATCACGACGTTGTTGATGTAGGCGTCCTCGCGACGGATCCCGATCTCGGCCAGGAGCTTGTTCAACAGCTGCCCGGCCGCACCGACGAACGGCTCGCCTTGCTTGTCCTCGTAATACCCCGGGCCCTCCCCGATGAACATGAGGTCGGCATTCGGGTTGCCGACGCCGAACACCACCTGGGTCCGGCCCTGCGACAGCCGGCAGCGCACACACGTGGCGGCCTCGCGGGCCGCCTCGTCGAGAGTCCTGGTCACGGTCATCTTCCCTGCACCTCCCCCTTCCATCGGGGGGCTGACGCTCGGCTTCCCGCCTCAATCGCCGTGCTCACCCGGGCCTCGCTCTTGAGCCCCCCGAACCCCCAACTCAGACACCGAGGGGAAGCCGGGTACGCCCGTCGCCGCACGGACGGCCCGCCGGATCGACTCGGCGACGGCCCTGTAGGCGAGGGCCTCCACCGCCTGCTGGCCGGCCTCGACGCGTCCGGTGGCCAGGGCGAAGGCGGTGTCGCCGTCCCACATGGTATGCGATGGCCTCACCGCCTCCGCAAGCCCCTCGTGCGCGGCCAGGCAGAGCAGGTGGGCACGCTCCTTGCTCAGGCGGGCGTTCGTGGCGACGACGACGAGGGTGGTGGCCATCCCGGGAAGCTGATCGGAGGCCGGGGCGGCGATCGGCTCGGCCCCCGGTCCCGCGACGGGTTCAGAGGAAGGCTCCGCTCCGCCCGGCAGGAGCTCGGCCGGGACGGTCGGCGGCTCGCCGCTCCGGTTGGCGGCGATGGGCTCGCCGTCCGCGTCCACCACGAACCCCAGCGAGTTCGCGACGGCGACGGCGCCGACCACGAGGTCGCCCTCCCGGGCGCTCGCGGTTCCCACCCCGCCCTTCACCGCGAGGTCGGGCCTGGGAAGCTTGGCCACGGTGGCGCCGGTTCCCGCTCCCACCGTTCCCTCCTCGACCCGTTCGCCGGCCGCCTCGCAGGCGGTGTAGCCCTCGTCGGGTCCGGGCCTCGCGGCAGGGTCGCCCACGGCGAGGTCGAACAGGACGGCGGCGGGAACGATGGGCACCCTCGCCACCCGCATGTCGTACCCGACGCCGCGCTCCTCGAGCCACCGCATCACGCCGTCCGCGGCCGCCAGCCCGTAGGCGCTTCCGCCCGTGAGCAGCACGGCATGGACCTCGTCGACGAGGGTGCCAGGCCGGAGCGCGTCGGTCTCTCGGGTTCCCGGTGCCCCGCCCCGGACCTCGCACGACCCCACGGTCCCCGGCGGGCACAGCACCACGGTGCACCCGGTGAGGCCGGGCAGGTCCGTCCAGTGGCCGACCCGGATGCCCTCGACGTCCGTGATCACGCGGTCACCGCCGTCGCCGTGTAGCGGGGGCAGGGGAGGGTGCCGGAACCTCGGAGTCCATGAAGCGCCGCACCACCCGGTTGAACTGCTCGTGGCGCTCCATCATGGCCAGGTGGCCGGCCCCCTTCAGCACGACCATCCGGGCGTCCGGCAGGGCATTCTTCAACGCGAGGGCGGACGCGGGGGGCGTGATGCGGTCCACGTCGCCCACGATCACGAGCGACGGCACCCGGACGTGCTCCGCGGCGTGGCGGAAGTCCATCGCCAGGATGCCGGCGAGCCCGTCCGCCCACACCTCCAGCGGGGCCCGGCCCGAGATCCGGGCCACGTGGTCGACCAGCGACGGCGACGCCTTCGGTCCGAAGTTCGTGAGCTTCGCGATGGCGTACGCGAGATCGGACTCCCCGCCCCGCAGGAAGCGCTGCACGCGCCGGGCCCGCTTCGGCGCGCTGACGACGGCGTGGATGCGGGCCGTGACGCCGCCCAGGGCGCCTCGCAGCACCTCGGCCGCGGCGGTGTCCGCGAACACCACGCCGGCCACGCGCCCCCGGAACTCCTCGGGGTGCCGCTCGGCCATCGCCAGGATGGCCATACCGCCCATGCTGTGCCCGAGGAGCACCGCCGGCCCCTCGCCCACTGCGGCGTCGAGCACCGCGACCATGTCCTCACCCATGGCCTGGAGCGTGTAGTCGTCGTCCGCACCCTCCCCGCTGGCCCCGTGTCCCCGATGGTCGAACAGCACGCATCGATGGGCCGCTGAGAACTCCTTCCACTGGTAGTGCCAGGTGGTCATGTCCAGGCTGAATCCATGGCTGAACACCAGGGTCGGCCTGGAAGGGCCCCCATCGCCGGCCGCCCGCACGGCCAGGAGCGTCCCGTCGAACGAGACCACGGGGCCGAGGTCCTCCGGCGGGAGCGCGGCGAGCCGTTCGCCCAGCTCGGGGTCTCGGCGTCGCCGGTCGCGCTCGATGGCCGCGCGGGTGAGGGCGATGGACGCGCCCATGCCGGCCGCCAGGCCGGCCGCCCAGGCCAGGGTGCGCCGGCGCCGGCGGTTCACGCCGTCTCCGCCCCGAGGTACGCGCGGGGCACTCGGGAGCCGATCCCGCACGCGATCTCGTAGTCGATGGTCCCGGCCAGGAGCGCCAGCCGCCCCACGGCGATCTCCTCGTCCCCCTGCCGTCCGATGAGGACGACCTCGTCGCCCGGCTCCACGGGATCGTCCCCGCAGTCGGCCATGAGCTGGTCCATCGTGATCGTGCCCGCGATCCGCCGCCGCCGCCCTCCGATCAGCACGTCGGCCCGCGAAGACAGGATGCGCGGGTACCCGTCCGCATAGCCAACCGGCACCGTCGCCACGGTGGCGGCGCGGTCCAGCCGGTAATGGTGCCCGTAGGAGACTGCCTCGCCGGCCGGCAGCCTGCGGACGGCGGAAACCGCCGACCGCCACGCCAGCGCCGGGCGGATCCCCGCCCTCGCTGCGAGCCCGTTCCCGGGGTCCAGGCCGTACAGGGCCACGCCGATCCGCACCAGGTCGAAATGGGTCTCCGGGTACAGGATCGCGGCGGCGCTGTTCGCCGTGTGGCGGTACCTGGGACGCAGCCCCGCGGCCTCGAGGCGATCCGACACGGCCAGGAACGCCTCCAGCTGCCTCCTCGTGGTGGCCTCATCGTCCTCCGCCTTCGCGAAGTGCGTCCACAGCCCGTCGAACCGGCATCCCAGCCGCACGGCGCGCTTCACGAACTCGACCGTCTCCTCGGGCGGGTACAGGCCCGCCCGATGCATGCCGGTATCCACCTTGACGTGGATCGGGGGCTCCCGGCCCACGCCCCGGCCGGCTTCGACGAGCGCATCGACGCCCCCATCCGTGTAGACCGTCGGGGTGATGTCGTCGCCGATCATGTCGGGGGCGGAGCCGGGAGGCGACTCCGACAGCACCAGGACCGACGCGTCGATGCCGGCGTTCCGAAGCTCCATGGCCTCCTCCACGAGGGCGACACCGAGCCAGGTCGCGCCGGCCCCCAGGGCCGCCCGGGCCACCTCGACCGCCCCGTGCCCGTACCCGTCCGCCTTGACCACGGCCATCAGCTCGGAGCTCGGCGGCCTCAGTGCGCGGATGTTGTCCCGGATGGCGTCGAGATCGACCTCGGCCACGGTGGGCCGGAATCCGGTGGTCCCGCCCATCCTCGCGGTCGTGCGGCTCATTCCAGCATCCCCAGCCTCCCGGCCCGGGCCACCGCCGCCGGGATCCGGGCCAGGACGTCCCCCGCCGTGGTTCCCTCGCCCAGGTCCGCGCCCGCCAGCGACCCGGCCAGGCCGTGCAGGTAGGCGGCCACGGTGGCTGCGTCGGCCGGCCCCAGACCGCGGGCCAGCATGGCCGCGGTCATCCCCGTGAGCACGTCCCCGGTGCCGCCGGTGGCCAGCTCGGGCCCGCCGGTGGTGTTGACCCGGACCTGGCCGCCCGGCGACGCCACGAGCATGGGATTGCCCTTCAGGGCCACGATGGCGGCGGTCTCGCCGGCCAGCTTGCGCACGTGGCCCACCCGGTCGTGTTCGACCTCGTTCGCCGACATGGAGGCCAGCCGGGCGAACTCGCCCGCGTGCGGCGTCAGCACGGCCTCGGCCTCGCGGTCCGTCAGGTCATGGGCCCGCCCCTCGAACGCGTTCAGCGCGTCGGCGTCGACGACGAGCGGAACCGGCGAGGCGCGCACGAGCGAACGGACGAACGACGCCGTCTCGAGGTTCCGGGCCAGGCCCGGCCCCACGGCCACCGCGTCGAACCCCTCCAGGATTGAGGCCACCACGTCGAGGGCGCCCTCCGCGACGGTCCCTTCGGACGTCTGGGGCAGCGGCAGGAACGTGGCCTCCGCCACCCCCGACTGCACCGCCGCGAGGATGCCCTCCGGCACGGCCGCCGTGACGAGGCCGGCGCCCGCCCGGTAGGCGCTCCCTGCCATGAGCCGCACGGCCCACGTCATGCCCCGCGAGCCCCCGATGACGAGCACCACCCCGGTCGACCGCTTGTGGTCGTCTTGACGCCGCCTCGGGAGGAGCCCGGCCACGTCGGCCGGCTCCACCAGCAGGAGGTCGCTGCGCACGAGGTCCGGTGGGAACCCGATGGGCACGACCTCGACGATCCCCGCGTGCGCCGCTCCCGGGAACAGCACGAGCCCCGGCTTGGCGGCGCCGAACGTCACCGTGAGGGTGGCCCACACCGCGTCGCCCTCCACCGCCCCGGTCTCGCCGTTCACCCCCGACGGGATGTCGACGGCCACCACCGGCGCGGCCGCGGCGTTGAGCGCTTCGATGGCGGCCGCGTGGTCGTCCTCCGGCATCCCCCGGAACCCCGTTCCGAAGACCGCGTCCACGGCCACGTCGGCCCGGTCGAGCTCTCGGGCCAGCGACGACGCCCGCTTGACGATGACGCCGGCGTCGCGGAGCCGGCGGAAGTTCTCCGCGGCCGGTTCCCGGAACGACGAGGGGTCCTCCAGCAGCACCGCCGTCGCGTGCATGCCGAACCGCGCCAGGTACCGGGCCGCGACCAGCCCGTCCCCGCCGTTGTTGCCCTTCCCGCACACGGCCACGGCGCGCCGGCCGTACAGGCCACCGACCGCCGCGGCGGCGGCGCGGGCCACGGCCCGTCCCGCGTTCTCCATCAGGAACGCTGCCGTGACGCCCCGGGCCTGGCTCTCCCGGTCCAGGGCCGCGGCCTCGGCGGGCGACAGGATCGGCTTCATGCCACCGCCCTCACGACCCGATCGCCAGGCAGCAGGCCACTGCGGCGCCGCGCTCGTGGGCGAACGACAGCAGCATCCGGTCGGCGCCGACCTCCGAGGCCCGAGTCAGGGCGGTTCCAACGAGGTCCAGCGTCACCACGCCGTCGCCCGAGCGCACGACACGGATGTCGCGCCACCGGCCCCCCGGGATGCCGCCGAGGGCCTTCGCGCATGCCTCACGCGCCGCCCACCTGGCCGCGTAGCACTCGGCCCGGCGGCCCGAGCGGTCGCAGTAGTCGATCTCCTCGTCCGAGAAGATCCTGGTCACGAACCCGGGGCGGCGTTCCAGCAGGCGCGCGATGCGACCGACGTCCACGATGTCGACGCCCATGCCGATGACGTTCACGTCGCCCGGAAGCTTACCGGCGGGGCCGCCTCCCGGGTCGCCGATGGCATACTCGGGAACCGAAACATGGACGACTCCGGGACCCGGATCTGGACGAAGGCGGTCGCCCTGACCGCTGTGTTCCTCCTGGGAGGCGCGCTCGGGTGGGTGGTCGGGCGGCCGTCCCACCAGCCGGCCGCCACCCTCGCGCCCGGCGAGGTCCGGGTCCCGGAGCTGTCCGGCCTCTCCGCGCCCGACGCCCGGCGGGTGCTCGAGGAGGTGGGGCTCCGCGTGCACACGGTCCGCGTCGAGGAGAGCGGGCAACATCCCGACGGAATCGTGATCGCCCAGGAGCCACCGGCCGACCGAACGGTCCACCAGACGGACCCGGTGGACCTCGTCGTCTCCTCCGGCCCGGGACCGCCCCCCGGTTCCCGGTACGTCTTCGCGGAAAGCGTGCTCATCCCAATCGACCACATCGGGACGTACCGCTGGACCTCCACCCAGGTGGCCCTGACCGGAACGCCCGTGTCCTTCGGCGCCAACATCCGCGTCATCGGCGACGCGACCGTGTCGCCGTACCGGATCGCTCTGGTCCCTGGAGGTGCCACCTCGGGCATGACGGTGACCTTCGAGGTCAGGCGGTTTCGGGACCCCGCCTGGTTCGTGATCCTGCGCGCCTATGCGCGCCAGCGGGAGTCGTCCACGACGAGGTAGCGTCGTGCGACCGGGCGCCGACATCGGCGGGGACAAGCCCCGCCGCTATTCGACGGTGACGCTCTTGGCCAGGTTGCGGGGCTGGTCGACGTCGCAGCCCCTGATCTTCGCGATCCGGTACGCCAGCAGCTGGAGCGGAACCGAGACCACGACCGGCGACAGAAGCTCCGGCGTCCTCGGCACGTACAGCACGTGGTCCGCAATGGACTCGATCCGGCGGTCGCCCTCCGTGGCCACGGCGATGACCTCGGCGCCCCGCGCCTTGACCTCCTGGATGTTCGACAGGACCTTCGGGTACACGTGGCACTCGGTAGCGACGGCCACCACCGGCACGCCCTCCTCGACCAGCGCGATGGGCCCGTGCTTCAGCTCCCCCGCCGGGAAGCCCTCGGCGTGGATGTAGGAGATCTCCTTCAGCTTCAGGGCCCCCTCGAGGGCGGCCGGGTAGCCGGTGTGCCGCCCGATGAACAGGAAGTCCGGGCGGTCCGCGTACCGTTCGGCCAGCTCGCCGACCTGGTCGTCGAGCCCGAGGGTCCGCTCGACCTGGGCCGGCAGCTCGGACAGGGCGGCCACGCTCTCGGCGATCTCGTGGGGGAACTTCGTTCCTCGCAGCTGCGCGAGGTACAGGGCCACCAGGTGCAGCGCGACCATCTGCGTGGCGAACGTCTTCGTCGCGGCGACACAGATCTCCGGCCCGGCATGCGTGTACAGCACGCCACCCGCCTCCCGCGAGATCGACGACCCCACGGTGTTCGTGATGGCGATGACGTGCGAGCTCTGGTGCTGCGCGTGACGCACCGCCTCGAGGGTGTCGATGGTCTCGCCCGACTGCGACACCCCCAGCGTGAGGGTCTGGCCGTCCAGGACCGGGTCGCGGTACCGGAACTCCGACGCGATCTCGATCTCCACGGGCAGCCTGGTCCAGTGCTCGATGGCGTACTTCGCCACCATGCCCGAGTGGAACGCGGTCCCGCACGCGACGACGAAGACCTTGTCCACGACGCGCAGGAGGTCCTCGTCGACGCGCAGCTCGTCGAGCGAGAGGTGCCCGGCCGGACCGACCCGCCCCACCAGCGTGTCGCGGATGGCCGAGGGCTGCTCGTAGATCTCCTTCAGCATGAAGTCGTCGTAGCCGGACTTCTGGGCCCGGGCCACGTCCCAGTCGACCTCCAGCGGGGAGACGGCGACGGCGTTCCCGTCGAAGTCGGTGATGGCCACACCGTCCGGACCGAGCTCGACGACCTGTCCCTCCTCGATCGGGATCACCGTCCGGGTGCGCTGGAGCACAGCCGGGATGTCGGACGCCAGCATGTTCTCGCCGTCGCCCAGCCCGACGACCAGCGGTGAGGACACCTTCGCCCCCACGATCCGGTCCGGCTGGTCCACGGACAGCGCGACGATCGCGAACGCGCCCTGGAGCTCGCGGACGGTCGAGCGCACCGCGTCGGCCAGGTCGGCCTCGAAGCGCTCCTCGATGAGGTGTGCGATGCACTCCGTGTCCGTCTCGGACACGAGGGTGTGCCCGTCCTTCTCCAGCCGCTCCCGGAGCGCCGCGAAGTTCTCGATGATCCCGTTGTGGATGACCGCGATCCGCCCGTGGCAGTCGGTGTGGGGGTGGGCGTTGGCGTCTGACGGGACGCCGTGCGTGGCCCACCTCGTGTGCCCCATGCCGACGGAGCCGCGGGGCGGTGCCTCCTCCGCCAGCACGCCCTCCAGGGCCGAAAGCTTCCCCTCGCGCTTTCGCACGTGGAGCCCGCCGTCGACGATGGCCACGCCGGCCGAGTCGTAGCCTCGATATTCGAGACGGCGAAGCCCTTCGAGGATGATGGGGAGCGCTTCCTCGGGGCCCGTATAGCCCACGATGCCGCACATAGACCGGTGGATCGTACCAACGAGGGCGCCGATGTAAACAGTCGTTGGCCCTACGTCGGTTGGGTGACCCGGCGCGGAGCTCTCAGCCCAGGGCGGCCCGCACCCGCTCCGCGATGGCCCGGGCGTGGCCGGCCGCCTCGTCCTCGGACTCGGCCTCCACCATGACCCGGACCAGGGGCTCCGTCCCCGAGGCGCGGACGAGGACCCGCCCCCGTTCGCCCAGCTCACGCTCCGCTTCCTTCACCGCCGTCCACACGTCGACCGCGTCTGCGAGCCCGTCGCGGTCGGCCACCTCCACGTTCTCCAGGACCTGCGGATACCGGCGCATGTGCGACGCGAGCTCCTCGATCGTGACCCCCGCCGCGGCCGCCAGCGACAGGAACGTGATGGCGGTGAGCACGCCGTCGCCGGTCGTCGCGTGCTGGCGGAAGATCACGTGGCCGGACTGCTCGCCGCCCACCATCGCGCCCGAGCGCAGCATCTCCTCGAGCACGTAGCGGTCGCCCACGCTCGTCGTGAGGACCTCGATCCCCGCCTCGTCCATGGTCCGGCGGAACCCCAGGTTGGCCATCACGGTGGTCACGACCCTGTTCCCGGCCAGGCGTCCCGCGTCTCGCAGGGCCAGCGCGCAGGCCGCCAGCACCTGGTCGCCGTCGACCACGCGGCCGAGCGCGTCCGCGAACAGCGCCCGGTCGGCGTCGCCGTCGTGCGCGACGCCCGCGTCCGCGCCGAGGCGGACGACGGCCTCCGCCACCACCTCCGGATGCATCGCCCCGCATCCCACGTTGATGTTGTGGCCGTCCGGCTCGTCGAACAGGGGGTGCACCTGGGCGCCCAGCCGTCGGAGCGCCTCGGGGGCCACGTCGGAGGCCGCCCCGTTCGCGCAGTCGACGACCACCCGCATGCCGTCCAGCCTGGCCTCGGCGGACCCCACCAGGTGAGACAGGTAGCGCTCGGTCGCGTCCGGCAGCTCGCGGACCGACCCCGCCGGGGGCGCGCCCGCGGGGACCTCGGCCATCGCCGCCTCGATCTCGTCCTCGATCTGGTCCGGCAGCTTCACGCCGCTCGAGCCGAAGAACTTGATGCCGTTGTACTCCGGCGGGTTGTGGGAGGCGGAGATGACGGCGCCGGCCGCGGCGCCCGTCTCGATCGTGAGGAACGCGATGGCCGGCGTCGTCAGGACACCGCCCAGCAGGACGTCGCCGCCGCCCCAGACGATGCCCTCCGCGATCGCCCGCTCCAGGACCGGGCCGGACGCCCTGGGATCCCTTCCCACGACGAAGGTGGGCCGCTCCATGCCGTGGCGTCCCAGCACCCCCACGGCGGCGCGACCGAGCGACCGGGCCAGGTCCTCAGTGAGGTCCTGACCCGCGATGCCGCGGACGCCGTCGGTGCCGAAGAGCCGTGCCATGGGATGCCCGAGCTTACCTTCCGGCCCGCCGAGGGGGCCGGAAGAGCCCGGCGGGGTGCGCGCTTCGCTCGCGGGCGGTCACAATAGGGGCCATGGACGGTCGGTTCTCCGGGGAGCTCGTGCGCGTGTACTCGACGCAGTCCCTGACCGACGGCTACCTGGCCAGGGGACGGCTCGAGGCCGAGGGGATCCCCGTCGTGATCAAAGGCGAGGGCGAGGGGCCGTACCGGATGGGCCCCGCGCACCTGTGGGTCCCCGTGGAGCTCGAGGTCCAGGCCCGCCTGATCCTCGAGGAGATACGAGACGGATCGGTTCGGACGCGCGACGACGAGGACCTGCTCGAGGAGACGAACTGGGACGAGGCCGAGACGGCACCACCGAGCGAGTAGACGGCCGGCCCGACCTGGATCGCGGGATCGGGCTACCGCTTCGAGAACTGGGGGGCCTTGCGGGCCTTCTTCAGGCCGTACTTCCGCCGCTCCTTCTCACGAGCGTCCCGGGTCAGCATGCCCTCCTGCTTCAGGGCAGGGCGAAGCTCGGGGTCCAGCTCGATGAGGGCCCGGGCGATGCCGTGGCGAAGCGCGCCAGCCTGGCCGCTCACGCCGCCGCCGTCCAGGCGAGCCAGGACGTCGAGGTCTTTCTCCTTCCCCACGAGCCGAAGCGGCGCGGTCACGATCATGCGGTGGGCGCGCGTGGGGAAGTACTCCTCCATGGGTCGGCCGTTCAGCTCGATCCGGCCGGTTCCCGGGACGACCCGTACGCGGGCCACGGCCTCCTTGCGCCGGCCCGTTCCGTTGGATGCCGTGTCCGCCATGTGCTGCTCCTAGCTCTCCTCGCTCGACGTTCGTGGCCGGCGGGTGATCCGTCGGGTCTTCTGGCCCTCCGGCCTGGTCTTCGGCGTCTCGGCGCCCGTACCCCGGCCGCTCTTCTTCGCGGCCGTCTTCGCCGCGGTCGCCTTCGCGGCCGAGCGCTTCGTGCTGGAGGTCTTGGCGGCCGTCCGCTTGGCTCCGGCCCGCTTCGTCGCGGGGCGCTTCGCGGCGGGCGCGGCGGCGGCGCGACGGCCCTTCGGCCTTCGCTCGGACTCCTTGGCGCGGGGCCGTTCCGGCTTCGGCTTCGGGGCGGGGAGGCCCTCCCATGCGGGGACCTCGCCGAGCGCGAGCGCCGACGGCTTCTGGGCCGCGTGCGGGTGCTCGGCACCCTCGTACACCTGGAGCTTGCGGATCATTGACCGGCCCAGCCGGTTCTTCGGGAGCATGCCCCTGATGGCCTTCTCCACCACGTACACCGGCCGCTCCGAGAGCAGCCGCGAGTACACCGTCTCGCGGAGGCCGCCGGGGTAGCCGGAGTGGCGGTAGGCGATCTTCTTCTCCTCCTTGCCGCCGGTCAGCCGCACGCCCTTCGCGTTGATCACGATGACGTGGTCGCCGGTGTCGGCGTGGGGGGCGAAGATCGGCTTGTGCTTCCCCCGCAGGATCTTGGCAACCTCCGAGGCCAGACGGCCGAGCACGGCGCCGTCGGCGTCCACGACAAACCAGCGACGTTCGATGTCCTGCGGCTTCGGGGTGTAGGTCTTCATACGAAAAGAAGCGGCCGGAACGCGGCCGACACGCAATGCTACCTGCGAGAACGCACGAGCGTCAAAGCCGGGCCGAGCCTGCCAGGAGCGGGCTGGACTGAATGAGCAGTAGCCTCGCGGCGTGCGAGGACCGATTCGGTACGCAGTCAACGGCGACGTCCACATCGCGTATCAGACGGTGGGCGACGGCCCTGTCGATCTCGTCCACACGTCGGGGATCTGGTCCAACCTCGAGATCATGTGGGAGTGGCCCGCGTGGGCGAGCTATCTGGAACAGCTCGCCTCCTTTTCCCGGCTCGTCCTGTTCGACATGCGGGGCATCGGCCTGTCGGATCGGGGGACCGAGCCCCCCATCCTTGAGCTCCAGGCGGAGGACCTGCGGGCGGTCATGGACGCCGCCGGCTGCGAGACCGCAGCGATCTACGGGGGGGCACGGGGCGCCGCGATGACCATGCTCTTCGCGGCCACCTGGCCGGAACGGGTCCGTGCATTGGTCCTGTATGCGCCGGTGGCGAAGACCGTCCGCTCGCCGGACTGGCCCTACGGGAAAAGCGAGGAGGAGCAGCGACGCTTCTACGAGCGGTTCGTCGCCGAGATGGGCACCGCCCAGAACCTCGACCTCCAGGGCCCGAGCTACGACCAGGCCTTCAAGAGGTGGTGGGGCCGCCTGGAGCGCCTCGTCGCGACCCCCGGCGCATACCGAGAGCTGGGCGGCATCCTCACCGGCATCGACGTGCGGAACGTCCTTCCGCTCATCCAGGCGCCCACGCTCATCCTGCACCGCGCGGGCGACCGCATCGTGCCCGTCGATCAGGTGCGGGCGGTCGCGGAACGGATCCTCGGAGCCCACTACGTCGAGCTCCCCGGGATCGACCACATCCCGTTCCTGGGCGACTGGAACAGCCTGGTCGGGGAGATCCAGGAGTTCCTGATGGGAGCGCGGACGCCGCGGGAGCCGGATCGGGTCCTGGCGACGGTACTGTTCACCGACATCGTCGGATCTACGGCGGAGGCGGCGCGGCTTGGGGATCGGCGGTGGAAGGACCTCCTGTCGGAGCATCACGCCGTGGTTCGGCGCCACCTGGCCGCGTTCCGTGGAACCGAGCGGGACACGGCTGGAGACGGGTTCATGGCGACCTTCGACGGTCCGGCCAGGGCGGTCCGGTGCGCCGAGGCGATCATCGACTCGGTGCGGGCACTCGGCCTGGACGTCCGGGCCGGCATCCACGTGGGAGAGTGCGAGCTGATGCCGGGTGGGCTCGCGGGGATCGCGCTGCACATCGCCTCGCGGGTCGCCGCGTCGGCAGGTCCCGGCGAGATCGCAGTCTCGAGCACCGTCCGTGACCTCGTGGCCGGAAGCGGCATCGCCTTCGAAGACCTCGGCATGCACACCCTCCGGGGCGTCCCCGACCGGTGGCGCCTCTATCGAGTGGACTCGACCCGCCGGTAGAAGACCCGCTCCAACGTGAGCCCGTGCGGGGGCGCCACCGGGCCGGCAGCCGCCCGGTCGCGGGCCTTCAGGATCTCGGGCATCGCGTCGGCGTCGATCCCTCCTTCCCCCACCGCCACGAGCGTGCCCACGAGGCTGCGGACCATCTGGTGTAAGAACGCGTTCGCGCGAGCAGTCGTCTCGACGCGATTGCCCCGCGCGGACACGACGAGGCGCTCGAGGCGGCGCACCGTGGACGCCGGAGGACTGGGAGTCCGGCAGAACGACGTGAAGTCGTGCTCCCCCACCAGGTAGGCGGCAGCTCGGCCCATCGCGTCGACGTCGAGCTTGCCGGGCCGATGCCACACGAACCGGGCGCTGAACGGATCGGGCCACAGGTCCGTGTCGATGAGGTACCGGTACTCGCGCGCGGCGGCGCCTCGTCGAGCGTCGAACCCCTCCCGCGCCTGCGTTGCCCGCAGCACGACCACCTCCGGCGCAAGCATGCGATTCAGCGACCGCTGCACTCGGCCCGGATCGACGACGGCCGAGAAGGAAACAACCTGCCCCCGTGCGTGCACGCCCGCATCTGTTCGCCCGGCCACGGAGAGGGCCGGGGTGTCGCCGAAGATGCGCGCCAGAGCGTCTTCGAGCACGCCCTGGACCGTTCGCAGCCCGCCGCCTTGCCGAGCCCACCCATGGAAATCGGTCCCGTCATACGCCAGCACGAGCTTGATCACGCCCGCCCGGCCGGCCTCAGAATTCGACGTCCATGACCCGGAGGTCGGCCAGGTCGGCCTTCAATGCCTCGCCTACCGGGACGTGCACCGGATGTTCGAGGTACGCCGACAGCCCGGCGCGGTCTGCGAGGCTCACGATGATGCAGTGCGTGAAGCCTCCGGCGCGATCGGTGAAGTTGGCGCCACACTCCAGATTGAGCACGGCAGGCACGCGCCCGACCAGCGCCCGGCAGGCTTCCAGGTGTCCCTCGATGCGCTGGGGGTCGACGTCGTCCTTGAACTTGAGCCAGGCCACGTGTCTGACCGCCATGACCCACCTCCCCTCCCCGTGGCCGGAATCCTACGCTCGGGCAGGACGACTCGGCGACCACCAACCCTCGAGAGGTTCGTCCGTACAGCCAGTCACGCTACCCGGAACGCTTGCATGGCGCGGGGATCCCTCCCGGTAGGCCGGGCCTTGCGCCCGGCCGCGCCGCGGTCCGCGAATGCGGCTCGCGGAGACGAAGTCGAGCGAAGCGAGCGGAGTCGGAGCGGAGCCTCAGGTCGGTCGCGATGGTTTGGCGAGGCCGGGGGCAAGCCCCGGCCCACGGGTAGTGGGAGGCCGGGGACAAGCCCCGGCCTACGGGTAGTGGGAGGCCGGGGACAAGCCCCGGCCTACTCGCCGACGAGTTCGATGCGGGCCATCGGCGCGCCGTCGCCCTTGCGCTGCCCGAGCTTCAGGATCCGGGTGTACCCGCCGTTGCGCTCGGCGTACCGCGGCCCGATCTCGGCGAAGAGCTTGTGCACGACGTCCCGGTCCGGCACGACCTTCAGAACCTCGCGCCGCGCGGCCACGTCGCCGCGCTTGGCGAAGGTGATGAGCTTCTCCGCGAACGGGCGGAGCATCTTCGCCTTCGCCTCGGTGGTGGTGATGGCCTCGTGCGTGAACAGCGAGGCGGCCTGCCCGGACAGCAGGTGCCGCTGGTGGGCCGGCCCCGACCCCAGCCGGGCGCCTCTCTTCGGCTTCGGCATCTCGCGGTCCCTATTCCTCTCGGAGGCCCAGCCCCATGTCGGCCAGCTTCTGCTTGACCTCTTCGATCGACTTCTGGCCGAAGTTGCGGATGTCCATGAGCTCCTGCTCGCTGCGCTGCACGAGGTCGCCGACCGTGTTGACGCCCTCGCGCTTCAGGCAGTTGTAGGAACGGACGGACAGGTTGAGCTCCTCGATGGTGATGGCCATCTCGCCGGACAGGGCGGACTCGTCCGGGGCCGGCCCGATGGCGAGGCCCTGGCTCTCCGCGAGCTCGGAGAACAGGTTCACCAGCTCGAGCAGCGTGCTGCCGGCCGACGCGAGGGCCTCCCGCGGCGTCATCGACCCGTCGGTCTCGACGTCCAGGATCAGCCGGTCGCGGTCGGTCATCTGCTCGACCCGCGTGTTCTCCACCGAGTACGACACCCGCCGCACCGGCGAGAAGATCGAGTCGACCGGAATCACGCCGATCGGGTCGCGGGGCTTCTTGTTCTTCTCGGCAGGCCGGTACCCGACGCCGCGCTCGACGACCATCTCCATCTCGAGCGTGCCGCCCCTGGCCAGCGTGGCGATGTGCAGGTCGGGGTTCAGGATCTCGACGCCCGCCGGCGGCGTGACGTCTCCCGCGGTGACCTCGCCCGGTCCCTTCGACTTCATGTACACGGTCGCGGGTTCGTCGTTCTCCGAACGGAGCACGAGCTCCTTGAGGTTCAGGATGATGTCGGTGACGTCCTCGGTCACCTTCGGGATGGTGGCGAACTCGTGGAGCACGCTCTCGATGCGGACCGAGGAGATCGCCGCGCCGGGGATCGACGACAGCAGCGTGCGCCGGAGCGCGTTGCCGAGCGTGTAGCCGAACCCGGGCTCGAGCGGTTCGATCGCGAACTTGGAGCGCGTGTCGGAGACGACGCTCTCCTGGATCTGTGGCCTGGTGACGATGAGCAACTGCCTCTACCTCCTCGGCGGGGGATCATCCATTCCTGCCCCGCCACTCGCTCACCCCAGCCGCCGACGGCGGGGGCGAAGACTGCAAACCTAGACGCGCCGGCGCTTCCTGGGCCGGCAGCCGTTGTGGGGAACGGGCGTGACGTCCTGGATGCCCAGGATCTCCAGCCCCGTCGCCGCAAGCGACCGGATGGCGGTCTCGCGGCCCGATCCGGGACCCTTCACGAACACGTCGACCCGCTGGAGCCCGTGCTCCTGGGCCCGCCGGGCGGCCGCCTCGGCGGCGAGCTGCGCGGCGAACGGCGTGGACTTGCGGGATCCCTTGAACCCCACGTTGCCC
>WNFU01003354.1_pt1 | contig 21228 bp, 24 predicted proteins | sample 5400121 | NCBI WGS metagenome assembly WNFU01 (sample SAMN13153360, study PRJNA577476) | soil metagenome | isolation source: 100 cm soil or saprolite under grassland replicate 1 | place: USA:California | collected 2016-06-15
GACCCGCCCCACCTGCCCGGCGACGATCTCCCCGAGCAGCTGGCGGATGCGCTCGGTGTCGGCTGGGCCGCGGAAGGTCAGGGCGCCGGGGACGGCCGGGGTCGGGCCGGCTCCGCAGGCGACGAGCAGAACGTCATAAGGAACGGAGCTACCGTCCGAAGTTTGGGCAAGCCGGCTTCCGGCGTCGACGCCGGATAGTGCCCCCGGCGAGAAGGTCGCACCGGTGGCCGCAGCGAGCTCGGCGAGGTCGAAGTGCCTCACCTCGCCGAGGTCGAACGGCTCGGCGACCGCGAGCGGCCGGTACCAAAACTGCGGCTCGGGCGCGAGCAGCTCGACCTCGACCCGATCCTCCGCCAGCGCCCGCAGAGCCAGGGCGGCCTCGAGGGCCGCGACGCCCCCGCCGGCGATCAGTACCCGCGTCGCCACCTCAACCGTCTCCTCCAAGCAGCTTCAGCGACGATACCACTCGGGCGCCGGATCCATCCCGACGCACGGGGCGCCTCGTTCGGCCCGACTGGGGCCGTTGCGGATTGTGTTGACCGATGAGTGCGACAAAACCACCGCACAAACGGTGTTTCCCCTGACGAGACGCGCCCGAGGAAGTGCGATCCTCCGCGTGCACCGAGAAAGAGATCGAAAGTAGGACGAAGCTCGATCGACTCGATGAAGTAGGCGGATTCCGAAACACCCGCCGATCGAGTGGACGAAATCGAAACTAGCTCGGCGAAGATTCCGGGCTCCGATGCCTCGGCATCGGAGCCCGGCTTAGGACGTGCAGCGGCCCGTGCAATCGAGCTGCGTCGGCGCAGGCTTCCGCTTCGACCAAGGAGGTGATCCATGCACGGCTGGATGGGCGGCTGGGACTGGTTCTGGATGGTCTTCATGATGCTCTTCTGGATCGCAATCCTCGGAGCCGTCGTCTACGCGGCAGTTCGCCTCGCGCAGCGAGCGCCCCGCGAACGACACCAGTGACCAGTCGGCCGACCGGAATCGCATCACCGCGGACTGCGTTGTTAGCGCGTAGCGCGGCCGCGCGAGCGAGCAGGTGTTCGGGCGGCTACTTCCGTTCCTTCAGCAGAAATGCGACGAGGTCGGCGACCTGCCTCGAGGTGAGCTGGCTGCGGTAGGTGGTCGGCATCACGCCCGCCCGGTAGCCGGCGGCGATCGACGCGTTCGGATCAACAATCGACTCCCGCACGAACGCGCTGTCCTTTCCCTTCAGGGCCGAGTCCAGGTTCGGGCCGACGGTCGCTTTCGTGCCGGCCGCGGCCATCGTGTGACATGCACCGCAGCCGGCCGAGAGGAAGACGCCCTTGCCCCGGGCCACCCCCATCTGCCCGCCCATTCCCTGCATCCCTGTCATCCCCGGATGCGCCGGTGCCGCGCCGGCTTTCGCGCCCTCGCCGCTGTGCAGGAACGCGATCAGGTCTGCCATCTCGCCTTGAGTAAACGTCGGCACGGGGATCTTCTCCTCGCGGAAGTGCGGCAGCATTGCGGGCAGGTGATCCCAGATCTGGCCGGACATGTCGGCGATCTCACGAGCCGACATGTGGCCGCGCATGTCGTCCAGCGGCGGCGCGTCCTTGCCTCCTCGCCCCGCGTAGGAGTGACAGTCGGAGCAACGCTTCGACTGCCACAGGCGCGCGCCTCGGGCGGGGTCGCCGATCTGCGCGATCGGAAGGTTCGGGCCGCCCATGTGACCGGCGGGCGCCGCCATCGTCGTCTGCGCCGGTGCGGTGACCGTCTTCGTCTTCGAAGCCGTCTGATTGCCGAAGGCCCACCCGAGCGCAGCCGCGATCGCGACCAACAGCACAACGACCGCGATCAGCAGGCCGGCTATAGCTCCCGGTCTCTTCACGGCGAGACGACGATACTCGGATCGAGCGGTGGCAACAACGGCTCGCTAGGCAGTTTGGCTATTCGCACCCGCTCAGGCAGCTGCCTGAGCTGTCCGTGCTCGTCGTCATGTTCACCATGACCGCACCGATGGTGGCCTGGATACTGTTCCGCGGGATGCAGCGCCGACCGACCACGGAGATGGCGGCCGTAATGCCGATCCTGGCGCTCGTGAACTCGATGCACGGCCGCGTCCGCCGCCCGGCGCTCGGTTCGTAGCGAGATGGCAGCCGACGCGCGCCGACGAATCGCCGGGCTCGCGCGAGCCGTTGCCCAGGTGGTCGTCGGCGCGCCACGCTTCGCGATTGCCCCACTGACCAGGCGTCGGCACCTCCGCTGGGGCGCAACCGCTGCCGAGGTCGCCGCACGGATGCCCCGCGACGAAGTTGTCGCGCAGCCGTCGTTCAACGCGACGCGCGCGATCACGATCAACGCGCCGCCCGAGGCCATCTGGCCGTGGATCGTGCAGCTCGGCTTCGGACGCGCCGGCTGGTACACCTACGACCTCTTCGATAACGGCGCACGGCCAAGCGCCGAGCGGATCCTCGCCGAGTACCAGCAGCCCGACGTAGGCGACTGGTACCGATGGCGAGCAAGGTCAACGAGACGACAGCGTTCAAGATCACCGGCCTCGAGCCGAACCGCTGGATGCTCTGGCAGAAGCCGCACAGCGCCTGCGCCCGCTCGATTGCTGGTCCGGTGAATGTTCTGCGACGCTTCGCTGGCCCGAGGCAGCGCGGCGGCGGGTTTCGAGTGGCCGCTGGGTTGCGGGAAAGCCGCAGCGAAACCTGCGGCTAAGCCCGGATTAGGTCTGCGGTCACCACAGGACGCCCTTCCGCTTGCCGTCTCCTAGCTTCGGCGCAGACACCGAAAGGAGACGACGATGAGTTCAGCGCCCCCGGTCGCACCGCCGCGACCAAGCTCAAACGGTGACGTTCGCGCGCAGCCGCCCGCTTTTGAAGGCGCGAAAGGCGCGATCCCGTACAAGGATTCCGATGCGCATGCCCTGTGGGCGGTCGTGTCGTTGATGCTCGGGATCCTGGTCGCCGTACTCGGCTTCTTCGCCTTGATGATGTGGGTCGACGCGCACAACGCGAAGAACGCCGCCGATCGGGCGGCGGCGAAGGCAAGCAGCGCCACACCGGGCGCCACCTCCGATCTCGGGGCGTTGAAGAGCTACGCCGGCGCCGCGCCGAGCAACGCGGACGCGCTCGCGGCGGCGCACAAGCCGTTTCCGGCGGCGCTGCCCGCCGCTCCCGCGGGCCCGGTCGCGAACATCAACCTCGTCCTGAAGGACGTGACGGTCCAGATCGCCCCGGGCGTCAAGTACGCCGCCTGGGCCTGGGCCGGCGGCGCGCCGGGTCCGGTGATCCACGTCCGCCAGGGCCAGCTCGTGAAGATCACCCTCACGAACGAGGGCGCGATCCCGCACTCGGTCGACTTCCACGCAGCTCGGATCGCGCCGGACAAGGCGTTCGGCGACGTAATGCCGGGTAAGTCGGTCAGCTACACCTTCCGTGCGAGCGACCCGGGCGTGTTCATGTACCACTGTGGCACGAAGCCGGTCTTGATGCACATCGCCAACGGCATGTACGGCGCGATCGTGGTCGACCCGAAACCCGGCGTGCTGCCGCCGACGGATAAGAACTACGTCTTGGTCGCCAGCGAGTGGTATCTGAGCGCCGACGGGCTCGGCGCACCGGCGCAGTTCAACTTGGACAAGGCACACGCACGGATGCCGGACTGGATGACCTTCAACGGCTACGCGGGCCAGTACGTCAAGCACCCGCTGACGGCGAAGCCGGGCGAGCTGGTGCGCTTCTGGGTCGTCGACGCCGGTCCCTCGATCGACACCGACTTCCACGTCGTCGGCACGATCTTCGACAACGCCTATCCGTTCGCCGATCTGAGCAACCCACGCTCGGCGCTGCACAACGTGCAGACGGTGACGGTTCCGGCCGGTGGCGGCGGCGTCTTCGACGTGAAGATCGGCAAGCCCGGGATCTACCCGTTCGTCTCCCACGCCTTTGCCGCCGTCGACGAGGGCCAGGTCGGGCTGCTCAAGGTGGGCAACGTCGAAGGGACGATGAGCCATTAGAACGCGAATGGGCTGTGAGGAGCCGCGCCGGTGGCGCCTCACGAGCCCAGGTCTGGCATGGAAACGTCAACGGTTCCCATGGCGACTGCGATCGCTGATCCGAAGTTGCCACAAAGAGGACGAACGGCACTTTAGAGGGTAGGGTCGGCCGGAGGCGCCTGGCGCCGCGCGGCCTAGGGCCGACTGGCGTTGGTCTCCTCCCGCCGCCGCCTCGAACCGTGCGTGAGGTTTTCCCTCACACGGCTCACCGACATCCTTCACCTGGTGGCATGCACGGGCTTGTACGGCGACCGCTTGGCCGCCAGGTACAGCTTGACTTGGAGTTCTCGGACCTTGTCCAGCTGCTCGGTGTTGTTCGCCCCGGAGGGCATGCACCAGTCCTTCCCGCCGCATCACAGCACGGATGAAGCAGGGCCCCTTCCCATCGCCGCCGGTTCTGTTGTCCGCGCGGCTCGAGCGGTACTACGAGCCCCTCCGCCACCCTCCCGGCCGGCACGCGACTTCACGGGACCACCGCTTATACGCGCCCATCGGGAGGAATCTCGACCTCGCAAGGCCGTCCGCATTCGATCCTCCGCCGGGCGCTGCTGCACGGGAACCTGCTCGTCGCCGAGGCGACCGCGAAGGAGCTACCCCAGCTCAACCTCACCGACTCGCTCGAGCTGACGATGCTGATCGCCCGCAAGGATCCGCGCCGGCATCCTCGCGTTGCCGCGCGATGGTTGCTGCGTTACTTCGAGGAATGCAACGACGCGACGACCGACGAGGCGGCGATGGTCGCGGCCTGCCTCGCCGCTCTCTCGGGAGACCGCCACGGAGACGCGGCGCTGACGCTTCGGGCCATGGCCGAAAGAGCGGCTAGTCGCCGGCGGACTCGAGGCGTAGCGTGAGCGTGGGCCGGGTCGTGGGAAGTCCGGGCGTTCGGCTCGCCGCCCGGCCCTGATCCCGCGACCCTCAGAGTGCTCCCTTCGCTACAGGCGATCTCGGAATAGGTCATCCGGCCCATTGACCTTGAGTGCGGAATGAACGACCATGCCATAGCGGCCATCATCTTCGTCGAGCAGCCGGAAGGCCTCTGCGGGCTCAGGAACCGTTCGACTTCGACGGGCGTGATTTCCGCGTCCATCGTCGACCGGGAAGGAAACAGCTCTATGATTGGGCCGGCTCGCGGGGAGCGTCCTAGGCGTTTGGCTCGGCTCGCCGTCCGGCCCTCTTTACACCCGGCGGGCAAGCGACGGGGTTCGGCAATCTCGCACGATCTAAAGGCAAGACGCAGCCACGTGATGATCAGGTGCGCGGAATCAGGTGAGGCGGTTCCGACCGGCGTGAGAATCGATGCCGCTACCTTCAGGACCAGCAACCTCAGCGATCAGACCTTCAAGTGTCCGCACTGTTTCCAAGAGCACACGTGGTCGAAGAAGGACGCCTGGGTCGAAGAGGTTTGCTAGAAGGCGCACGAGAGCCGGGACAGTTCCGGCGTCAGTCGTCGCCGAACTCCCGCGCTGCGCACCGCGGGCAGTAGAACGCAAGCTCCGGCGGCTCGTCGTCAGTGAGGTGGGGTGTGGGGGTAAAGAAACTCGGTTCACCCTGGCAACTCGGGAACGGTGGTCGATCGGTTGCACCGACGCTGCGGTGCTGAGGATCCTAGGAGGCTGCCGAGGGGGTCCGACTCGGCGTTGGCGCGGACGCGGGATGCGAGCGGCGATGGCTTCTAACACTTGCGCCAGAGCACTTGGTTGTGGGACAAGAGGCCGACTTACTCTTGGGTCCGTCGCGAGCGTGCGATCGATGCGATAGCTGCCGGCGTGACGGTCCTCGAGTCGCAGGGAGAACGCGCGGTCGCGGCAGCGCCTGGCGGCTCCTAACCTCGACTATCACCGAGTTGTCCCGATAACCGGGACCTCGATAGAGCTCTGAACGTGACAGCGCCCGGCGATCGCCGGGCGCTGTCCGACTTGCGGCTCACTCTCGCTCCTTCACGGCCAAGTGAAAGGAGTTGAGTCGCGTGTCCCATGATGACGTCCTCTTCGGCTACCGGCTCCAGCTGTTCGACCTCGCCGGACGGACCTCGGTCAGCCACGCCTGCCGCGTCTTCGGCGTCCATCGCTCGACCTACTACCGCTGGAAGGCCCAGGTCGACCGGCACGGGCTGGAGGTGCTGCGCCCACGCGAGCGACGCAGGCCGAAGATGCCGAACCAGCTGCCGGCGATCGTCGAAGAGCGGATCGTCGCCTTCGCGATCGCTCATCCCGGCCTTGGCCCGAGGAGGATCGCCTCCGAGCTTGGCCGCCCGAAATGGGGCGGGATCGTCGTCTCCCACAACGGCGTCTGGCGGGCGCTCCGCCGCCACGGGCTGAACACGCGTGGCAAGCGGCTCTCGCTCGTCGCCGGCTACCGGGCGCCCTACCAGCCGCCGCGCGAGCCCCAGCCGGAGCCGCACATCGAGGTCGAGCGGCCGGGCGAGCTGGTCGGCTTCGACTGCTTCTACGTCGGCCACCTGAAGGGGACGAGGGGAGCGGTCTGGCAGCTGACCGCGATCGACTGCTCCTCCTCCTTCGCCTGGGCCGAGCTCGTCGTCTGCGAGAACGACAACCCGCACGCGAAGCAGACCTCGAAGCTCGCCCGCCGCGTCGCCCGCGAGCTGAAGCAGGCGGGTTGGCGGCTCGAGCGGGTGCTCTGCGACAACGGCAACGAGTTCCGGGGCGAAGCGTTCAAGCAGACGGTCGCTCGCCTCGGCGCCAGGCGCACGCACATCAAGTCGGGCCGCCCGCAAACGAACGGGCACGTCGAGGCGCTCCACCGGCTGATCCTCGAGGAGTGCTGGCGGCCCGCCTTCGCGCGCTACCTCTACCCCCGCTACACGGGCCTCAAGCGGGAACTGGAGCGCTACCTGGCCGACTACAACTACGACCGCGTCCACCACGGCCGGCTGACCAACGGCCGCATTCCCGCTGACATCGTCTACGGTGCTCGCAAGATGGAGGCGAGATGAGCCGCGACTGTCGGCACATCTCGGTGACGGTCCACCTTAGCCCTGGCCGAGGCGGCGATGCCGGGCCACGTCTCGATCCCTCGTCGGTGTAGTCGACCGCGCCGGGGACGACGACCGGTGAGGTGCAGTCCTCCAGCAGGTAGACCTTCTCCACGAGCCCCCGCTCCAGCAGCAGCCGAGAGCTCAGGAGGTCGTCGATCGTCCAGGCGACGCAGTGACTCTTCGCCTGGCTCGCGATCACGACCGCCTCGTCGGCCAGCAGCTGCTCGAGCAGCGGCGCGTTCCGCTCACCTCGGGCCCGAGCACCGAGTAGTGCTCCGTCAGGGGCGAGCGCCCCATCGGCTGGAAGTCGGGCTGCGACCGGCGCGCGATCGTGTGGAAGAAGATCGCTTCCTCGACCGCGGATACGAGTGCGTGCCCGATCCCGCCGAGCATCGCGTGGTAGGGCCAGATCGTCAGGCGGTACTTGCCGCTCGCCTCGAGCGCGCGCGTGTAGTGGAGGAGGTGCCGGTGCGCGTAGTCGGGACCGAGCTCGAGCCCCTCCGCGACCGCCGGATCGACCCGCCAGCGGCCCGACTCGACATCGGAGGCGGCGACGAGCGTGTACGGCTCCGGATGCCGCCCCTCCGGGTCCACCAGCCAGATCGCGTGGAAGACCTGCATCGCCTGGTGCGTGTCGAGGGTCGGCACGACCTGCGTGATCGCGTCCAGGTTCCGGTACACGAACTCGCAGAGACGGCGGTTGTCGTCGACCGCGCCGCTGCCGGAGCGGCCGCCGACAAACAGCTCGAATCCCGGGATGCAGAACGTGTTCTGGACGTCGACGGCGACGAGGCAGATCCGTAACGCGTCCTCGGCCGCCGGAGCAAGCTCGTGCTCGCGCGTCCACGCCTCCGCGTCGCGCGCTCGCTCCTCGTAGGGCACGCGCCAGACCTCGCCGATCGTGTCCGGCTCGAAATGGGAAGGAACGGGCAGCACCGATCCCGCCCGCGAGTACTGGCTCAACGCGGTGATCGACGTCGTGACGACGCCGAAAACGGCTGCGATCCTCGCCACGCGAACCCGCTAGCGGTTGACTCCGCCGCGAAAGCCGCCGATAACCAGAGAGGGATGGATTGGCTGTTCGTCTTGAGAGACGAGATCGGGGCGTGGCTGCCGATCTTCTTCGTCGTGGTGCTGGGCCTGATGGTCTACATCCTCTGGCGCACTCTCGAGGTGATGCCGAAGGTGACCGCAGCGAAGACGATCGTGGCCAATGCTTCGGTGTCCTGGGACGAGGTGGCCGGGCTCGAGGAGGCCAAGGAGGAGCTGCACGAGGTCGTGGACTTCCTGCGCGACCCGGAGCGCTTTGGCCGCCTCGGCGCGCGGGTACCGAAGGGGATCCTCCTCCACGGTCCGCCCGGAACGGGAAAGACCCTCCTCGCCAAGGCGATCGCCAGCGAGGCGGGCGCGAAGTTCTTCGCGCAGAGCGCCTCCGCCTTCGTCGAGATGTTCGCCGGCCTCGGCGCCGCCCGGATCCGAAAGCTGTTCGAAGAGGCGAGGAAGAACGCGCCCGCGATCGTCTTCATCGACGAGCTCGACGCGGTCGGCACTGCGCGCGCCGGCCACGGGTTCAACCGTGAGCAGGACCAGACGCTGAACCAGCTGCTCGTGGAGCTCGACGGGTTCGAATCACACGCGCAGATCGTCGTCATGGGCGCCTCGAACCGGCTCCAGGACCTCGACCCGGCACTGCTCCGGCCGGGACGGTTCGACCGTCAGGTGCTCGTCGCCGCGCCGGACCTCGCGGGCCGCGAGGAGATCCTGAAGGTCCACACCAGGGGGAAGCCGCTCGGCGAGGACGTCAACCTGATGGCGATCGCCCGCCAGACGGCCGGCTTGACCGGTGCCGAGCTGGAGAACATCGCCAACGAGGCCGCGATCTTCGCCGGCCGGGCGAAGCTGCAGTCGCTCCGCCAGGCGGATTTCGAGGACGCGATGGAGCGGGTCGTGGCGGGCCTGCAGCAGCGTAAGATCGTGACCGAGAAGGAGCGGCGGATCCTCGCCTACCACGAGGCCGGTCATGCGGTTATGTCCCACCTGGCCGGCGACCTGATCCCGGTGCACAAGGTGACGATCGTCTCCCGCGGGCAGGCGCTCGGCTACACGCTCAACCTGCCGTCGGAGGAGCGCTACCTGCACACGAAGGAGGAGCTCGAAGACCTGCTCAGGATCTACCTCTCCGGGCGCGCGGCCGAGCAGATCGTCTTCGGCCGGGTCACGAACGGGGCGGCGAACGACCTCGAGCGGGTGACCGAGCTGGCGCGTGCGATGGTCTTCGAGTACGGCATGTCCGACGTCGTCGCCTCGCGCACGATGCGGGCCGACAACTATTCGCTCTCGGAGGAGACGAAGCGGCTTCGTGACAACGAGCAGGCACGCTTGACCGACCAGGCCTTCGAGGAGGCGCTGCGGCTGCTCCAGAAGCACCGGCGCGCGCTCGACCGGGTCGCCCACGCGCTGCTCGAGAAGGAGACGCTCGACAAGGACGAGATCGCCAGGCTGCTCGCCGACGTTCCGCCCGAGTCGCGCTCGGCCGAGACGGTCGGCACCGTCCGGGTTGTCGGCGCCGACTGACTCACGGCGACTCCCAAATGATGGCGGCACCGCAGGCGGTGCCTCGGCGTTAGCATCGCGGCGTGAAGCCGCGTGGGATTCACCATCTAGGAATCGCCGTCGACGACCTCGACGAGGCGCTCGCCACGTACGAGCGGCTTTTCGGCGCTGAGGTCGAGCACCGCGAAGCCGTCGCCGAGCAGGGGGTCGAGGCCGCCTCGCTCCGGATCGGCGAGGAGCGGGTCGAGCTTCTGGCTGCGCTCGGAGAGGAGACTCCGGTGGGGAAGTTCCTGGCCAGGCGCGGACCGGGGATGCACCACGTCGCCTACGAGGTGGCCGACGTCGGCGCCGCCCTCGAGGAGCTTGCCGCACAGGGCGCCGAGCTGATCGACGACCGGCCACGCCGCGGGCTGTTCGGGCTCGAGGTTGCCTTCGTCGATCCCGACTCGACTCACGGCGTCCTCGTGGAGGTCGTGAGTGGCTGAGGAAAGGGTCCGGATCGAGATCGGCTTCGACGGGGGCCAGGTGATGGGCGCCTTGGTGCCGGTCGGCACGGCCGACGAGCTCGAGCAGGCGCTCGGCGGGAGCAACGACGGGGCCTTCCCGCTGGAGGCCGAGGACGGGCGCTACACGATCTCGCTGGGCCGCGTCGTGTACGTCAAGCGCTTTACGCGCGAGGCCCGCGTCGGCTTCACGCCTGGCTAGCCTCCGCGTTAGCAGGCGAAGCGTCCGGGGCATGGGGTGGACGGATGAGCCCGAACACCGCCGTCCGTCCGGCCGACCTGCGGCGCCTCGTGGAGCGCGCGCAGAAGGGCGAGCGCGAAGCGCTCGAGGAGCTGTACCTGCTCCACTTCGACCGCATCTACAGCTACCTGCACATGAGCGTCGGCAACCGGCACGATGCTGAGGACCTGACCACGCAGGCGTTCCTGAAGATGCTGGAGGCGATCGGTCGCTTCCGCTGGCAGAAGGCGCCGTTCTCGGCGTGGCTCTTTCGGATTGCGCACAACCTTGCGATGGACCACTTCCGCGCCACGCGCCGCTGGCAGCCCGAGGAGGAGGTACCCGAGCCGGAAGGGGCGGAGGAGTCCTCGGCGGAGGAGGCCGCCCTCGAGTCGATCGGCAGGCGCAGCATGCTCCAGCTGATCGAGAACCTCTCGCCGGAGCAGCAGCAGGTGCTGACGCTGAAGTTCGTGTTCAGCTTCTCGAACGGCGAGGCGGCGACGATCCTCGGCAAGACCGAGGGCGCGGTCAAGTCTCTCCAGCACCGCGCTCTCGTCTCGCTCCAGAAGCAGATCACGGCAACCTAGGAACCGTGGCGTTGCTCGAAGTCGGCATCGTCGGGCTTCCGGCCTCCGGGAAGACCTCGCTCTTCAACGCGCTCACCCGCGCGGGCGTCGGACCGGACTTCGGCAAGGAGCACGTCGGGATGGCGCCGATCGCGGACGAGCGGCTGGAGCGGATCGCCGAAGTGGTGGGCTCGCCCAAGGCGACGCCGGCGGCGGTGCGGGTCGTGGACGTGCCCGGGACGGGACCGCAGCTGCTCGGCAACCTCCGGCGCGTGGACGCCCTCCTCGCGGTCGTGGACGGGCACTCGGCCGGGGCCGAGCCGGACGGCGATCTCGAGCGGCTCGAGCTGGAGCTGCTCGTCGCGGACCGCGACCATGTCGAGCGGCGCCTGGAGCGGGTCGCCAAGCAGGCCAAGTCGGGAGATCCGAGGTTGCGGGCCGAGGTCGCCGAGTTCGAGCGCATCCTCGCCGCCGTCGATGCCGGCAAGCCGTTGCGCGAGTGGGAGGGCGAGCTGCCGCCCGAGCTCGAGCCCCTGACGACGAAGCCGGTGGTGGCGGTCGTCAACGGCCCGGCCGGCATCGACCTGAAGCTTGAAGCGGAGCTGGTCGAGCTGCCCGAGGAGGAGGCGGCCGCATTTCGGGAGGGGCCGTCCGCGCTCGACGAGGTCGTGCGGCGGGTGTTCGAGGCGCTCGGCCTGATCACGTTCTTCACGGCCGGCGACAAGGAGGCGCGCGGCTGGACGCTGCGGCGGGGGCAGACGGCGCTCGAGGCGGCCGAGGCGATCCACTCCGACATCGCACGCGGGTTCATCCGGTGCGAGGTGGTGCGCTGGAACGATCTCGTCGACTCCGGCTCGTATGCGGAGGCGGCGCGGCGCGGGCTGCAACGCCTCGAAGGCAAGACCTACGAGGTCGAGGACGGGGACGTGCTGACCGTCCGCTTCAATGTCTAGCCGCGGCGGCGATCGCTAGATTGATCGGCGATGTCTGCGACTGCATCGGGCCGCCTGCCACGGGTGCTATTCGTCTGCGTCGAGAACGCGGGCAGGTCGCAGATGGCACAGGCCCTCTACGAGCGGCTCGGCGGCGACGGGCGATCCGCCGGCTCGTCGCCCGCCGAGGCCGTTCATCCGGAGGTGGTCGAGGCGATGCGTGAGGTTGGCGTCGACCTTCGCGGGCGGCGCCCACGCGGGCTTGCGAGGGGCGATGTCGAGTGGGCCGAGCTCGTCGTGACGATGGGTTGCGGCGACGCGTGCCCGGTGCTTCCGGGGAAGCGCTACCTGGACTGGAACCTGCCCGATCCGGCGGATGCGCCGATCGAGGAGGTGCGGTCGTTGCGCGACGAGATCGAGCGCCGGGTCGCCGAGCTCGCGGACCAGGTTCACGCGCGTGCGTGAAGCTTTCCCCCCGGGGCCTTTCGGCCCTTGCCCCCGGGTTTGAGGGTAGCGGAGCTCGGGGCGCAGGTGTGTGACGGGATCGTGCCGGATGTGCGCCGATCCCTCCACAGCGCGGGCGTGCGAGCCCGAGCCGGAACTGCCGCTACTCGACAGGGCGGGTGGCCGCGACGGCGTCGAGCTGGTTCGCGTGGAAGAGCACCGACGCCTCGGCCGTTCGCGCGCCGCGGAGCTCGTGGTGGACGGCGACCGCATGAAGCAGCTCTGCCCGCGCCCCTGCCTCCAGAGCACCGGCCCGCTCCTCGATCAGGCGCAGGCCGAGGTGAACGTGGCCGAGCAACCGCCCCTCGTCGGTCTGCCTGAACGTCGGGCCCCGCTCCAGCTCGCGGGTCCGGCCGACGTCGTGGAGCAGCGCCGCAGCGAGCACGAGGTCGGCTCGCAGGCGCGGGTGCAGCTGCGCCGCCTCGCGGCAGAGGACCGCCACGCCAACCGTGTGCTCCAGCAAGCCGCCCGCGTACGCGTGATGGGTGTCCGCCGCCGGCAACCCGCGCATGGCCGCTCGTAACTGCCCGTCGCTCACGAACCGGTCGACCACCGCCCGCAGCCCGGGATGGGCGAGCTCGCCTGCCAGGAATTCGAGGAAGCCGTCCAGCTCGGCCGCGTCCCGCCGGAGCGCCGGCGCAAACTCCGCCGGGTCCGCTTCCGCGGCCGCCTCGAGCGAGCGCACGTCCACCTGAAGCCGGTCGCGGAACCGCTCGACCCGGCCGAGCACGCGGACGGCGTCGCCCTCGCCGAAACGCCCCTCGAGCAGCTCGACGTCCGACCAGACGCGCGCCTCGATCCGGCCGCTCGGATCGACGAGCTCGAGCGCCAGATACGGTGCCCCTCCCCGCGTCCGTCTGCGCTCCTTGCGCGCGACCGCGTAGACGCCCTCGACGACCCGGTCCTCGGCGAGGGAGGCGATGGCGCTCACGACGCGATTCTAGGACCGAAGGCGGATGCAATCGCCCGAAGTCCGGGGTGGCGCTGGCGGTGCGATGCCGGAAGGGACAGTGTTGCCAACACGGCCCCGGAGAGCAGCGTGCCGTCAGCGGCGCCGGCCGGGATCCGGGCAATGCTAGGCTCGACGCGCCTTGGCCGAGATCAAGCCGCTCTGCGCCGTTCGCTATGGCGACACCGCCGGCCCGCTCGAGCGGCTCGTCGCGCCCCCGTACGACGTCATCTCGCCCGAGGAGCGCGAGCGGTATGCAAGCCGCAGCCCCTACAACGTCGTCCACCTCACGCTCCCCGATAACGAGGCCGAAGCCGATCGCCTCTGGCGCGACTGGCGCGCCGGCGGGATCCTCGTCGACGAGGACGAGCCCGGCTACTGGTGGCTCTCCCAGGACTACGTCGGCCCGGACGGCGTGGCCCGCACCCGCGAAGGGCTCGTAGCCTCGCTCCGCGCCGAGCCGTACGAGCGCCGAGTCGTCCTCCCGCACGAACGCACGCACCGCGGCCCGAAGGAGAGCCGGTTACGGCTGCTCCGTGCCGTCCGTGCCCAGCTCGAGCCGCTCTTCTTCCTCTACGAAGGCCAACCCTCGGCCCGCCGGCCCGTCCGGCAGGCCGACCTCGAGACCGACGGCGTCCATCTGTGGCGCCTGCCGCCGGACGGGATCGCAGAGGCCTTCGCCGACCGCCAGCTCCTGATCGCCGACGGCCACCACCGCTACGAGACCGCTCTCGCCTACCACGAGGAGGCGGGCACGTCGGAGAGCGCCTACCTCCTTGCCGTGTTCGTCAGCCTCGACGACCCGGGCCTGATGATCTTTCCGACCCATCGCCTGCTCCAGGGCGTCAACGGCCCCAACCCCACACACGACGACGTCGACCTGGCAATGCTCGATCTCGACAAGCAGCCGGCTGATCGGGCGCGCGGGGTTCTCTACCGGCGCAACCACAGGATCGCGATGCTGTATGGAGACGAGGGGCAACTCGACGTCGAGTTGACCGACGCGCTGCGGCCGCAGGGTGTTTCCTATACGGCCTCGCTGGAGGAAGCTGTCACGGCCGTGGAACGCGGTGATGCAGAGGGCGCACTCCTCGTCCGGCCGACCCGCATTCAAGACGTGTACGCCCGTGCGAGGGAGGGCCGTGTCATGCCGCAAAAGACGACGTACTTCTATCCCAAGCTCGTCAGCGGCCTCCTGTTTCTGCCGCTTTGACGGACTGGCTGGGCCTCTGCCGCGAGGCGGTCGAGGACGTTCGCGGCGTCCTCGGCGACTTGCCCACGCGGCACGAGCGCGAGCCGGTCGTCGGCGACGGCGTCGGCGGCGACGAGACGACGGCGGTCGACGCGGCCGCCGAGCGCGTGATTCTCGAGCGCCTGCAAGCGGTCGACGGCATCACCGTCGTGTCCGAGGAGATCGGTGAGGTGCGCGGCGAGGGCCGCTGGCGTGTCGTGGTCGACCCGATCGACGGCTCGCTCAACGCGAAACGCGGGATCCCCTTCTTCTCGCTCTCGATCGCCGTCGCCGAGGGAGCGACGATGGACGACGTCGTGTTCGGTTACGTCTACGACTTCGGCACGGGCGAGGAGTGGACCGCCGAGCGCGGCGGCGGCGCTCGCCTGAACGGGCACGGGCTCGGCGACGTCAGGCCGAAGGAGAAGATCGAGATCCTCTCCTTCGAGGCGACGCTGACCTCGTCGGTCGCGGACAAGGCGGCGGCTGTCGTCGGCCTCGCCTACCGCCTCAGGATCATGGGCTCGCTCGCCCTCTCCCTCTGCCACCTGGCGGCGGGACGGGTCGACGCGGTCTGCTCGCTGAAGGCGGCGCGGGCGGTCGACATCGCGGCGGCGCAGCTGCTCGTCCGCGAGCGCGGGCTCGCGATCGACCTCCCCGAGGCGTCGCCGTTCGGCGCGGCGCCGCTCGACGTCGAAGGCCGCAGCCGCGTCGTCGCGGCCGCGACGCAAGAGGTCTGCGCCGAGCTCTTCGCCGCCCTCGCGCGGTGAAGCCGATCAGGATCGGCTGCTCCGGCTGGAACTACCAGCACTGGCGCAACGGCGTCTTCTACCCGCCGCGCCTGCCCCCGCGGCGCTGGCTCGAGTTCTACGCGCGTCACTTCGACACCGTCGAGATCAACGCGACCTTCTACCGGCTGCCGAAGGAGCAAGCGGTCGCGAACTGGGTGCGCGAGAGCCCGCCGGGCTTCCTCTTCGCCGCGAAGATGAGCCGCTACGTCACACACGTGAAGCGGCTTCGCGACCTGCCGCCGAGCACCGAGCTCTTCTACTCGCGGATCCGTCCGCTCGTGCGCTCGCCGAAGCTCGGGCCGGTGCTCTGGCAGCTCCCGGCGAACTTCCATCGCGACGACGAGCGGCTCGCCGGGGCGCTCGAGGCGCTGCCGCCGGGCCGCCACTGCTTTGAGTTCCGCCACGAGAGCTGGTTCGCGGACGAGGTCTACGAGCTCCTGCGCCGCCACGGAGTCGCGCTTGTGATCGGCGATACGCCGGAGCGTCCATTCCAGACGCACGAGCTCACCGCCGACTGGACGTTCATCCGTTTCCACCACGGCACCCGCGGTCGCCGGTCGAACTACTCCGAGCGCGAGCTGGAGGAGTGGGCGCAGCGCATCGAGGGCATCGCTCGGCGCGCCGACGTCCACGCCTACTTCAACAACGACCGGAACGGCTACGCGGTCCGGAACGGCCTCTGGCTGAAGAGGCGGCTCAGTCTGTCGAGCTGAGCCGCTCCGCGCGCTAGCGTCTGAACCGTGACGGCTCTTGCGCACCCCCTGCTCGCGCTCGGCCGGACCACCGCTCCTGCGGCGCCGGCAAAGGCGTCCCGGTGGACGACCGCCCAGGCCCGCGCCGCCCTCGTCAGCGCCTCGCCGCTCTACCTCGTCGACCGAGCCGCCGCCGACGAGCCGGTATACGAGCTCCGGATCCGCCGCCCCGCTGCGAGGCAGCTCCGCCCGGCCGGCGCGGCGAGACTCGTCCGCGGCGTCCGTACATGGCCGAAGTTCGTCTTCGCGGGCACCGCCCCGGATGAGGTCTCGGGTCCTGTCGCCGTGCGCTTCGTCATCCTCCCGCGTGGCCGGCCCGGGCCGAGGCACTTCGCGCTGCGGGGGTTCCGCGGGCCCCCGCCCAACCGCTTCCAGCCCGCCTACCTTCGCCTGAACGGCCGCTTCGTAGTGTTCGTCTACCACGACTCGCAGGACGGTTGCGGGATGGCCGGCCGCTGGGCCCAGGCAAGCCAGGTCGTCCCCGCCTACATCGTGCTCGTCGTCAGCTTCAGCGAGTGGGGTGAGGGAACCGCTGTCGAGAGCGCCCGCGAGTGGGCAAGCGCGTCCGGGTTCGGGGCGTACCTGGACGCGCTGTACGACGATGGCGCGCCGTAGGGCTGGCGCGCTGGTGGCCGCGGGCCTGCTCACGGCCGGCTGCGGCGGCCACCCGAAGGCGACGGTGTCGCGGGCCCCGGAGACGAAGCCCGCGATCCAGGTCCTGCTGAGCGCACAATCGCACCACCCGCGTGTCGGCAGGCCGTGGCACTACGAGGTTCGCGTCGCCGATGCCGCGGGCAGGGCCGTTCCGGCGAGCGTCCACCTCCAGATCCTGTTCGGCGGCGTGCCGGTGGGCCAGGTCGGGCGGCATCGCGTCCGGAACGGGATCTGGAAGGAGACCCTCGGTACCGACGGCAATCCGCCCTTCCCGGCCCGCGCGCGTGGCCAGCCGCTCGTCTTCCAGGCCGTCGTCACCGCGAAGGGCGAGACGAAGAAGGTCAACTACTGGATCCGCGTCCGGTGAGCGGCGCCGAGGTCGTCGTTCAACACGTCCGGAAGGCGTTCGAGGACGGCCGCATCCGTGCGCTCGAGGACGTCTCGCTACGGCTCGAGCCGGGCGAGTTCGCGGCGCTGACCGGCCCGTCCGGCTCCGGCAAGAGCACGCTCCTGAACCTGATCGGCGCGCTCGACCGGCCCGACGCGGGGACGATCGCCGTGGACAGCGAGCGGCTCGACGGCAGCGAGGCGACCGAGTACCGGGCGGCGACCGTCGGCTTCGTGTTCCAGTTCCACAACCTGATCCCGGTGCTGACGGCGGCGGAGAACGTGCAGGTTCCGCTGATGGGCCGCGGGCCCGGGCGGGCGGAGCGCGAGCAGCGGGCGGCGGAGCTGCTGGGCGAGGTCGGGCTCGCCGATCGTGCCGGGGCGTACCCGCCGACGCTCTCCGGCGGCGAGCGTCAGCGTGTCGCGATCGCCCGCGCCCTGGCGAACAGGCCACGCCTGCTGCTCGCGGACGAGCCGACCGGCGCGCTCGACTCCGAGACCGGAGAGCAGATCGTCTCGCTGCTTCAGCGCCTCCGCGACCGTCACGGAATGACGATCCTGCTGGTCACCAACGACAGAGCCGTGGCGGAGCGGGCGGACCGGCTGCTCGAGCTCCGCGACGGCCGGATGAGCGGGACTACTCCCGCCGCAGGGCCTCGATCGGCGTGAGGCGAGTCGCCCGCCAGGTCGGGTAGGCGGCGCCGATCAGACCGACGCCGAGGGCGAAGGCGAGCCCCCACGCGAACACGCCGGCTGTGAAGTCCGGCTCGAGCAGGCTTGCCGTGTCGCCCCCGGCCGTGAAGAGCTCCGCGGCCGCGTAGCCGAGGGCCAGCCCGACCGCGAGCGCGAGCAGGCAGATGCCGAGAGCCTCGCCGACGACGAGCGCCGCGATCCGCCGGGTCGGCCATCCCACTGCGCGCAGGATCCCGATCTCGCGCACACGCTCGAAGACCGACATCGCCATCGTGTTGGTGACCGCGATCCCGCCGACGATCAGCGCCAGCAGCGACACGATCCAGCCGGTCGTCACGATCAGGCGCGAGCTGGTGTCGATCTTGACCGCCTGGCCCGGCTCGGTCACCGCGATCGTGCCCGGGAAGTCACGCTCGATCCGCTTCGCCACCTCCTTCGGCCGACGGCCGAGCGAGACGGTCACGGCGATCGTCGTCACGTCGCTCGGGCGTCCCGCGAGCCGCTGGACGACCGGGAGCGGCAGCACCGCGCCGTTGTCGACGAACCCGTTCCCGCTGTGGTAGACGCCGGCGACCCGGAACGAGCGCTTGCCCAGCCGCAGCTCCCCGCCCGGCCGCAGGTGGAGGCGCCTCGCCGCCTGGTCGCCGAGGAGAGCGCCGCGGCCGCGGTGGCCCTCGACGATCACCATCCTCCGCGCGGGGAAGCCGCCGGGGTCGTAGCCGAAGACGAGCAGCGACTTCGTGCTGAAGAGGTAGATCCGCGCCGTCCCGGCGACCCCCGGCTCCCGCGCGACCTGCGCCGCCAGGCCTTCGGGCAGCCGCGAGAGCGTCAGGTCGGAGGTACCGGCCTGGAAGAGCCCGAAGTCGGCGCGCCCCACGTGGATCAGCTCGTCCGCCGTCCGCTTCGCGCCGTTGGCGATCGAGAGCAGCGCGACGATCAGGCCGACGCCGAGCGCGACGCCGGCCGCCGTCAGCGCCGTGCGTACGCGGCGCCGCAGCAGGTTCCGCAGGACGAGACCGGTCCAGGTCACGAGTGCATCTTCGCTACGCTGACCTAGGGATGGAAGCCAAGCGCGAAGAGATCCTGAAGGCGCTCGAGCAGGTGATCGACCCTGAGCTGAAGCGCAACGTCGTCGAGCTGGACATGGTCCGCGACGTCCGCATCGACGGCGGCGACGTCACGGTCGGGATCGCCCTAACGGTGGCGGGCTGCCCGCTGCGGGCGAGCTTCGAGGAGCAGGTCGCGAACGCCCTCGCCCCGGTCGGCGGCATTCAGAGGGTCGCGCTCGAGTTCGACGTGATGACGCCCGAGGAGCGCTCCGCGCTGACCGCCCGCCTGCGCGGCTCGGTCACCGAGCGGACGAAGGGCATCTCGCTCGACCGCTCGACCCGCGTGCTAGCGATCGCAAGCGGCAAGGGCGGCGTCGGCAAGTCGTCCCTCGCCGCGAACCTCGCTGCCGCGCTGTCTCGGCTCGGCCAGCGCACCGGGATCCTCGACGCCGACGTCTACGGCCACTCGATCCCGCATCTGCTCGGCATCCACCAGAAGCCCGTCGCGGTCGACCGGATGATCGTGCCGCCCGTGCGCGGCGACCTGAAGCTGATGTCGATCGGGTTCTTCCTCGACGACAACCAGCCGGTGATGTGGCGCGGCCCGATGCTGCACCGGGCGCTCGAGCAGTTCCTCTCCGACGTCCACTGGGGCGAGCTGGACACGCTCGTCGTGGACATGCCGCCCGGCACCGGCGACGTCTCGATCTCGCTCGGCCAGCTCCTACCCCGCGCCGAGGCGGTGATCGTGACGACGCCGCAACCGCTCGCGCAGGAGGTCGCCGCACGCGCCGCGCTGATGGCGCAGAAGACGAACATGCGCCTGCTCGGCGTCGTCGAGAACATGAGCGGCGAGACGTTCGGGACCGGCGGGGGCGCGCGCCTGGCGGAGGAGCTGGGCGTGCCGCTGCTCGGAACCGTGCCGCTCGATGCGCGCCTGCGCGAGGCCGGCGACCTCGGCGAGCCGCTGGTCGAGCGCGATCCGGAGTCCGAGCCCGCGCAGGCGATCGTCGAGATCGCCGAGGCGATTGCCGCCACGAAGCGCGAGCAGGGGGTCGGAATCGTGAAGTCCCTGCCCGTTCTCTCCTAGTTCCGGCTCGGAGGGCGCCCCGAAGAGCGCCCTCCGCCAGTTCCAGCCGACCCCGGAGCTTCCGCTGAGGAGCCCCGCCGAAACCGAGAGATAAGACGCCGATGGGGCGCGCGGCGGCGGTTCAGGTCCGTAAGGATTTCGTGAAATGCGTCCGGAGGACGTTGTCGATCGGCTCAAGGCGCGTGGTTTCGCGGACGCCGACGCGCGCATCCTCACCGATCACTTCCTCGACGCCGAGGCGAGGGGAAAGCGCGGCCACGGCCTCTCGCGGGTCGAGTGGCTGGCCACCCTCCCCGACCTCGACCCCCTCACCCGGCCGACGAAGCTTGCAAGCAGGGGCTCGTACGAGCGCTGGGACGGCAACGGCGCCCTCGGCTACCTGACCTTGGCGGCGATCGTCGAGGCACAGCTCGCCGAGCCGCCGGCCGAGGCAAGGCTCGTCGTCGCGCAGCGCTGCTTCCCGACCGGCGTGCTCGGCTACTGGGCTCGCAAGCTCGCGGAGGGCGGGCTCGTCGCCGTCCTCACCGCGACCTCGCCGCCTCGGCTCGGCCATCCGAAGGGCGGACCCAAGCTCGTCGGGACGAATCCGCTCGCGGTTGCGATTCCGAGCTCGGACGGACGGCCGGTCGTCGCCGACGTCTCGATGGGGCGGGTGACATTCGGCGCCGTGCTTGCCGGCACCGCGTCTGAAAGCGAGCTCGTTCCCTTCGGCGGCAGGCAGGCGCACAAGGCCTTCGCCCTCGCGCTCGGCCTCCAGCTGCTCGTAGACGCGCTCGTCGCCGAGCCGGGCCACGGCGCCGTCCTGCTCGTCGCCCGGCCTGAGGCCGACCCGATTCCGGCGCTACGAGCCCGGGCTGCCGGCGTCCGCCTTCCCGGCGATCGCTGATACTTCGTCGCGGATCGAGTCGAGATCGGCGTCGGCCGGAGCCCATTCGCGGACCCGCTCCGGCGAGAGCTCGAAGGCCGTTCGGAACGCCTCGATCGCCTCGTCGCGCTTGCCGGCCAGCGCCCGGAAGCACGCGAGGTTGTACTGGAAGCTCGCGCTGTCGACGCTGTAGCCCTCGTTGTCCTCGACCACCCTGAGCGCCTCGTCGGGAGGAAGCTGCGAGGCGCGGAAGAAGAGCTCCCACGCCGAAGGCCGGAACGCCTCACCGGGCCTGCCGCCGACGGCGAGCACCCTCGTCTCGGGCTCCAACGCCACCGCCCGCCGGCGCACCCTCGGGTCGGGAAGGTGCACGATCGTCCCGGCGGGGGCGTCGACCTCGTCGCCGTCGAGGGTGAAGCGGGCGTGACCGCTCACGACGACGTAGACCTCCTCGTGGCCGT
>WNFU01013187.1_pt1 | contig 21202 bp, 20 predicted proteins | sample 5400121 | NCBI WGS metagenome assembly WNFU01 (sample SAMN13153360, study PRJNA577476) | soil metagenome | isolation source: 100 cm soil or saprolite under grassland replicate 1 | place: USA:California | collected 2016-06-15
GGAGGGCGACGAGCCGGAGAGCGGGCTCGTCGTCGCGATCGAGCACTCCACCGACATCACGGCCAATACACTCGCCCACGAAATGGGTCACTACCTCGGTCTGTGGCATGAGTCAGACGAGGGCAACCTGATGTTCAAGAACGTTCCTAACGGGGAGCAGCTCACCGCCGAACAGGGACTGAAGATGCGGAAGCACTGTATGGTCCATCCGGGCTGCCGTTTCTTTCCGAGCTGAAGACAGGAGACGCGATGTCGGTACGCCTCCCGCCGTTTCGAATCGGCGACGAGCCGGGTGTGACGGACCAGATGCCGAGCAGCATCAGTCTTGCCAGACTGACCGAGGCTCTTCGGGGACACGATCCTGTGGTCAGCGCGTTAGTCGCCTTGCGCGTGGTGGCTGCATCGAACCTGCCCGACAAAGCCGCGCTCATCGCGAGCGCGCTCCGAAACCGGGAGTTGGGAGCGGACGCGCGACGGCAGGCCGCGATTCTGCTGGCATACGCGAAGACCTCCGAGTCGCAGGCACTGCTGCTCGAGGCGCTGGCTGACGTCGATCCGCGCGTGCAAGCTGCTGCAGCCAAGGGCCTGGGCTGGATCGGCGACTCGGTTGCCTACGACCCGCTCCTCGCGCTGATGCGGAGTGCGTCCGGCAATCCAGCGACTCAGGCGGAATGGGCCGCGCGCCTTGTCGCCCACCGCGAGGGCCTCCCCGCCCCCGAACTTCCCTCTCTTCGCGTCGGAGAAACCGTCGAATTCACGTCCGAGCGGCGGCCGGTCCGGATCGTGCACCCGCGGCCGGAACGGCTTGGGCTATGCGTCGATTCAATCGCGCGGCGCAACTTTCGGCTTCGCTGGGAAACCTCCGTGGCGCGCGAGCTGCACTGCGGCCGCAGCGAATGGATGCTGCTGTTGACGGAGGACGCAGCGCGGGCGCCTGCAGCGTTGTGGGGGCGACGGTCCATCGCGGCGGCGGTGGCGCTGTTCATCGAGGAGGAACAGCGCTTCGCTATCGCGCTCCTCGTCCTCATGGAACCCAGCGGCCAGTTGATTGTGTGCCGCTCCACTGGCGAGCCGGTGTTCGCTGGAGCGCTCGGTCGCGAGGGCGATGGAGCGGCGTTCTCGCTGCACGCGATCGCGAGGCCGGGAGCCTTCCCGCTGATTATCGAGGGGTCCGCAGCGCCGGGAGATCTCGTCGTTCGCGAGGCCGTTTCAGGCCCGGTCGTCATCCCGAAGCGACGGCCCGTGCCGATTGACCTCACACCGCGATAACGTGAATCGCAGGGTCGCGGCAACACGTCGCTGGATCTAACTGGCGCGTATAGAGCCAAACGACGTCGCGATGGTGTCGCCGGGCAGATACTGTCCGTAAAATCGGCCTTCTGGATCGACATCCACGTTCAGATACGTCTTATAGAATTCAACAAGCTTCCGCTGATCGCTCTTGTGTTTCTCGAGATTACTTGGTACGGCCATCAAGCCGTCCTTACCCTCGAGAATGGCTTCCGTCCCCGGCAGAGCACCATGGGCGGTTATCTTGGCGGCGGCTGCAACATTGGACATGTACGTGTCTTTCATGCCCGATTTGTAGAAAGCCGTGATTTTTCTTATCGTGGATTCAAACGTGCGCTCCGTTCGTCCCACAGTAAACACATCGTTGTGCTTACGATACAACCACTCGTCTTTGGTCGTCGCGTCGAATTCAATCAGCTGATCATCCGGTAGTTTTCCCGGGGCTTTCTGCTTGTACTTGGGAGTACGCCTCAGTTTCTCGAACAATATTGCATAGTCAGACGTACGATTGCAGCCCCACACCCAAACGACACCGCTTTTCGCAAACGCCTTCTTAAAGGCGGCGCGCTCTTCCTTCGACAAAAAATCCTTCTGATGCCTGGGATCCTTATCGTCCGGATCCCTCGCGAACTCTTTCTTCTTGAGGTCGTTGCTATTGACCAGGATTGGCCCTTCGTGATGGCCGTGACTGAAGAAGCTCAGCTCGATAAGCGTCCCGGCCGACCCGACATCTTTTTCTCCTCTGCCGAGACGCCTCACATAGTCGTATACGTCGGTGATGGACATCATGTCGGCGGGAGGGTTCCGCTTGAGGCCATGTCCGTCGAAATTGGCTTTCGTGAGCTTCGTAAACCTCTTGCGCTGCACCCACCGCAGGTCAGGTATAAACCCTTTGCTGCCCGCCCGCTTGCCCTTTTCGTCCTCTTCGCTTACTCGAAGGACGGCGTCGCCGAAGTCAAACAGCGAAAACGTTGCATGGGGCAGCCGGTTTCTCAACCAACGTGCTCTCCGTTCACAGAACACCGCGAAGTTTGTCCCGTCTGGCTTTTCTCCAGGCTTTACCGGCCACGCCATGAAATTGAAACCTGCAACCAGAATGATGTGCTGCTTCGCCATGCGACCCCACAAAATCCGGCATCATGCTGATGGCGTCGTCTCATCAAAGGCAATATCGAGGGCGCTCGTCGGCGTGTACTCGAACCATCTTCCAATCAGCGACGCTTCGGCGGAGCTCGCGATATCCGCGTTTTCCTCGTCGCCGCCCGGCACTCCGTCCGCTCCAAGCGAGAGCAACTCGAACTCGTTCAGCAACGATGGCGACTCGTACGAGTACGGATTGCCCCAGGGATCCGAAGCGGGCACCGTACCGAGTGGCTCGAGCGCGTCCAGGCCCTCCTGCGTTGTCGGGTAGCTTCCGTTCTGATCGCGGTACGTCTCGAGAAGGCCGATGATTTCTTCCATGTCCTGCCACGCGAGACGTTGCCGCGGAGTGAGTAGAGGGCGCGCTCCTTCAGTTGGGTTCGCAGGACGTATCCCCGGATAATTCGTTCGAGCGTAGTTCTGCATCTCCTGGGCAATGGTGAGATACGAGTCGCCGTCGGGGAGCTCGTTGAAGGACGCCTGCTCCATGAACGAAACGAATTCGGTTTCGAATCCAGGTCGAATCGTGAGGACGACCCGCGCCGCACCGGATTTCAGAAATACACGGTGCATCGGATCCGGATGATTGAGGTACTTCTTCAGATCCCACTTTCCGGACCAGAAATAGGGATAGAGGATGTAAAGCATGTTCTCCCACTCAATCGCGTGGTGGAGGAACTTGATCACTTCGCCGTGAGCCGCCACCTTCGTGAAGATCTCGTTGGAGGCGATGCTGCCACCTTCTCCAACGTCCAGGTAGAGGCCTTCTTCGGGCAGACCTGGCGGCACCAACACGAAGTCCGGACCAAAGAGCCATCGGAGGGTCGCCTTCATCACCTCTTCGCGCTCGATTTTGCGCAGGCTCAGGGGATCTTCGGCGCCGATTTCCGCCGTCAGCGATTCCAACCGCTGCTTGAGATATTGACGCCGTTCTTCATACCGCGCCTTGGCGGCCTCTCGCAGTTCGTTGCGGGTCTTGAGGCGCCATGCCTCAAACGCTTCGTCCTTCAGTCGAGCGACCACCGTCATAATCACGGCATAAGAAAGAATTCCCTTCGAGCTGACGACAATGGACAATTTCCCTGAGGCTCCCTTGAGCTGCTCCAATTGTTCGGGAGGGTTGATTGCTGGCAACCAGTTCGGATGGTCTTCGGGCGGTCCTGAATCCTCAGGAGGGCCCCAATCCCATGGCCAGTCCAGCAACTCGAAGGATTCCACTTCATAATCGTCGGGGACTTCGATGCCGAACGGAATGAACTTGAACACTTGTGTGCTGTCACTCCCCGCTTCCCCGCTGATGACTTGTGTCTTGTAGACCGGGATCTCGAGCGTCTCGGGTGGCGGCGGGCTCACGACTGCGTCGTAAAGGGCAGCCTTGGCAACGTAATTTGCTCGAGTGATTTCATCGGGCTCCAAATCGAACTTTGCCCACGGCTCTTCTTCATCCTCATAATCGAAGCCGCGCTCCAGCACTCCTTTGAGCGCCTGAATCTCCTGGATTCTCGCCAGGATGTCGGAACCAGGCTCCGGGATCGTCACGTCGTAAGTCAGTCGCACGCCGTAACGGTACAAATCGACTCGCCACTTCCGAACGAGTTGGTAATAGTCCACGCGAGTGGCTCGATCGGTAAACGGATTCTTCAACTTGCGAACCTGCTGGTCTTCCGTACCGGCGGCCGACGCCACCCTAAAGCTCGTCTTGTGCTCCTGCCTCGTGCGCGCCGACGCTTTACGAGTGACCGTGGTGCTGTGGACGCGTGCAGCCAATTCGGTTTGCGCCGAGGAGGAGGCGGCGCTGTACCCCATTGACGCGGTGATCGTGACGGGGCCGTACCCGCCGGATGCAGTCACTCCGGTATTGAAGCCACTGGAATGCTGCTCCTGCGAAGCAGACGACTGGGCGATATCTGACTTCTCGGTGACGCCTTCTTCGCTGAACGACTCCATGTAGTCGGTCACGATCCGCGAAAACTCTTCTGAGGTGCTCGCCCATTCTCTGTGACTGATGTTGACTTCCTCTCCAGGCGATAGCGGAACCGAGTAAATGAGCTCGCCCCGCTCGATTCCAGCGGGAACGAACTCGAGCCGCTCGAGGTGAAGAAAGCCGACGGGTTCCAGCGCCATTTGATACTTGAGAGCGTCCACAGCCAGTTGGGCGTGACGCGCACCCGAACGAAGCTGCACCAGATCTTCGAAGATGCCAGTCAACGCGGAGACGGAAACCTCGGCGAAGGCCTGCACCGGCTCGAGGCTGAACGCGCCACGTCTCGTCACCGTGCCTGCAATCGCTTCGATTGCTTTTGCGCGCGCCGCCGTGGCGGACGTGCCGTCATGTGGGTGGCGGAGCCGCTCGAGCTCCATGTGCGTGATCTTTGCGTTGGCGACGATGGCGTATTTTTCCCACGCGCGTCTGGCAAGAGGTCGGCTCCGTTCGCGCCGAATCGGCGCGTACGTAGCTCTGAAGTGCTTGCGTCCAGAATGTTCGAGCTCGGCCATGATTGTTACCTCCCGCGGCGCCGTCAGATTCCGTGCGGTGTATGACGTTCAGCGTCGGACGAGCAAGCCCTCACGCACGAGCCGACGTGCGAGTACGAGCTGGCTCAAGTCAGTAAGCGCGCGCGCGAGAGCGACGGCGCGAGCGGGATGGCCGCCACTCCCGCCAGCGGGCTGAGCGGATCGGAAGTTGTCCGATCGGTCGATCGGGAAAAAACCCGCTTCCCTGCGGGAGCGGCACCGTCAACAGAAAGCGGATTATGGCGGCCCTGCGCGGATAGAGCAATCCCGATTCTCGAGTTGCCGCACGCTCGTGGCTGCGTACCCAGGGCAGATGTGATCTTGGATTGACACAACATGACTCGCGGTGCGCCGAACGCACACCGTCGACCGAACGCGGTAACCGACTCACCGGCCGCTGACTCCGTGTCGTCTTTTGCGAATCGGTTTCGATATCTCAGTTGTCGGCCGTTGCACTGGATCAACGCCACGCGATCGCCATTACCGTGAACGCCCGCGAACTCCGCGAGCTTCACGCTCGCAACGCGATGATCGGATCGTCGCGCGAGCGCGTCGAGGAGCGAGAAGATGAGCAGCTCCGCCGATCGGTTCCAACCGGCACAGGTAGTCAGATCACCAGCAGGTCTTTGCCGAGAATCACCGTGCCTCGAAAATGTCGTCGTGCTAGGTCGATCCACATCCGATCGGTGACCTCCGGATCGTCGGCCGGCACGAGGTGGGAGAGGACGAGCGTCTTGACTCCGGCCGTCTGCGCCACGCGGCCCGCGTCCTCTGCTGACGTCTGATGCGCGAGGATGCTGGCCTTGAGCGCGGCGGCGTTCGGCACGCGGCCCACGAGTCGATCGATCGCGGGCGGGTACATCACCGAGTGCACCAACACGTCGGCACCGCGCGCGAGCTTCACGAGATTGTCCGACGGTGCCGTATCGCCGGAAATCACGATCGAGCGGTCGCGCGCGTCGAATCGATAGCCGAGTGCGGGCACGACAGGAGGATGGTCGACGAGCGCAGCCGTGACACCTGGGCAGGTGCAGAACTGGCCTTTCGCGGCCGCGGCCCACCTCCTGTGCCGAGGAGAATGAGCTTCGTGGCCGCGCCTGGTGCGGCGCTCGCCCGAGGATCTGACGCAGTGAGCGCAATCGCGCTCGCCAGAAACGCGCGCCGGCTGATGATCGGCAATTGCGGATCCATTCGACGGACGCGCCGATCTTATTCGGATCGCGCGCTGTGACCGAAGAGTGCGCTGTACGTCAAAATGGGGCGGGCCGCCGAAGTGCTGTCCGGCATCACGCGCGGCCCGCTCGATATCGCAATGCGCGACTGCGGGCTGAATGCGTTTGCAATCATCGGCATCTCGTACCAGACGGACGTCGCCACGATTCGGGCGCCTGATGCGGAGGCCGCGCCGTGAAGGAGCCATTGTCTTCGTCGCGGTCGCACGGGCCGCATTGGCGAGGGAGACAGCGATGCCAGACGCCAGCAACGAGAACCAAATACGCACGTTGATAGAGAACTGGGCAGCGGCGGTACGCGCGAGGGACCTCGAGGGCGCCGTGGCACACCACACCGACGACATCGTGATGTTCGATGTGCCACTGCCGCTGCAATCCCGCGGGATGGCGGAGTACAGGAAGACCTGGGAATTGTTCTTCGCCAATACCCGGGGAGGTGCAGGATCGTTCGAGATAACAGACCTGCGCATCGCCGCGAGTGACACCGTCGCGTATTCCCACGCGCTGCTGAAGATTTTCGACTCCACGGCCCGCCTGACGATGGGTCTGCGCAAGGAGCGCGGGCAGTGGCTGGTGGCGCACGAGCATCACTCGTATCCATCAACGTGACGGTCAGCACGCCCTCAGAGGCCGCTCGTTCCGCAGGAGAAACCCATGCTGAGCACAGCACCCATTCGCGCGTACATCCCAGCGTTGGATGTTCGGCGCGCGCGGAACTTCTATGAGCAGATCATTGGACTGACGCCAAGGGAGGAACGTGAGTGTGACCGACTACATCGACGTTGAAGCTCGTGCTCTCGAGTTACGCCTTGAGGCGCCCAGCTCTCTTGCGATGCTTCCGCGTGGGTTTGCTGTCGGCTCCGCCGAGGCCACGGCACACGAATGAGCATCGACATCGCCGTCGTGCCCGTCGCGGGACTCGGCACGCGACTGCTGCCTGCCACGAAGTCGCAACCCAAGGAAATGCTGCCGGTGGGGCGCAAGCCCGTCGTGCAGTACGTGTTCGAAGAGCTCACCGCGGCGGGGATGAAGCAGATTCTCTTCGTCACGGGACAAGGCAAGGCGTCGATCGAGAACCACTTCGATGTCAACGAGGAGCTCGTGCAGGTGTTGCGCGAGTCGGGGAAGGAAGAGCTCCTCGCGGACCTCGCCTTCGAGCGCGCCGCCGTCCAGTACTTTTACACGCGACAGCGGCGAGCGCTTGGACTGGGTCACGCCGTGCTCACCGCGCGGTCGTTTGTGGGGGATCGACCATTTGCCGTCGCGCTCGGCGATTCGATCATCGGCCTCGACAGCAAGAGCGACGTGGTGGCACGCATGTCACGCCTATTCGAGGAGCACCAGGCCGTCGCCGTCATCGCGGTCGAAGAAGTCGCACCGGCGGATGCGGATCGTTATGGCATCGTGCAACCCCTCGACACTCTGAGGGGGTCCGCCGAGATCTTCGAGCTTGCCGATCTTGTCGAGAAACCGCGCGCGGGCAGCGCGCCGAGCAATCTCGCAATCGCGGCGCGATATGTGCTCGCGCCGTCGATCTTCGACGCGCTCGAGCAGACGCGCGCCGGCGTCGGCGGTGAGATTCAGCTCACCGATGCCATCAGGACGCTGATGAGAGACGGCGGCCGCGTGTTTGCGATCAAGCTCGGAGACGCCGAGCGCCGATTCGACATCGGTAATCTCGAGTCGTACTTTCGCGCATTCGTGGAGTTCGCGCTCGCCGATCCCAAGCATGGTTCGTCGCTGCGCCGGTTTCTCGAGCAGCTGCTCCATGATTCTCATTCGTGAGCGCGCCTACGCGCGTGCCGCGCTCGTCGGCAATCCGTCGGATGGCTATCACGGGCGGACGATCGCGCTCAGCGTGCCCAACTTCTGGGCCGAGGTCGTCCTGTACGAGTGGGACTCGGTGGACATCGTCCTGGCCGCGGACGATCGGGCCAGGTTCAGCAGCGTCCACGATCTCGCGAAGGACGTTGCGCAGCACGGCTACTACGGTGGCATCCGCCTGATCAAAGCGACCATCAAGACGTTCGTCGAGCACTGCAAGCGTCAGCACATCGCGCTCCACGATCGCAACTTCTCGATTCGTTACACGACGAACATCCCGAAGCAGGTTGGCCTCGCCGGGTCGAGCGCCATCATCGTCGCGACGCTGCGCTGTTTGATGAAGTTCTACGATGCGCACATCCCACCCGACGCGCAGCCGTCGTTGGTGCTTGCGGTCGAGCGCGACGAGCTGCGGATTGGCGCCGGTTTGCAGGATCGCGTCATTCAAGTGCATGAAGGGTTGCTGCACATGGATTTCGGCCGCGAGCACGAGCGGACGGTTGCTGGCTGGCCTGCCTATCATTACGAGCGATTAGACCCGTCCGTGCTGCCGCCGCTCTATCTCGCGCACCACAACGGCATGAGCGAGCCGACGGAGATTTTTCACAACGACATTCGCGGACGCTTCGATCGTGGCGATCGTGAAGTGGTGACGGCCATGGTGGGTACCTACGGCGCCGATCCGCAGCGTCTCGACGCGCTGAGAGCGGCATTCAAACGCATCGAGTGCACTGTGGTGCAACCCCGCTGACGCGTCGCGCGATGAACGTCGCGCGATCGCCGAAATCGGTCCCTGATGCCATGTGCCGGTCTGGGCGCGCGGCTTCGCGAGAGCGAAATCGCCTGATCCCGCAACTAACTGAAACGAACCCCGATAACCTGGTCCAGAGAGGCTCGGCCCGATTCGCAACCTGTTATTGTTCGTCGCAGGATCCAGCAGTACTCTGCCACCTGATGTCCAATCGAAGATTCGCGTCCTCCAACGAGTATTGCCACGTCTGCGTGGTGCTGAGCGTGCTGGCAGCAGCGTGCTTGACGACGGCATGTCGATCGAAGCCGGCGGCGCCGGCAGCGACGATCTCACCCGACACGTGGGCAGTGGTCGATGGCCGGAACATCACGCGAGACGATGTTGAGAAGGCATACCGGCGCTCGCGGGACGAATCGCAGACGCTGTCCGCCGAGGAGGCGTTGACAGCCAAGCTGAGTCTGCTCAACGACCTGATCACGCAGGACATTTTGCTCGCCAAGGCACGCGAGCTGAAACTCGAAGTGCCCGAGAGCGAGCTCGACACCGCCTACGCCGAGGCGAAGAAGAACATCGCGGACGACGCCTTTCAGCAGGAGCTGACGCGACGCAGCCTGACGCCCGCGGATATGCGGGAAGGGCTCCGGCGCGAGCTGCTCACTCAGAAGGTCATCGATCACGAAGTCGGCTCGAGCATCACGGTCACGGATAAGGAGATCACCGACTTCTTCGACGCGAATCGCGCGCAGTTCAACGTAGCGGAAGAGGCGTACCACATCGCGCAAATCGTGGTGACGCCCGTACGTGACGCGCAAGTTGCCAACGGCACCGGAGACGATGCCGCGACACCGCAGGCTGCAGCGGCCAAGATCCAAATGCTGATGGAGCGCCTCAAGGCGGGCGCGTCGTTCCGCGATCTTGCGATGGGTTATTCAGAGGATCCCGAGTCGGCGCCGCGTGGCGGGGACCTGGGGTTCGTGCCGATATCCAGGCTCAAGCAGGCGCCACCGCCGCTGCGCGACGCCGTGCTGAACAAGGCGCCGGGCACCGTCAGCCTGGCGAGCGCCGGCGGCGCTCACACCATCGTGCTCGTGGTCGCGCACGAGGACGCTGGACAACGCGACCTGTCGATGCCCGCAGTGCGCCAACGGATTACGGACACGCTCCGCGGGCGCAAAGAACAGCTTCTACGCGCGGCGTATCTCACCGCTATACGGACCGATGCGGATATCGTCAACTACCTTGCGCGCCGGCTGGTCGAGTCGAAAGGCAAGATGCCGAGCCTGGGTCCCGCAGCGCCAGGAGCGAAGTAGATGCGCCACCGCAGGCCGCGCGTGCTCTGCGCGCCAGCGCTGGCGAGTCACTTCTGAGCAACGAGCACGATGACTCGCAGACTCGCAAAGCAGTCACCGCCGGGCGCTTTCGAAATCGTCAAGGCACTGGGCCTCGCGCTGCCAGATGTTGAAGCATCGACGAAGTACGACGGCTCGCCCGTACTGAAGCGCGGTGGCAGCTTCATGGCTGGTCTTGCCACCCATTCCTCGGCGGCACCAGACACGCTCGTCGTCAGAGCGCTCTACGAGGAACGCGATTGGCTCATCGAGGATGCGCCTGAGACGTACTACGTGACGGATTACTATCGGCGCCATCCTGTGGTGCTGGTGCGGCTGTCGCGGATCGAGCGGGACGCTCTGCGCGACCTGCTGTGCGTGTCATGGCGCTTGACGGAGGAGAAGGTACGAAAGCGCGGCCGCTCCCCGCGGCACCGTGCGAGCACCGCCATGCGATCGCGCGCGTAATCAATCAACTCGTTTTGTCAGTGGCTTCCGCGATCGCTACGCAACCGCCATGCGCACGCTCGTTCGTATGGCCGGACGTCGCGGCCGTTGGCGTGAAATGGAGATGGTGATCACTTCTCCCGCGGCTTGAGCGCGCCGCGGAGTTTGTCTGCCAGCGATCCAAAGCCCTCCGCAGGCGCAACATCCTTGCGCTCCGCGTACTCACGCACTTCTTCGACTTCTCTAGCCTGCAGAACCGCCTTGATGCTGAGGCGAATGCGGCGCGCCGGCGCATCGACGTCCAGGACAACCACTTCGACGTCGGCGCCGACAGGAAATACTCTCTTCACACTCGCGTCCCGGGCAACGCCGGACTCGCTCAGCGGAATGAGGCCTTCGACCCCAGGTTCCAATTCGACGAACGCGCCGAACTCCGCGACGCGCGTGACGCGGCCGGTGCGAACCTGACCCGCCTCGTACGTCGCCGGGACCTTCGACCACGGATCTTCAGTGAGCTGCTTCAAGCCGAGCGAAATTCTCTGCTTGTCTTCGTCAACGCGCAGAACCTTGACGGTGATCTCGTCGCCGGGCTTGACGACCTGCGACGTGTCCGAGACGCGCGACCATCTCATCTCCGACACGTGCAGCAGGCCCTGTACGCCGCCACCGAGGTCGACAAACGCGCCGAACTCGCGCACCGACGTGACGCGCCCGGTCATCACCGCGCCCACGACGATTGATTGCCGCATCTCCGCGGCACTCGCCCGCTGCTCCTCCTCGAGAAGCACACGCCGAGACACAACGAGGTTCTTGCCGCCGTCTTTGTACTCGATGATCCGGAATTGATAGACGCGCCCTTCGTGCTGCGCCGGATCGGTGTTCCGGACGATGTCGATCTGAGAGATCGGGCAGAAGGCGCGCTGGCGCGCGATGCGCACTTCGTATCCGCCCTTTACCGCGCGTTCGACCTTTCCTTCCACCGGCAGACCGGAATGGAACGCGTCTTCGAGCTGCCGCGCGGTGGCGGCCCCGAGCGCCAGCTTCCGGGAGAGCGTCAGCCCTCCCGTCGTGGACACGACCGTCGCCTGAATGCGATCGCCGACTGCGGCTTCGAGATTGCCCTCGTCATCCTTCAGTTCATCGATCTCGATTACGGCCTCGCTCTTGCCGCCAACACCGACCAACGCTACCTTCGGGCCGATCGCGACGATCGTGCCCTCGATGGTCTGACCCTTCTCGATGCGCTTCGCTTGACGCGAAGCCTCGAACATCGTCGCGAAATCTTCCTCGGGCTCGCTCACGGGACGCTCCTCGTGATTGTTTATCAGGTACGAGCCGCGATCGCCAAGCGCGTCCGGGCCGGTGGCGCGCTCGACAATCTCGAGACGCTGGTCACCGGAAAAACGATCCCCCGCTTACTGCGCGGTGAGGACTTCGACTGAGCCATATGGAGCAACTACTCGCTCGAGACGTCGATCAGCGTGAAGCCTTCCTTGCGGGCAGCGGTGGCCAGTCGATCGTCGAGAGTGACCACTTCGAGTGATGGGGGTCGCCGTTCTGCGGCGACAAACGCGGCGGCGAGCTGGAGCGCGTCGGCGGATCGAAGCGGATGCACGCGCAACAGGCGTACGGCAGTCTCTCGGATGCCGTCGCTCGGATCGACCTCGTGCCACCCATCGGCAAGACGATTCAAACGGTCGAATGCCTCGATCACCGCCGGCGGGTCGAGCACGCCCTCGCGGTCGAGTCGCGCGATCGTCGACGCACACTCCACTTCACTAGCCCACCAGACGAGCATCGCCGGGTCGGCCGCGACGAGCGACTGCAGGGACTTGGTCGTCTCCTCCATCATGAGGAGCGGTACGATCGCCGATGCGTCCCAGAACCTCATCATCGGCCATCTCGGCGCTCATCGAGGAGCGCGCGCACGCCCGACGCGCCCTTCTTCGCGCGCGGCGGCTTCGACGCGAACACCGCCTTGTGCATCCCACGCCGCGCCGGCCGTACGATGCCGTCGCGAACGAGCCGAGCCAGTCGGCTGTCGTCGTCCGCACCGGCCCCGCTCACTGGCTCGAGGCGCGCCACCGGGCGCCCTCGGTCGACGATGAGCACGGGCGAGCCGCCCTTGACGCTGTCGATCAGCGCGCTGAGATTGTTCTTCGCTTCAGTTATACTGGCCTTCTTCATAAGGCCAGAATAGCTTTATTAGAATGATTCTTCAAGCCCGCGAATGTGGTCAGTTGCAGCCGTTATCGAGAGGTCGTTTGGTTCGCGAGGGGCAGCCGGAAGGCGGCCATCTCCTCGCCATTGCGAACCAGCAGGACATCGCCGACGAGCGCCGGGTGGTTCCAGGTCTTGCCATCGATCGCCGGAAACCGTGCGACCTCGGTGAACTTATCGGGCGCCGCGCTGACGAGCGCGAGCTCCCCCTCTTCCGACAGCACCAGCAGCAAGTCCTGGTCGGCCAGCAGGACGAGTTGACCGTTGCCGAAGCGTCCGCCCTTCCACTTGCGCTTGCCGTCTTCGAGATCGATGCACGAGAGAATGCTGCCGTCGAAACCAAAGGCATGCCCTTTGTGAACGACGAAGTCGTTGAAATACGGCTTGAGACCGTTCGACGTCCAGCGCTCTTCGACATGCCATCCGTCAGGTCCATGCGCGACCGCAAGCCGGCGCGTGCCCATGCCTCCCATCATGCTCATCGCGTTGATCAGCACACCGCCATCCGGTGTGATCCCGGGCTGCACGATCGCACCGCCTTCCCACGCGTGCTCCCAGAGCAGCTTGCCGTCCGACGGCGCGACGCTGACCGCGCCGGGCGCGCTCAGTAACAGGATCTGCGAAACTCCGTCGAGCGTCACCAGCTGTGGCGAGCTGTACGTCGCGCCGTGCTGAGGACCAACCCAGCGAGGCTTGCCGGTGGCGAGGTCGTAGGCGGCCAGCGTCCCCGACACGGCGACGACCACGATGTCGTCGACCACCAACGGCGAGCTCGAGATGCCCCAGTCGGGGATCTTCCTGCCGGTGTCGGATGCGGCGTTGCGCGACCACACGACAGCGCCGTTCGTGGCGTCGAGGGCGTTCAGTATGCCGGTCGCTCCCATTGTGAAGACGCGACCGTGGCTGAATGTCGGTGTACCGCGCGGACCGGCGCCACCGTTCGATTCGTAGAAGCGGACCGCGTCGCGATGCCGCCACACCGGCTCGCCCGTGCTTACCTTGTACGAGGACACAACCTCGTCGTCACCACGCTGCTCCTGCGTGTAAAGAAGATCGCCGCGCACCGCGAAGGACGACCAGCCCGGCCCGATCGGGCGGCGCCAGATCGCGACGGGAGGCGATTTGGTCCAGTCGGTCTCGATCTGCACGCCACGAATGATGCTGTCGCGACCGCGGCCGCGAAACCCCGGCCACTCGGCAGGCGTGTCCGTCGCTGCCCGAGCGAGGGGCTCGGTCTTCTCTGCTGCAGGCGCCGCCGGTGGCGCGACCCTCGAGGGACGGGCGGAGTCCACGGTCTCTCCACTGGTATTAGCTGCGGTCGGCGCGCCTTGAACCAAGTGTGCGGGCGCGCTTGGAGCGGCGTTGAGAGGCTCGTTGGCAGTGTCCGCTGGTGTTGTCGATGGCGTCAGCGGCTTTGGCTCATCGTTGCCCAGGGCCAGCAGCCGTTCCTCGGGAGTCGGCGACCACCGCCAGTGGAAATCAAAACCGCCGCCGCCTATGACACCTCCCGTTCGTATCAGCGCGAAGGGCGCGGCCGCGAGCGCAATGGCCGCCGCCAGCGATGCCAGCCGAACTCGGCCCTGAAGAGAACGTGCGGCCACGGCCCATGCGACAAGAGCGAGGCTGAAATAAGGAATCGGAAGGAAGTAGATCAGCATCCCCTGGCCGGCGCCGACGATTGATATGTGAGCGACGCTCCTGGCCGCGAACACGGCGACGACCATGAGGATGATGGCGCCGATGCGCTCGAACCAGCGCGCGCGGCTGAAAAACAGCCACCACAGGAGGACCAGCAGCGCGCCGACCATTCCTCCGAACAGTCCGATGGGCAATTCCGCGTCAGGGGCGACGACAGGCGCGCCGAACATGACGAGCGCCTGGACGATTGCCAAGGCCACGCCAGGCCACAGCCGGAGCGGCTTCCGGGAAGTTGCTTCGTTGCTTTGTTCTATCGACATATGAAGCCTGTCTGGCCGAAGACGCGCGAGTGTTATGCGACGTCACAACGTGCCTGGACGAAGTCTGAATTATTCGGTTCTGAGCGCCCGCAGCACGTCCACGCGCGACGCTCGCGCAGCGGGCATGAGCGAGGCGAGGATCGCAGCGCCGAGGAGGACGGCAGCGGCACCAAGAATCGGCAGCGCGCCTGGCAGCTGCATGTCTCCGTGATACCTTGCCGCCACGCTCGCAAACGCATAGCCGCCGGCGCCACCCGCGACGATTCCGATTGCGACGATGAGCGCTCCTTCCGACAGGACATGTACCAGCAGGCGCCACGGTGCCAAGCCGACGGCCAGCCGCACACCAAACTCGCGCGTGCGCGCGCTCACTCCGAACGCCAACACGCCGGCCACGCCGACGACCGCGATCAGCAGCGCGACGCCGGCGAATCCCGAAAAGACGAACGCATTCAACCGCTCGGGCGCCAGCACTTCGGTGCGCACGGCCTCGAGGGTCGCGGCGCGCTCCACGGGCTGTGTCGCCGAGATCTCGCGGATGATTCGAGTGACCGCGGGCACGAGCGCGTACGGATCGCCCGAGGCATGTACGAACACCCGGCTGGCAAATCCCATCTGCCGTAGCGGGTGATAAACCGTGAGCGCCGGACCGGGCACGACGTTCTCGTCGTCCACGTCGGCCACGATGCCGACAATGCGGCGCGGCTGGGGCTTGCCACCAAAGTACGGATCCGTCCACCACATCTTCCGGTTCAGCGCGTCGCCGTTGGGGAACAGTCGCTGCGCGAAGGTCTCGCTCACGACGACAACGAGCTCGCTCCGAGCACGGTCGTCGTCGGTGAAGTCTCGTCCCGCAAGGATCGGAACGCCGAGAACGGCGAAGTAACCGGGGGTGACGATCCGCAGCCGCGCGTGGGGATCGTCCTCGCCGTCGGCGGGTTTGTATCCTTCCACCGCAAACGAGACGCCGGGACCAAAGCTGCCCGCGTCGCGCCAAGGCACGAACGTACCCGCCGCGACGCCCTCCACACCCGGCAACTGGCGGATGCGTTGCATGGCCTCCTGCAGGAAGTTGATCACTGATGCCCCGGCGATGCCGGGTGCGGACGTGGGGACGTCGAGCGCCAACACCTGGCGCATGTTGAAGCCGGTGTTCGCCGTCTGCAGCGCGATGAGCGTGGCGAGGAGTGTCGCGGCGCCGGCGAGCAGCACGAACGAGAACGCAATCTGGGTCATCGCGAACGCCCGCAGGCGCCGGTTGGTGCCCGGTGTGATTCGCACGCTGCCGCTCGCCAACCCAACTCCAGTCGGCGCGTGCGGAGACGGGAGCCGGGGTACGTACGCCAGCACCACCGCCGCGCCGATCGCCAACGCGGCGCCGACCCACAGCAGGCTCGAGTCGACGGTGACATCGAGCGCGCGTACGGAAAACCGCGCGGCGTAGCGGGCGACCACGGCGACAAACGGGCGCGCCAGTAGGACGCCCAGCACGGCGCCGGCGCCGCAGAGCACCAGGCTCTCGGCCAGCAGCGTGCGCCGGAGCGCTCCGGAGCCGGCGCCGAGCGCAGCGCGCACGGCCAGCTCGCCTTCGCGGCGCACCGATCGCGCCAGGATCAGATTGGCGACATTCGAGCACGCGATGACGAACACGACGGCTGCTGCGGCGAGCAACACGAGCAGGATCGTTCGCGCGGGCGACGCGATTTGATCGCGGAGCCTGTTGACGCTCAGCTGGACATTCCCCTTAGCGGAGTACGCCTCGGGGTAGTGCGAGCCGGCCGAAGAGCTCCGTCATGCGGTGCGTTCGCATAGTCACCATCGTTGCCCCAAGGTGATGCGGACTCGTCACGATATTCGCGATGATTTCAGTGTCGGCCGGGTACGGCACTGATGGTTCGAGAACGCCGACGACCGTTGCCGTCCGCGGACCGAGCTGGATCGTCTTGCCGATCACTGTGGGATCGTTGTTGAGCGAAGTGGTCCAGAAGCGATGGGTCAACACCGCGGCGCCCGCGGCCTGGGGACCGTCGTCTTTCGCATTGAGCAGACGGCCGAGAACGGGACGCAACCCCATGACCTCGAAGTACGAGCCGTCCACGACACCGGCCTTCACGACTCGGGGCTCGCCGAAGCCGATCATCGTGAAATCGATTGTCGAGAACTCGCCGAAGTCGGCGATGGTCGTGACGCCCGACTTCAAGTCTTGAATCTCCGGCACCGAGAACGTGATGTTCGCGAAGCCTAGACCTGGCGCGCTCTGACGGATGTAGACGAGGCGATCTTCGCCGCGATTGACCAGCGGCCGGAGCAGCACGCCGCGGACGACGCTGAAGATTGCGGCGTTGGCGCCGATTCCCAGCGCGAGTGTCACTATCACGGTGGCGGCCAAACCCTTCGCGCGCAGGAGGGAGCGCAGGCCGACCCGCATCTCCTGCACGAGGGCTGCCGCTGCGTCAAACCAGCGGCTATACCACACGCGTCGCATCGACTCGCGTGCGTGCGGGATGTAGCCGAACTCTCTTAGTGCCGCCAGGCGAGCGGCTTCGGGATCCTCGCCGCGCTCGATTCGGTCCTTGACGCTGAGCGCCAGATGGCCGCGGATTTCTTCGTCGAGCTCGCGATCGTCAGGCCGCATGAACCACTACTCCTTGCCCGCCTGCGCCGGGTTCATGATGCGGCCGATCGCGTGCACCAGTTGCGACCAGCGATCCTGCTCGCGTGACAGTTGCGCCTTGCCAGCGGCGGTCAGCCGGTAGTACTTCGCCCGCTGGTTGGCCTCGCTCACGCCCCACTCGGATTTCAACCACCCGCGCTTCTCGAGGCGGTGCAACGCCGGGTAGAGCGAACCGGTTTCGACCTTCAGCAGGTCGTCCGATTGCGAGCGGATGGCTTGACCGATGCCGTGGCCGTGCTGCTGGCCCCACTGGAGGGTCCGAAGAATGAGCATGTCGAGGGTGCCCTGAAGGAGCTCGAGCCGCTGATCGTCGGGAGGTTTGACCATAGCCGTAGGCAGTCTACAGGTTAGACGTAGACTGTCTACAGCTTGTTCCCGCCTTCGCTCTGCGAGCTACGGCGTGGCAGGCCCGCCTTCGCTCGCTTGTTCCCTTCGAGCACAGAAAACGTCATTGACTCGAGCGCGTCGGCGCAATCTTGTTGCCGATCTGAAGGTCCCACCCCATCGGGTCCGGCACGTGGAAGCTCTCGAGAGTACCCGTCATGTCCGGCCTCGGCTCGCGTTGTCCTTCACGATTGACGTAGACGACGTCGCGCTTTTTCAGCTCGGCGCGGACCCTTTCGGTGTCCCAGAAGCCTGATTCCCGTTCCCGAGACGCACCGTCCAGCCGAGGAGTGCCTGATAGAACGCCGCGCTGCGACGGAAATCTGGCACCTCGAACGAGATGTGGTCCAAATACAGAGTGTTCCAACCCGTCGGCTCGAACGGCGCCGCCGCCGGCAGCTTCCCGTTGGCCGGCGTCTTTCTCCGGAGCGCCTTGGTGCCGTTCGTGATGGCGAGATCGAACCCGTCGGGATCCTTGACGCGAAGACTCCGGTAATCCGAGCCGTGATGGTCGGCAACGGGGTTGAGCCCGCGCTTCACGAGCTCCGCCTTGACCTTGTCGGTATCCCAGGGCTCGATTCCCCACGCGAATCCGTCAAACACGGCCTGGACAGGCGGCCGATTGACGCCGAGCCCGGCGTCGGTAATCGCTGCCGGCGGCGCCGTCGTCAACCCGCCACGGATGATGATGCCGCCTGAGTTCTCACCGATGTCGAGCAACGCCTGCTTGCCGTCGTCGCTCCGGACCTTCCATCCCATGAGCGTGGCATAGAACGCCGCGGCTTTCTTGTAGTCGACGCACTGATAGTTGAGATGATCGAGCCACACCGTCCTCCAGCCCGTCGCCTCGAAGGGAGGGACGAGCGGCGTCGTATCGCGTGGCGTCTGGCCGCGGCCGCGGCCGGCGCTCGGGTCTTGCGCGAACGCGGCGGCCGGCGATGAAATCGCGGCGACGGCAAGCGCGTGCAGGAGTTGTCGGCGAGAGAGCCTCCCGCCGCGAATGTCGTCAACGAGCTGGGTGAGCGAACGGGTCATACTTGCATCTCCCTGGTGGAGGCACGATGCTAGCGCCCAACGGCCGCGGGCGCAATCCGTCAGGCGCATTGACGTGTCGGGATCAGCTGGGTAGCATCCGCGACGTGATTCACATCGCCAACCTGGTCAAGAAATACGGAGAGTTGTCAGCCGTCAACGACATCTCGCTCGACGTGCAAGCCGGCGAGATCTTCGCCTTCCTGGGCCCGAACGGCGCCGGCAAGACGACGACGATCAAGATGCTGACGACACTTCTCAGGCCGACGAGCGGATCGATCCTGATCGACGGTCTCGATCCCATCACGCGCTCCACCGATGTCAGACGCCGGTTCGGAATCGTCTTTCAGGATCCGAGCCTGGATCAGGAACTGACGGCGTACGAAAACATGGATCTGCACGGCGTGCTCTACCGTGTTCCGCGAACGGCGCGCCACCAGCGCACTGAGCACCTGCTGAAGCTGTTCGAGCTCTCGGATCGCAAGGACGATCCAGTGAAGACCTACTCGGGCGGCATGAAGCGGCGGCTGGAGATCGCGCGCGGATTCCTGCACACGCCGAAGATCCTGTTCCTCGACGAGCCGACGCTCGGCCTCGATCCGCAGACACGCAATCAGCTCTGGACTCAGGTGAAGGCGCTGAACGAGCAGGAAGGCGTCACGGTCTTCCTGACGACACATTACATGGAAGAGGCCGAGCGGGTGGCACAGCGGATCGGGATCATCGATCACGGCAGGATCGTGGCGCAGGGCACCGCCGCGGAGCTCAAGCAGCAGACCGGCACCGACTCGCTCGAGCAGGCGTTCCTCAAGCTGACGGGCACGTCGATCCGATCCGAAGGGGCGACCAGCGCCGACGCGATGCGCGCGATGGCCGCCTTGTGGCAGCGCGGGAGGCGGTAAATGGTCATCTACATGCTGTGGCTGCGGCAGATCAAACGCTACTTCCGCTCGCGCGCCCGCATCGTCGGTTCACTCGGCCAGCCGCTGCTGTTCCTGCTCGCGCTCGGATTCGGCTTCGGTCCCATATTCCAGCGCGCCGGCCAGGGGAACTACATCCAGTTCCTCGCGCCGGGTGTGATCGCGATGACCATCCTTTTCTCGGGCGTCTTCAACGGCATCGAGCTGATCTGGGATCGGCAGTTCGGATTCCTGAAGGAAACGCTCGTCGCGCCGGTGCCGCGCGTGACGATCATGATCGGACGAACGCTCGGCGGCGCGACAACGTCGGTGATGCAGGGATTGATCGTGGCGGCCGCCTGCGTCATCGTCGGATTCCGGCCGAGCAGCGGGATGGCCATCGCGGGCGGGCTCGTGTTCATGGTGCTCATCGCCGTGATGTTCACGGCGCTCGGCACGGCCATCGCGTCGGCGCTGTCGGACTTTCAGGGCTTTCAGATGATCGTGAACTTCCTGGTCATGCCCATCTTCTTCCTGTCGGGCGCCCTGTTTCCGCTGGTGGGTCTGCCGCGCGCGCTCGATCTCATCGCGCGCATCGATCCGCTCTCTTACGGCGTCGACGGCCTGCGCAGCTCGATGACAGGCGTGTCACATTTCGGCCTGCCGATGGACGTTGCGGTGCTCTCCGCGCTCACAGTCGCGCTCCTGCTCGTCGGATCGCGACTGTTCTCGAAGATCCAGGTCTGATCGCGAGGCAGCATCCGGTCGCAGTCGATGCCTAGCGGAGCGCCACCAGCGGATCGAGACGGCTGGCGCGCCAGGCCGGAATCAAGCTCGCGATGAGGGCCACGAACAGCAGGATGGCCCCGACGCTCCCGAATGTCGCCGGATCCGTCGTGCTCAAACCAAACAACAGGCGCGCGACGACGCGCGAAACCGCTAGCGCACCCGCAACGCCAATCACAACGCCGATGACGACCAGGCTCATGGCCTGCCGCAGCACCATGGTGAGCACCTGGGACCTGTTCGCCCCCAGTGCCATGCGGACGCCAATCTCGCGCGTGCGTTGTGCTACTGCATACGCCATCAGGCCGTACACGCCGACCGACGCGAGCACGAGGGCGAGCGCACCAAGCACGCCAAGCAGAATCGCCGCCAGCCGCGCGGGCCAGAGCGACTGCCTCAGAATTTCCTGCATCGTGAACGGATTGGTGAGCGGCACGTGCGAGTCGATCGTCCGGATTTCGTGCTGCACCGTGCCGAGGACGGCGGCCGGTTGCCCGGTGTTGACGACAAGCACCATCAGGTCGGCGGCATTCTGCTCGAGCGGCACGTACGCGGCGGGTTGCGGGTCTTCGCCGAGCGTCGTGTACTTGCTGGTCTTCACCAGACCGACCACCTGCTGATAGAAGGAGTCGGTGTAGAAGCGAAACCGCTTGCCGATTGGATCCTCATTCGGCCACAGGCGATCGGCGAGCGTCTGGTTGACGACGGCAACGCGGATGCTCC
>WNFU01005640.1_pt1 | contig 21200 bp, 18 predicted proteins | sample 5400121 | NCBI WGS metagenome assembly WNFU01 (sample SAMN13153360, study PRJNA577476) | soil metagenome | isolation source: 100 cm soil or saprolite under grassland replicate 1 | place: USA:California | collected 2016-06-15
GGCGCGCCCATCGCCAGCGCGTCGAGCAGGAATCCGAACTTCTCCCGCTGCTCCTCCGGGCCGATGCCGAGATTGGCGAACACCTGTTGCTGCAACTCCGGCTCGTGGATGCGGAAGGACCCGCCGGCGAGCTCGATGCCGTTCCCAACGAGGTCGTACGCAACCGCGCGCGCCCGCGAGGGGTCGGTCTTGAGGAAATCCAGGGTTTCGTCGGTCGGCCGCGTGAACGGATGGTGTGCCGCATGCCATGTGCCGGTCTGCTCGTCGAACTCCGCCGCGGCCATGTCGACGATCCACCGGAACTCCCAGCGCGAGTCGTCGATCAGGTCGAGATCGCGACCCAGCTGGAGACGAAGGAGCCCCAACACCTTGGCGACCATCCGCTCCTCGTCGGCGACGAAGAGCAGCGTGTGCCCCGCCTGACCCCAGCGGTGGGGGAGGTCCTGGTCCAGGAACTTTGCAATGGGCGAGCTCACCGCGCCGTCGGCACGGAAGACGATGTAGGCGAGGCCCTTCGCGCCCCAAGACTTCGCCTGCGTCTCGAGCGCCTGCAGCTCCGCACGAGAGAACTCTTTGGGCACCAAGATGTAGCGGACGCAGGGCGCGTTCGCGAAGACGCTGAACTCGGATCCGCGTGTGGCCTCGGTCGCCTCCTGGATCTCCATCCCGAAGCGGAGGTCGGGGCGGTCGATGCCGTAGCGCAGCATCGTCTCGTCGTAGCTCAGCCGCTCGAAAGGCGGCGAGAGCTGCACGCCGATGCACTCGCGCCAGATCCGTTCGACGATCCGCTCCATCAGCGCGAAGATGAACTCGCGGTCCGGAAACGCCATCTCGACGTCGAGCTGCGTCAGCTCCTGTAGACGGTCGGCGCGAGGATCCTCGTCGCGGAAGCAGCGCGCGATCTGGTAGTAGCGCTCGAAGCCGGAAATGACGAGCAGCTGCTTGGCGATCTGCGGCGACTGCGGAAGCGCATAGAACTTTCCTTTCTGGAGCCGCGCGGGGACGACGAAGTCGCGCGCGCCCTCGGGCGTCGGCTTCCAGAGGATCGGCGTCTCGATGTCGACAAAGCCGTCTCGCTCCATCTCCTCCCGGATGATCCGGACGAGCTGCGCGCGAATCCGGATGTTGCGCTGCATGTGGTCGCGGCGTAGGTCGATCCAGCGGTACTTCTGGCGCAGGGCTTCGTCGACGTTCTCCTCGTCGAGCTGGAACGGCAGCGGCGGGCACGTGCTCAGGACTCGGAGCGTGTCGACTCGCAGCTCAATCTCACCCGTGGGCATCCGCGGGTTGACGGTCTCCGGGGTCCGCTGCACGATCGTGCCGCTCGCTTGCAGGACGAACTCGTTCCGCACGTCCCGCGCGATCGCCGCGGCGTCCGGCGCGTTTTCGGGATTGACGACGAGCTGGGTCACTCCCGTCTCGTCGCGAAGATCGATGAAGATCAGGCCGCCGTGGTCGCGACGACGTGCGGCCCAACCGGCGAGCGTGACAGCGCGACCCGCGTCGGCGGGCCGCGCCTCACCGCAGTGGAGGTCGCGCCAGCCGGTCATCCGGAAATTCTGTCGACAAGCTCGTCGAGAGTCGCCGTCCAGTCGTCACGCCCCGGCTCGCGCACCGTTGCCTGATCGCCGTCGACGATGACCGTCCAGCCCGCGCCGAGCCGGCTTGCCTGGCCGATCTGCCCCTTCTGCGACCGGCCCCCGTAGTCCATGTCGGCGCGGAGCCCGCGGCGCCGCAGCTCCGCCAGGAGCGGAAGCACGCGGTCGCGGTCAGAGCTCTCCGCGCAGACGAAGTACACGTCGACTCCAGCCGGCTTCGTCGGCCCGCCTCTGACACTGAAAGTTAGGCGCTCCACGCCGGCCCCGAATCCCATACCCGGCGTGGGCGGTCCGCCGATCTCTTCGATCAAGCCGTCGTAGCGACCGCCACTGCAGATGCTGTCCTGAGCACCGAGATCCCGGCTCTTGAACTCAAAGACGGTGCGTGTGTAGTAGTCGAGCCCACGCACGAGCCGGTGTTTGATCTCGTATTGAATCTCGTACGAGTTCAGGTGGGCCCGAACCGCATGAAAGTGTTCGCGACATGCATCGCAGAGGTACTCACTAAGGTCTGGCGCGGACGCAAGAGCGGCCTGCACGTTTGCGTCTTTGACGTCGAAAACGCGTAAAGGGCTGGTGCGTCTCTTCGCTCGGGCCTCCTCGTTGAGCAGGTGATCATTCAGATCCAGCCAACGGGTGAGCTCCTCTATGTATTTCGGCCGGCAAGTCTGATCGCCAATCGTGTTCAGATGGAGCTCGTACTCGGTCACGCCAAGCCGTCCTAACAGCTCGGCGTAGAGCTGAATCACCTCCGCGTCGACGGCCGGATCGTCAGTCCCGATCGCTTCCACGGATAGTTGCCAGTGCTCGCGGTAGCGGCCTTTCTGCGGCCGGTCGTAGCGCCACATCGGGCCGATCGTGTAGAGCTTCTGCGGCTGTGGCTCGCGGTGCAGGCCGTGCTCGATGTACGCGCGGCAGATGGGCGCGGTCCCCTCCGGACGCAGAGTCAATGACCGGCCGCCGCGGTCCCTGAACGTGTACGTCTCCTTCTGCACGACGTCCGATCCCCCACCGGACGTGCGGATGATCAGCTCGGTGTCTTCGATCCCGGGCGTGTCGATCCGGCGGTAGCCGTAGAGATCGCAGACCTCCTCCATTTGCCCTATCACCCACTGCCAGAGCGGCTGCTCGGACGGAAGGATGTCGTGCGTTCCGCGCGGCGCCTCGAAGCGCGTCACGCGCGCAGCTCCGAAAGAAACGGATTGCGTTCGAGCTCGGCCTCGAGCGTGGTCTCCGGCCCGTGGCCGGGATAGACGACCGTTTCCGGCGGAAAGCGGTCCGCGAGCATGCGCACCGATCCGACCAGCGTGTCCCAGTCCGCGCCGGGAATGTCCGTGCGGCCGACGGAGCCCGCGAACACGAGGTCCCCCGAGAAGAGGCACCCGTCGGCGTAGTAGGCGAGGTGACCGGGAGAGTGACCGGGAACGCGCAGCGTCGCGAAGGAGATGCCGGCGAGCTCGAGCGGCTCGTCGCCCTGGAGCAGGACGTCGGGCGTGTACGGCCGCAGCTGGATGCCGGGCGGCGTGAAGCTGTTGACGTCCTCCAGCAGGACCCGCTCGTCCTCCGCCATGTGAACCGGAGCGCCCGTTCCCTCGGCCAGATCGGCCACGGCCCCGAGGTGGTCCCAGTGGCCGTGAGTGAGGAGGATGGCCGCGCACCGGGCTTTCATGCCTGCCAGCTCGAGCCGAAGTCGCGCGGCGTCGGCGCCCGGGTCGACGACGACGGCTTCCGATGCGCCGCGCTCGACGCGGACGACGTAGCAGTTCGTGCCGATCGGGCCGAGCTCGTATCGGTCGACGGCGAGGCTCACGGGCGTTTGAGTCTAACGGCGGCCTTGGCGCAGCTTCGCCCGCGCCGCCCGAGGCGGTCGCTTGCGACGCCGACCATAGAAGGTGGTGCGGGCTTTGCCCGCGCCGCCGTTTAGGATCGCGGCGTGCAGAGCTGGAACTTGCGGGAGATCGATACGCCGGGCGGCAGCCGTTCGCCCGTCGTGCTGCGGTCCGATCCGGCGGCGCGCGCGGTGCTCGTCGCGCTCGAGCCCGGCCAGCGGCTCGGCGACCACCAGGTCAAGGAGCGGGCACTCGTCTCCGTGATCGAGGGCTCCGTGCGAGTCGAGTCCGGCGGAAAGACGATCGACGGCGAGACCGGCTCCTTCTTCTCGTTCGACGCCGACGAGCGGCGTTCGATCTCGACCGACACCGGAGCGCGAATCCTGCTCGTCCTCGCGCCGTGGCCGGGCGAGGGCCACTATCGGGGAGAAGAGAAAGGTCTCTAGCTCTAGCGGCCCTCGACCCGCTTGCGGTACATGCGGTACGCGAGCGAGTCGGTGAAATAGCTGAACGGGATGAAGAAGGCGATCAGGACGATCGCGGACGGGATCTGCTGCAGGATCGACGCGTTCTGGTTGAGGAGGGCCATCCCGACGACGAGAACCGGCGCGAAGATCAGCCCTCGGCGAGCGGCGCGGCGCCAGGACGGCGGTTCGATCGTTCGGCGCGAGCCTTTGCGGGCCTCGGGACCGCGGTTGCCGTTTCGTCGCGCGCGAGTCTCGGATTTCTTGCCGTCCTTCTCCGGGTGCAGCTCGGCAGGATCGACCGGGACCTCGTTACCCTCCTCGTCGACATAGACGTACTCGTATTCGTGTCGGCGCGCCTTCTGCATCCGCCGCCGCTGCTTCTTCGTCGGCATCGTGCTTAGCGTAGCTCCACGAGCGTCCCCCCGACGATCACGTTCGCGACGAGCCCCCCGCCGAGGTGGTAGGCGAGGTAGCGCCAGTCGGGGGCGTCGAGGAGGACGAGGTCGGCGGCGTAGCCCGGAGCGAGCCGGCCAAGCTTCCCGGAGCGGCCGAGCACGTGTGCCGCGTTGACCGTGCAGGCGGCGAGCGCCTCGGCAGGCGAGAGCCTGAGCTGGGTCGCCGCGAGCGAGCACACCAGCGGGAGGCTCTCGCAGAACGCGCTGCCTGGATTGAAGTCCGTCGCGAGCGCCACGATCGCGCCCCCGTCGACGAGCGCGCGAGCGGGCGGCATCGGCCGGCCGAGGAAGAGGGCACTGGCAGGCAGCAGGACGGCGGCCACGTCGCTCGCGGCGAGCGCAGCCACGCCCGCCGTGCCCGTGGCCTCCAGGTGGTCGACCGACCGTGCTCCGAGCTCGATCGCAAGCGCGACCGCACCCTGCTCGGTGAACTGGTCCCCGTGCAGGCGCAGCACGAGGCCGGCGCCGCTGCAGGCCTCCAGATAGCGGCGTGCCTGCACGGCGTCGAAGGCCCCGCGCTCCAGGAAGACGTCGGCAGCTTCGGCGAGTTCCGCCGCGGCAGGGAGCACCTCGGTCAGCGCAAAGTCGAGGTACGCGTCTGCGCCGCCGAATTCGGGCGGGACCGCGTGTGCGCCGAGCCAGGTCGGGACACCACCGGCGTCCGCGATCGCGCGCAGCGACGCGAGCTCCGTTGTGCGATCGAGCCCGTATCCCGATTTGGACTCGAACGTCGTCGTGCCGGCACGCAGCATCCAGGCGCGGTGCGTGCGCACCGCCTCGGTGAGCTCGCCCGCGCCCGCCGCGCGCGTCGCGCGGACCGTCGCCATGATCCCTCCGCCCGCCGCGTGGAGCTCCTCGTACGTCGCCCCCGCAGCCCGCAGCGAGAACTCCTCGACGCGGTCGCCTGCGAAGCACGCATGCGTGTGGCAGTCGACGAGGCCCGGGATGGCGCACAATCCCCGGCCGTCGAGCTCCTCGACATCGGCGCCGAGCCGACCGAGGTCGCGCATGAAACCGACGGCCTCGATCGACTCGCCGTCGCACAGAACGTAGGCGTTCTCCAGTACCTGCACGTCGCTCAGAGCGTCGCCCCGCAGGGGAGCGGCCGACCGCGCCGGAGTGGCGAGTTGCGCGAGGTCGCGGACGAGCAGGCGGCGTCGGCCGCCCGCGGGGCTCATCCGCGTTCGGACGGCGGCATCGGCGGCTCGAGCCCGTGCGCCTCGGCCGCAGCGAGAGCCTCGGGATAGCCCGCATCGACGTGCCGCATGACCCCGGTTCCGGGATCGGTCGTCAGCACGCGTTCCAGGCGCTCCGCCGCGTCCTCGGATCCGTCGGCCACGACGACCATGCCGGCGTGAATGGAGTTGCCGATGCCGACGCCCCCACCGTGGTGGACGCTCACCCACGTCGCGCCCGCAGCGACGTTGAGGAGGGCGTTGAGGATCGGCCAATCGGCGATGGCGTCGGAGCCGTCACGCATCGCCTCCGTCTCGCGGAAGGGCGAGGCGACCGAACCCGAATCGAGGTGATCCCGCCCGATCACCACGGGTGCCTTGACCTCTCCGGTCCGCACGAGCTCATTGATGGCAAGGCCCGCTTGCGCCCGATCGCCGTAGCCAAGCCAGCAGATCCGGGCGGGCAAGCCCTGGAACGCCACCCGGCGCGGTGCGAGCTCGAGCCATCGCTGGAGGAGCGGATCGTCCGGGAAGAGGTCGCGGAGCACTGCGTCGATGGCCGCAATGTCCGCCGCCTCACCGGAGAGCGCCGCCCACCGAAACGGACCGACGCCGCGACAGAAGAGCGGCCGAATATAGGCCGGGACGAAGCCCGGGTATGAGAAGGCCTCCGCTACCCCACCTTCACGGGCCTCACCTCTGAGGTTGTTGCCATAATCGAAAACGTAGCTGCCGGCTCGGACGTACTCGAGAAGTGCCTCGACGTGGCGGACGATCGACGCGCGCGCCCGCGTCAGGTACTCGTCAGGATCGGACGAACGGAGCGCCGCGGCCTCCTCGACGGTCAGACCCACCGGGATGTATCCCGTGAGCGGGTCGTGCGCCGCAGTCTGATCCGTCACGAGGTCGAAGTGCTCGCCGCGCCGTGCCAGCTCCGGCACGACCTCCGCCGCGTTCCCGAGCAAGCCGACGGACAGTGCGCGCCGCTCGGACGCCGCCGCCCGGATCCGCGCGACAGCATCGTCGAGCGAATCGGCCGCCTCGTCGAGATACCGCGTGTCGATTCGCCGCTCGATGCGCGCCGGATCGACCTCGACGCAGAGGATCGCCGCGCCGGCCATCGTCCCGGCCAGCGGCTGAGCTCCGCCCATGCCGCCGAGGCCGGCCGTCAGAATCGTGCGACCGGACAGATCGGGCGAGCCGAAGTGCGTCTCGCCCGCCGCTGCGAACGTCTGGTAGGTGCCCTGCAGGATCCCCTGCGTCCCGATGTAGATCCAGCTTCCGGCCGTCATCTGGCCGAACATCGTCAGCCCGAGCGCCTCGAGGCGCCGGAACTCGTCCCACGTCGCCCACCGCGGCACGAGCAACGCGTTCGCGATCAGCACGCGTGGCGCGCCCGGATGGGTGCGGAAGACGCCGACCGGCTTTCCGCTCTGGACGAGGAGGGTCTCGTCCTCGCCGAGCTGGAGCAGCGACCGGACGATCGCGCGCAGCGCCTCGGGGTTTCGCGCCGCCTTGCCGGAGCCGCCGTAGACGACGAGCTCCTCCGGGCGCTCGGCTACCTCGGGATCGAGGTTGTTGAGCAGCATCCGCAGCGGAGCCTCGGTCGCCCACGCGCGCGCGTGTAACTGACTCCCGCGCGGAGCGCGGATGTGCGCCAGGTCGCCGCAGAGCTCCTCCACCACCGCTTCGAGGGAACGGGTGGCGCTCATGAGAGCTCTCCCACTTCGGCTTCGACGGCCGCGAGGAGCGAGCCGTCGCGGATCGCCACCGCCACCGCCTCGATGTCGCCGGCCAGCGGCCGGTCGTCGCGCAGGCGTTCCGAGACCGACCGCACGAAGGCGTGCGTCGCCCGGACCCCTTGCCCGGGCTCGAGCGGAGCGAGGAACTCGACCCCCTGCGCGCCGGCGAGGAGCTCGATCGCCAGCGCACGCTCCGAATTCGCAAGCACCTGCCATGCCTTGAGCCCGGCCGCGTTCCCCATCGAGACGTGGTCTTCCTGACCGGCGCTGGTCGGGATCGAGTCCACGCTTGCGGGGTGACAGAGCACCTTGTTCTCGCTCACGAGCGACGCGGCCACGTACTGCAGGATCATGAAGCCCGAGTTCAGGCCGCCGTCCGTCGTCAGGAACGCCGGCAGTCCGTCGGACAGGTTTGGATTCACGAGCCGTTCGACGCGGCGCTCGGAGATGTTCGCCAGCTCGGAGCTCGCCATTGCGAGCGCGTCGAGCGCGAACGCGAGCGGCTGTCCATGGAAGTTGCCGTTGGAGACGAGCAGCTCGTCCTCCACGAGCACGAGCGGGTTGTCCGTCGCGGCGTTGAGCTCGACCGCGAATGTCCCCTCGACGTAGTCGAGCAGGTCACGGGCCGCGCCGTGCACTTGTGGAGCACACCGCAGCGAGTACGCGTCCTGCACCTTGTCGCACCACTTGTGCGCTTCGATGATGGCCGAGCCCTCGAGCAACTGCATGACGTTCGCCGCCGACGCCGCCTGCCCGCGCAGGGGACGGAGACGGTGGATCTGCGGAATGAAGCTCGTGCGCGACCCCTGCAGCGCCTCGAGCGAGAGCGCACAGGCGAGGTCTGCCGCCGCGGCCAGCCGGCGTGCACGCACGAGACCCAGCGAGCCGAACGCCGCCATGAACTGCGTACCGTTGATGAGAGAGAGGCCCTCTTTCGCCGCAAGACGCGTGGGCTCGAGCCCTGCCGCTGCGAGCGCGTCGGCACCCGACAGCAGCTCGCCGTCGTACCAGGCCTCGCCCTCCGCCACCAAGGGCAGCGCGAGGTGCGCCAGCGGCGCGAGGTCTCCGCTCGCGCCGACGGAGCCTCGACTGGGGACATGCGGGAGCACACCGCGGTTGACGCACTCCAGCAGGAGCTCGACGGTCTCGATCCTCGCTCCGGACGTGCCCTTCGCCAATGCGTTGGCGCGCAGGAGCATGGCCGCGCGGACGATCTCCGTCGCGTAGGGCTCGCCGACCCCACAGGCGTGACTTCGCAGGAGCCGTAGCTGGAGCTCCTCGGTCTGCTCCTCTGGGATCGACCTCGAGACGAACCGGCCGAAGCCCGTGTTGATTCCGTACGTGTGCTCGCGGGTCCCGTGCGCGGCGCGCTCGACGAGCTCCCGCGCGGCGCGCATCTTCGCCCTGGCTTCGTCCGAAAGTGCAGCGTCGGCGTCGCCGAAGGCGACCGCCCAGACGTCTTCGATCCGGAGATCGTCTCCGGTCAGGCGGATCGCGGTCGCCTGAGCCATCGCGCGGCCAGTCTAGCTCCGGCCTTACCGGCAGACTCCTGGCATGGCCGACCCGGTGACCGCAGAGCCCGAGGAGACGCTGGCCGGCGTACCACTGCCGCCGATCCCGAGGGAGCGCGCACTCCACCTGCTGCGGCGCCGCGACTTCCGACGCACGTATGCGGCGGTGGTCGTCAGCGAGCTCGGGGACGCCTTTCAGTACGTCGCATTGATGTGGTTCGCGCTCGTCACGGCCGGGCCGCTCGGCGTGCTCGCGGTCCGGCTCGCGGACAGCGTTCCCGCGCTCATCTTCGGCCTGCACGGTGGCGTGGTCGCCGACCGCCGTGACCGGCGGAGCACGATGGTGGCTGCCGACCTGGTTCGCGGACTGGTGCTGGTGCCCGTCGCCGTCGCCGGGCTCACCGGGAATTTGCAGCTCTGGATGCTCGTGGTGGCCGCCTTCGCGATCGTGACGGCGACCAGCTACTTCGACCCGGCCTACGGTGCGCTCCTTCCGACGCTCGTCGAGCGCCGCAACGTGCAAACGGCGAACGGTCTCGTGCGGGCGTCGGCGGAGGCGGTTCGGGTCGGCGGCTGGGCCGCGGCGGGCGGTCTGCTGGTGTTCATGCCGCTCAGCGTCTTCTTCCTGTTCAACGCAGCATCGTTCTTCGCGTCCGCGGTTCTGATTGCAGGAGTTCGCGCGGCGCGGACGGCGCGGGCCGAGACCGTGACGCCACCACGAATCCGAGCAGCGTTCGCGGCACTGCGCCCACGCCGCGCGCTCACGATCGGCGTGCTCGTTCTTGCGGTCGGCGTGACGGTCGGATCGGGAACCTGGATGGTCGGAGTGCCGCAGCTCGTCCGCAAGACCCTCGATCTCGGCGCCGGAAGCTTCTCGCTCGTTGCAGCTGCGTATGCGGTCGGTGCGGTCGCCTCCGGTGCGCTGTTGTCGCGCATCGCGGTTCGACACAAGGTTCGCCTCAGCCTCTTCCTCTGGCTGGGTTATGCGCTCGGCTACGCGCTCTTCGCGCTCGCCGATTCCCTTCCACCCGCCCTCGCGGCGGGCGTGGTGACGGGGGCGATCCAGGCCGGAGTGATGGTCTTGCTCTATTCAGCCGCGCAGGAGGATGTGCCCGACGCCGTGTTGGGACGCGTCATCGGGCTGATCTCGCTCGTCCACCGCGGGGCTCACGCGACCGGTTTGATCTTCATCGGACCCCTGTTCGCGGTTCTCGCCACGCGATCGGTGTTCGTCGGCGCGGCGATCGCGCTGCCTCTGGTCGGCCTTGCGGGCCTGGTGTCGCTCAGGGCCGGTCACGCATCCGGTCGAGGAGGCGCAGCTCCAGCACGCGCGAAGGGCTGAAGCCTTCGATCCGCAGCACGGCACCCGCGGCGGCGAGGGCGGCGCCCGCCGGCAGCAGGCCCACCAGCTCGGCACCCGCAACCGCCGTCCCTCGGGCGCGTGCCTCCTCCTCGACGCGCGCCACGAGCTCGTGGAGCTCCGCGGCCTCGTAGTCCTCCACGTTCATGCTCACCTGGACGCGCCCGACGCTCGGCAACGCAAGCCCGAGCGCACGCACTCCCGGGAAGCCGCCGCCCGTCTCCCGCACGACTGCGGCGACCGCGCGCGCGATCTCGACGTCGTCCGTCTCCAGGTTGACGTTGAACGCGATCAGCGGGCGCCGCGCACCGACGATGACCCCGCCGGCACGCTCGTCCAGTCGTGCAGGGCCGAAGTCAGGACGCACCTCACCCGCATCGATCCGACGTTGCAGCTCGACGGGGCCGCCCTGGCGGAAGAACGCGGGGCCGTGGCCGGGGGCCGAGTCGGCATAGAGGAAGACAGGCAGCTCGAGCTCCGATCCGATGCGATCTGCGAGGCGGAGCGCGCACGCTCGCGCACGTTCCGCGTCGGCCGGGTCGAGGGCCACGATCGGGACGACGTCGGCGGCGCCGATCCGCGGATGCGCGCCCTCGTGCCGGCGGAGATCGATCCGCTCCTGCGCAGTCGAGATCCCCGCCAGGAGTGCGGCGACGAGGTTCTCCTCGTCGCCCACGAGCGTGAACACGGATCGGTTGTGGTCGGGATCCGAGTGGACGTCGAGCAGCTCGGCATGGTGCGAGAGCGCCTGGCCGAGCGCGTCAATGGTTGCCCGGTCGCGCCCTTCGGAGAAGTTCGGCACCGACTCGAGCGGCAATTCCATCGCGCGTACTCTAGGAGCCGGTGAAGGCCTATTACGACCGCCGGGCCCCCGAGTACGACGACTGGTGGCTCGGCGTGGGCCTGTACGCCGAACGGGATCGACCGGGCTGGGAAGACGAGCTGGAGGTCCTCGAACGTGTCGTCGCCGGTCTTTCCCCGCGCCGCACGCTCGACGTCGCGTGCGGGACCGGCTTTCTCACTCGGCATCTGCGCGGGGAAGTCGTCGGACTCGATCAAAGCGAGCGAATGCTCGCGGTCGCGCGCGAGCAGGCGCCGAGCGCACGCTTCGTGAAGGGCGATGCCCTCGACCTGCCGTTCGACGACGACAGCTTCGATCGCGTCTTCGCGAGCTACTTCTACTGCCACCTCGAAGAGGCCGAGCGCCTCCGCTTTCTCGCCGAGGCGCGGCGCCTCGCGCCGGAGCTCGTCGTCGTCGGATCGAGGATTCAGCCCGGCACCGAGGCGACGCGCCGGGAAGAGCGTGTCCTGAAGGACGGCTCGCGCTGGACCGTCTACAAACGGCTGTTTACGGGCGCCGAGCTTGCGGGCGAGCTGGGCAACGGTGAGGTCCTGCACGAGGGCCGTTACTTCGTCGTCGTGCGCGCGTGACGCGCAGGCGAAGCTCGTACCGCTCGCTCAGCTCGCTTCAACGCGACCTCGCCGTTTGCCGCGCCTGCGTCGAGGCCGGCTATCCACTCGAGTCCTGGCCGGTCGGCAACGAGTTCCGCGGGCAGCGCGCCTACATGTACGGGCAGGCGCCCGGGGTCGTCGAGGGTGAGGAGCGGCGGCCCTGGCGCGGCCGAGCCGGCAAGACCCTGCGGCGCTGGCTCGAGCTGGAGGAGGACGAGTTCTACTCGACCTTCTACTGCGCCTCCGTGACGCGCTGCTATCCGGGCCGCGCGCCTTCGGGACGTGGGGACCGCACGCCGACGCCGCGCGAGCAGGAGCTGTGCACGTTCTGGCGCGATTGGGAGCTGCGGGTCATCCGGCCTGCACTGATCGTTCCCGTCGGCGGGCTCGCGATCAAGCGGCTGCTCGGAATCAGCGGCCTCACCTCCTGCATCGGCTGCGGCTTCGAGCTCGAAGGCGCTGCCGTGATCCCGCTTCCCCATCCGTCGGGTGCCAGCGGCTGGCTCAATCTGCCCGCTAATCGCGAGCTGACCGCGCACGCAGCGGCGCTCGTGCGCGACGAGCTGGCACACCTCGCTGGCTAGATTTCAAGGGTGAAGGAGCCGGACCGACCCGCCTATCGCCACACGTTCGCGCGGCTGCTCGGCTTCCTGCGGCCCTACAAGGTCTCGCTCGCCGTCTCGATCGTCCTCGCCGTGGCCTCGCAGGGCGCGGCGATCGCTCTGATCTGGGTGACGAAACACGTGATCGACAGCGCGCTCCTGCCGCACGACTCGCACAAGCTGTGGGTGTTCGTCTGGACGCTCGTCGCGCTCGGTGTCTTCCGGGCGGTGCTGATGGCCGGCAGGCGCCTGATCTCCGGCAAGCAGGCGCTCGCCGTCGAGATGGATCTGCGGCAGGGGCTGTACGCCCATCTCGTCCGCCTGTCGTTCGGCTTCTACGACCGGCACCAGACCGGCCAGCTGATGTCGCGCGCCACGGTGGACCTCCAGGGCGTGCGTTTCTTCCTCGGCTACGGCCTGATCTTCTTCTTCCAGAACGCGCTGACGGTCGTGTCCGTGACGGTCGTGCTGCTCGTCTTCGAATGGCAGCTCGCGCTGATCGCGCTCGCGATCACTCCGATCCTCGTGGTGCTCGCATACCGCTACAGCCACGTCGCCCACCCCACGCTGCGGGACGTGCAACAGAAGCTGGCCGACGTCTCAACGGTCGCGGAAGAGAACATCGTCGGCGTCCACGTCGTGAAGTCGTTCGCACAGGAGCCGGCTGAGCGCGCGAAGTTCGACGGCCGCTCGGAGGCTGTATTCGCGCAGACGATCATGGCGAACCGGCAGCGCGCGCTCTACGTGCCGCTGATCTCCTGGGTGCCGCTGGTCGCGCAGGGGGCGGTGCTGCTCATCGGCGCGCGCATGGTCACGCATGGGTCGCTCTCGGTCGGCGGGTTCTTCGCGTTCAACCTCTATCTCGGCATGCTCGTGATGCCGCTCCGCTCGCTCGGGATGTGGGTCGGCCAGGCGCAGCGCGCCACTGCGGCAGGCGAGCGCATTTTCGAGATCATGGACGAGCCGGAGGAGATCTCCGATCGCCCCCGCGCGATCGAGCTGCCACCCGGCGGCGGCGACCTGCGCTTCGAGCGGGTCGGCTTCGAGTACATGTCGGACCGGGCGGTGCTGGAGGACATCGAGCTCGAGGTCCCGGCCGGAAGGACGATCGCGCTGATCGGCCACACGGGCTCGGGCAAGACGACCCTGACGTCCCTCGTGCCACGTTTCTACGACGTCACCTCCGGCCGGGTCCTTGTCGACGGCGTCGACGTCCGCGACGTGACGCTGCATACGCTACGACGTGCGATCGGCGTCATCTCGCAGGATCCGTTCCTCTTCTCCGCGACGGTGCGTGAGAACATCACGTTCGGCGCCGACCATCTCGCCGACGAGGAGGTCGAGCACGTCGCGCGACTCGCCCAAGCGCACGAGTTCGTCGAGCGGCTGCCGGACGGCTACGACACGGTGATCGGCGAGCGCGGAATCACGCTCTCGGGAGGGCAGCGACAACGTCTCGCGATCGCCCGCGCGATCGCAGTCGATCCGCGGATCCTGATCCTGGACGACGCGACGGCGTCGGTCGACGCGACGACGGAGGCGAGAATTCGCCTCGGCCTGCGCGAGGCGATGCGCGGGCGCACCACGCTGATCATCGCCCACCGGCTCTCGACGATCTCACTGGCCGACGAGATCGTCGTCCTCGACGCGGGCCGGATCGCCGCGCGCGGCACGCACGACGAGCTGCTCGAGACGAGCGACGTCTACCGCGACATCTACGAGCACGGCCTGCTCGAGCGGCAGTTCGCGGATGCCGTCGAGGCGCGCGCGGCGGTGGAGGAGGTGGCATGAGCCGAAGGCTCATGCGGGGGAAAGGCACGGGAAACCGGGAGGTTTCCCGCCGCCCGGTAATCCTCGCGCGCCGCGGCGATCTCAGCGGCGCGGGGCGCCAGGCGATCCTGAAAGAAGAGGCTCGCGGGGGAACATGGTTCCCCTGCGGGAGCGACCCGAAGGGGAGCGACGCATGAGAGTCTGGCAGCCCGGCGGCCATCTGACGCAGGAGCGCGGCGCGCAGGTCGACGACTGGTCGTGGCGGCGCACGCGTCGAAGGCTGGCCACGCTTGGCCGCCTGACCGCCCCCTACAAGGTGCGCACGATCCTCTCCGTCTTCTCGCTGCTCGCCGCCACTGCGACGGCGCTCGCACCGCCGTTCCTGTCGAAGTACGCGGTCGACGACGGCATCCGCCGGCACGACCTCGGCAAGCTCTGGTGGATCGTCGGCGCCTTCCTGCTCGCTGGGCTCGCGAGCTGGGGCATGAGCTACGTGCAGACGTACCTGACCGGCTGGGTGGGCGAGCGCATCCTGGCCGATCTGCGCAACAAGCTCTTCGGCCACCTCCAGCGGCTGTCGCTGGGCTTCTTCGAGCGCAACCGAGCGGGTGTGATCATCAGCCGGCTGACGAACGACGTCGAGGCGCTCGACCAGCTGGTGACCGACGGCGTCACGACGCTCGTGCAGAGCACGCTGACGCTGCTCGGGACGGCGATCCTGCTCTTCGTCCTCGACTGGCGGCTCGCGCTCGCGACGCTCGCCGTCATCCCACTGATGAGTGTCGCGACGGTGATCTTCCGCATCCGGTCCTCGCGCGCATACCGGGCCGTCCGTGAACGGCTCGGGCTCGTCACCGCAACCCTCGCCGAGGACATCGCCGGCATGCGCATGGTGCAGGCGTTCACGCGCGAGCAGCAGAACATCCGTAACTTCCGCGCCGTCAGCGAGCGCTACCGCGACTCGAACATGGAGACCGTCGTTCTCAACGGGTGGTACTTCCCGTTCGTCGATCTGCTCTCGTCGATCGCGCTCGCGGTCGTGCTCGGCTACGGCGGCCATCTCTACTTCAACGGCGACGTCACGATCGGAACGCTGTTCGCGTTCATGCTGTACGTGCAGAACTTCTTCGACCCGGTGCAGCAGCTGTCGCAGCTCTACAACACGTTCCTGTCCGCGACGGCCGCGCTCGACAAGATCATGGACGTGCTCGACGAAGAGCCGGAGGTGCTGGACGCGCCGGGCGCGACGGCGCTGCCGGAGGTCGAGGGACGCGTCCGTTTCGAAGACGTGCGCTTCAGCTACGGCACCGGACCCGAGGTGCTGCACGGTCTCGACCTCGACGTTCCCCCGGGAACGACTGTCGCCCTCGTCGGCCACACCGGCGCGGGAAAGTCGACGATCGCGAAGCTCCTCGCCCGCTTCTACGACCCCACGGCCGGCCGGATCACGATCGACGGACACGATCTGCGGGACGTGGAACAACACGATCTGCGGGACGTGGAACAGGCCTCGCTTCGCCGGCAGCTCGGGATCGTCCCGCAGGAGGGCTTCCTCTTCGCGGGCACGGTGACGGAGAACATCGCGTTCGGGAGGCCGGGAGCAGCGCCCGAGGAGGTCGTGCGCGCGGCGCAGGCGGTCGGCGCCCACGAGTTCATCCTGCGCCTCGAGGACGGCTACGAGACGCAGCTGCAGGAGCGAGGCTCTCGCCTCTCGCTCGGCCAGCGGCAGCTCGTCGCCCTCGCGCGGGCCCTGCTCGCCGATCCGCGCATCCTGATCCTCGACGAGGCGACGTCCTCCGTGGACATCGGCACGGAGCAGAAGATCGAGCGCGCGCTGCGGCTTCTGCTCGCCGGGCGGACGGCGTTCATCATCGCCCACCGCCTCTCGACGATCCGCGACGCCGACCTGATCGTCGTGCTCGAGTACGGTCAGATCGTCGAGCAGGGCTCGCACGAGGAACTGCTCCAGCGGCGGGGCCTCTACACCTCCCTCTATGGAGATTGGGCCGCGGACGTGGCCTAATAGACGTCGTGGCCCTGGACAAAGAGACCGAAGAGCGGATCGACCAGCCCGTCTCGCCGGAAGCCGAGCGCGAGACGCGGCTCACTCCGGCTCAGGCCGTCGCGCAGATGAAGATCAACGTCCCGGTGCGCGGCAACCGCAAGCTGCGGCGACTGCTCGAGCGCGTCAACGAGGACACGCAGCTGAAGGCCTGGTGGCACGCGGCCAACGTGAACGCGGTCGCGCGCATGCACATCAACGACCACTCCTGGGTGCACGTCCAGATCGTCGCCAACATCGCGCTCAAGCTCCTGCGCCAGCTCACGAAGCACCACGTCGAGCCGTCACTCGTCGGCGACTACGGCTACGAGAGCGACGATTCGGAGGTCGTCGTCCTCCTCGGGTCGCTCACGCACTGCATCGGCATGGCCGTCCATCGCGAGGGACACGAGGACTTCAGCCTCTTCCTCGCGGAGCCGAAGCTGCGCGAGCTCCTGGACGGCGTGTACGAGGAACCCGATCTCACGGTGATCGTGTCGGAGGTCTTGCAGACGATCACGAGCCACAGGGACTACGGAAAGCCGCTCACGCTCGAGGCCGGCATCGTCCGCGTCGCCGACGCGCTGGACATGGAGCAGGGGCGCTCGCGCATCCCGTTTGCGCGGGGATCGATCTCGATCCACTCGCTCAGCGCCGCTGCGATCGAGGACGTCGCGATCAAGGACGGCGAGGAGCGTCCGATCCTGATCGAGATCACGATGAACAACTCGTCGGGGATCTACCAGGTCGACAGCCTGCTGAAGGCGAAGCTGCAAGGCTCCGGGCTCGAGCCCTACGTCGAGGTCGTCGCGCACATCGACACGGAAGCCGAGAAGCGGCTCGTCCCGATCTACCGGCTCGAGACGTGAGGGCGGCACTCCTCGTGGCCGCCGCGGGGCTCCTCGTGGCCGGCTGTGGGAGCGAGAAGCAGGCACGGCCGCTCACGAAGCCACGAACGCCAGCTGAAGGCGACCATCCAGCTCCTCGACAGCGAGCTGACGAAGCTCGGCCCGGCAGCGGAGACCGCCCCCAGAGAGGTCGCCGGACGGATCGAGCGGGTCCAGGACGAGCTCCGGAACGCCGCAGAGCGTCTCGACGAAGTCGAGCCACCGGCCGAGATCCGTGACCCGCATGATCGGCTGGTCGCAGGACTGAGGGAGCTTGCGGACGACCTCGACGAGAGCCGTGAGGCCGCCGAGAAGAACGACCCCGAGGAACTCCGCGAAGCCCAGGAGGAGCCCGACCGGGCAGTCTCGGCGCGCAAGCTGAGGCGCGCGCTCGGCGGGATGCAGGACGCCGGCTACGACCTCGGCTTCTAGCCGCCGAAGGCGGCGAACAGGCCGGTACCACCAGTCTGGCGGGCGATCGTCGCCACCGCCGAATAGCTGTTCGGTCCGGAGGTCACGCACGTCCCGATGCAGCCGTCCGCGTACCCGACGAGCACGTGACCGGTCTTGTCCACCGTGGCGTCCATGAAGTCGAGCAGGTTGCGGCATTTGTTCGAGCCGCCGGCCATCCAGATGCAGCCGCGCTGTACGGGATCGCTCGGCGTCACGTCCACCCTCGTCCAGGTCACGCCCCCGTCGAACGTCGTGGCGACGTACAGGTGCCAGGCCCCGGCAAACGTCGACTTCTGATCGTCGCCGCTCGTCGGCGTGCCGAGGAACGCATACGCGGCACGATCGTCGTCGCCGGCGACGACAGCCGGGAACTGGACGTTCTGCAAGTTGAAGCCGGTGCCGACGTCCTGCGCGTTCGTCCAGGTCGCTCCCCGGTCGTGCGAGACGGCCACGTACGGATGACCGTTGCCGTTCTGCCAGCCGAGGTACACCGTTCCCGACGATCCCACTCCAACGGACGGGTCGCTCTCATCCTGGGTGGTCGACCCCGGGACGCTGCGCACGTTCCACGTCGTGCCGTTGTCGGTCGAGACCACGACGGCCGCCTTGCCGCCGCAATCTGCATTCGGGACGTAGACCGTTCCGTCAGGGGCGGCCTTGATGTGCCCGTGCAGGCCGCCGCACTGGAGGGCGGTGTAGATCGGAACCGCCGGGTTGAACGAGACCCCGCCGTTGATGCTCAGCGAGCACTGCGCGGTGGCGATCGCCTGCGCGCAGTAGTAGACGCTGTCCGGATAACCCGTACCGGACAGGCCCGGCGCAAAGGCTCCACCGCCGACCGTCTGGTGGTCAGCCCCTGCTGCGAGACCGCAGCCGACCGGATTCTGGAACCAGCTCGCGCCGCTCGCGAACACCGGTTCCCCGTTCCGCAATTTGAAAGCTAGGGCTGGCTGAGGGAGAACGCCTTGTTGCTTGAGCGCAATCCCGACTCCCTCTACCTCGGACCACGGGAAGGTGTGCGTCCACCAGTAATTCTTCACCACCACACGATCGTCAGTCACGATGAGGCTAACTCGGAACGCTCGTCGAACGGCCCAAGGAGCAGCGGCAATCGGAAGACTCGCCGCGAGATAACGCCATCGCAACGACTCGAAAACAAGAAACAGGACGAAGGCGGCAGTCGTGCAGATTGTTAATGCGATCAAGGCTCCGTTGAACCGGAAGCGTCGAGGCTCATACTTCAAGTTCCTCGGCTCTCGCTCGACCTCATTTGCCATTGCCACAGATCCCCGCCGGTTCCGTACTGACCAATGAGGTCGATATCGAAGAACAGAACGGCGCCGACGCGAGCGAATGTCTTCCTGTCCCCTGGGCTCACCACGTAGAACTTACGCTGCGTCACGGAGCTCCACAATGTCCCCGTTCCAAATGTGGCGCCGGCGAACGCGAGATCGACGGCCAGTCCGCAGTAATCACTCTCGCCGCGAAGGTTCCGGTAAAGAGATGCGCCAAAGGTGGTCGCGGCGGCGACACCAACCAGAGGCGCGCATGTGCCGCCTGACACGACGATGCATCCCGCGGCGGCTGCACTCACGATGATTTCAAGGAGTCCGGAGCCGTCGTATGTGAGGGAGATCTCGTGTGACGGAGGTGAGGTTCAGCTGCTCCAGGAGAGCGGTCCGATGTCCACGAGCCTAGGACCATGCGCCGTTGCTTTGCCGCCGGCGGCTGGCGCGATGAAGACGCGGCCATCGCAGGCCGCGTCGCCACAGAAGACAATGCGCGTGAAGGCGAGGTACCGTCCCTGAGGCGACCACTCGGGGTTAGAGCCCTTGCGAAGAACGAGCTTCGGCTTCCCGCCGCGAAGCGGTGCGACGTAGATCGCGCCGCTGCGGCTGAACGCAAGTTTTGAGCCGTCCGGTGAGACATCCGGGTCAGCACCGACGACGATCCCGCGGAGGTTGCGCCCGTCGCTCTCGATGCTGGAAATCATCCCCACCCCTGTCGACTCCGTCGGATTACGAACAAACACGATCCGCCGACTATCGGCTGACCACTCCGGGTCTGCGGCAGCGTTTGTCACCAAGCTGAGCCCCGTGCCGCTGGTAGAGATAGTGAACAGTTGCTCGTGTGATGTGAACGCGAGCCTCCGGCCGTCAGGCGCCCAGGCGACCTGAGCCGGGTCGTACGACTTTCGCCGCGTATCGAAGATCAGCTTCGCACGCGAGCCATCCCGCGCCATGACCCAGATGCCGTTACCCCCCGCGAATGCGATACGTCGTCCGTCCGGAGAGAAATCGATCCAGCCGTCTGGGGCATCGGGAGCAACCACACGGTGAGCGGGACCTCCGCCAGCCGGAATTAAATAGATACGCGTGGGATAACCTGGGCCCCAAACTGCGATTGTTCCCTTTGGCGCCGGCGATTCTGGTTTCGCCGCCGTGGCGGAAACGGCGACAAGAGCCGCGACGAGGCAGAGGCTGAGAACAACCGTGCGCACAAGACTCAGCGTACGCGGACTGTCGCGCCTGTCTAGGCGGATTTCCTTCGAAAGCTTCCGTGTGAACCGACTACCACGCTCCGCTGTATACCCAGCCGGACCCAAGGGGTTCGGAGCGAGTCGGCGCCGGCCTTGACCGCCTCCTCCTTCGCAGAAGCGAGCGCCATCACTCCAGGTGCAAGCGTTCACCACACGTTTCACGAACGCGCATAAGCGCGTCGGAGTTCGCGTCCGTACATCCTTTGGTCGCGAATTACGGCTCATGTGCACACCGGCAGCGCATGACCAGGACGACGCTCGAGACGATTACAAATCCTGTTCGGTACTTTGTCCAAATCTCCGGCATGCTGGAGTGCGATATGGAGATGCTCAACTCCGTTCGCGACTCCGGAGAAGCCAATCAGCTGGCCAGCTACCGCTGCGCTAGCGACGGTGCCTCTGGAACCATCTCATCTTGGGTCGGCGGGACGATGGGCCAGGTTCCGTGGGCCGCCTCCGCACCCGCTCACCCCGCACTTCAAGACGGTGATCGTGACCGAGGCTCTGAAGCGAGTGCTCCAGACCTCAGAATCCGACACGATTCTCGTCGTCGTCGCTAAGGCGAACAGCGAACAGTCGGCCGAGAGCTGGGAGACGAAGGTGCGGCTCGTCGCATGGTCGGTGAAGAGGATCGGGTCCAAGGACGCGGTCGACGTGATCGTCGAGCCGACGCTCGACCACGAGGGGTTCCCCGTGTCGAGCCCCGACACTCTCAGCGTCTCCAGCCCCGCCTGAAACATGGCATTGCCGGTCGTCCAGTTCGAGCCGATCGAAGGCTCTCCCGAGTCGCGCCCGAGCGGGGCGGGCCCCACGTAGCTCGGGTACGTCGGAGGCGTCGGCGCCGCCGACGCAGAGCTGCCGGCCACGATCAGGACCAGCGTGAGCAGGGCGAGCACGATCGGTTTCATGTGCGTTCCTTTCGGCACGGAGGCAGTGCGAAGCGTTTCCCTCTTGCAACGCGCTTCGCGACCTCGTGGTTTCGCGGTTCGGGCCAAGACGTGGAGGAGCCCGTCCGCGAGGGACAGCTCCTCCTGTTGCCGTGCGCACGCGTTACGAGGCGCTGTCGGAGTCTGCGCGCGACTATCCCTACCGGTGCCGCGACGGCTGGCAGTCCACCCCGCTTCCTCGACAGCGCTGAGGCGCGGTACGCCTCGGAGGGCAGCCATCGCTTATCAAGGCTCGCAGCAAGTCCCTACGCCTGGATTTCGCGCCGGAGAGTCGTGCAATTGACAGCGCGGGTGCCGTCTGCTTACGAGATTGCCCAGATTGGCCGGGCAAGGGCCGCGGCAAGCTCATGGCCGCCCCTGCCGAGGGTCGGC
>WNFU01008047.1_pt1 | contig 21181 bp, 17 predicted proteins | sample 5400121 | NCBI WGS metagenome assembly WNFU01 (sample SAMN13153360, study PRJNA577476) | soil metagenome | isolation source: 100 cm soil or saprolite under grassland replicate 1 | place: USA:California | collected 2016-06-15
CGGCCACGCGCACCGACATGCGCCAGCTCGTCAAGGAACACTTCGACCGCAAAGACCTGAGCCGGGACGCAAAGAGAAAAATCATTTACGACAACGCCAAGCGGTTTTACCGGCTATGAGGATTTAGCCCGAATCGACACTTGTCGCGGTAGGAATCGCCCTCGCGGGCGACCCCCCGCACGGATCCGGACATGCGGAATTGCCGCATCCGGCTCTTGCCTTGGGTCATGACGCCGATGTAGCAGAATAGGAATGATAGCGATGCTCACTCCCTTCCTACTCCCTTCCTTTCCCTCGCGTATCCGCTCCAGCGTATTGGACAGGATCTGCCGGCGCTGAGTCCGGAACCTGTTGCGCTCGAGCGTCTTTCCCTTGGCCAGTCCCCTTTCCTCCACTGCCTCCTTGGCCTCAGGCTCGGCCTCGTTCGGCAGCTTCGTAGGTATTATGAGACTGTGCGACTTCCCGTCACCGTACATCGTCGGGGTGCGTCCTTGGACTTTCCGGCGCGGTCTGCGACTTCCTTCACAGACAGTCACGGGATCTCCCGGTTTCCGCTCAAGGTGCTTGCGTGCATGCGCAGGGTCTCAGACCGCGCGAGGTCCAGAAGCGTCTCGCGATTACGACGCCTCCAGTTTTGCCTTCCGCATAGTTCAAGAGCGTCGGCACCCCGGAGTAGCCACCGCTTTCGCGATGGTGGTTCAATTTCGCGGCTCAATGGCTGGCCTGCACGTACTCCTGTCAACGCTTCACCCTCATCCTTACGAACAAAGGTACATGACTCGAAGCCAGTGTGGATCGCTACTCCTTCACTGTATGAAACTTTCATTCACAACACCTTGCCGGCTTTTACCGGCGCATCTGAACCTTGAACGATTGATCTCTTGACCGGCTTCGCTTCAAACGGATTGAACTATTTGAACGAATTGAACGAATCAAAAAATTGCCCGCTTCGCAGTGCCGAATCTTACACTAGCGCAGCCCAAAGATTTTTCGAAAGTCCTCCGGGTCCATTTCGTCGCTGCTCACATGCAGAGGAATCAAGTCGAGTGTTTTGGGATCCAAGCGTTTGGCGGAGGGCGAAACGTCGCTGCGCGTCGGCACGCGCCCCCCGCATTGGGATGACTAGGGCGTGCGGCTACGGCGATTGAAATCGGCGCCGCGATCATCGGTTTAACGGATATCCAATCGACAGGCGCGCCTCGCGCTCTCAAGCGTTCGACCAAATGCGCATAAGTGATCGCGACGGGAAATTCACCGGCCGCCAGCAGATTAGCGATCAAAACGTTGCCGTCGCGGAAAGCGGGCTTATTCAGATTCAACTTGCGCATGAAATCATTCGTCTTGTCACGTCCCCACGCGGTCATCATGCCAAAAAACCAATCGTAGGAGCGCGGCTCCAAAGCGATCTTACCATCGCTCCACTTCGGATCGAGCAGATCCTCCCACCTAGCCGGAATTTCTCCGGACTTTAAGCGACCCGTGTTGTAAGCAATGGTGTAATAGTTGTTGTAAAGATCCACCCAACGGTTTTGCTTGTCCTTGAACTTGTCCGGATAAAACGCCAGCTCGTTGGAAATAATTCTTCCCAGTAGTCCCTTCATTTGTAACAACAGGAGATCGGCAACCTTTCCCGACACCACATCGAACAAAAGACGGTTGGATCGAGTTTCCGTCAAAATCCGATTCAAAAGCGGCGCACTGCCCGCACGAAAGAAGGTCGCATCTACGAACGGGTAATGACTTCGATACAATTCGATTAATTTAGTCGAGTCTTCCGGCTGCATCGCCGTGTAAAGGACGAGCCGGCCTTCCTTCTTCGCGCCCTCGAGAATCGAATCCGGGCTTGCCGCAAGCAGAAGACCAGGAAAAAGCAGTGAAACCACCATGAATAGGGATAGCAATGTCTTATCCTCGCTTGCGCGGCTGTCTCTGCTGATTTGAAATGATGCTTATTTCTGTGCCTCTGGTTTTAAATACGGCATCACTGAGGCTATGACCGCGAGCATGTTGATCAGCAGCGGCGACGGAATCACTCGCAGATATTTCACAGGCTCGTCTGAGGTCACGAAGTGCTGATGAAACGTCTCGGGCGGCACATACTGCGCATCTCCGGGACCCCATTCGTATTTTTGATCGCCAATGATGCTATAGCCTCTGCCTTGAATAAAATAAATGTAGGCCTCCCCATGGATGTGCCCATCGCTGGCCTGCGAGTGGGGCGGAATTTCCGATATGGCGATGTTGGCAAGCGTATTCTGAAAGCCCATCCGGAAATCGATCAAGTTAGCTACCTTCACTCCGCCTTCGATCGTTTTCCATTGAAGCTCGTCCGCATGCATCATGATGCGCGACTTCTTCTTGCTCTCGATAATCTGATTGTAAAGCTCAAGCGCTTCTGGCGCGCGCGCCGTAACCACCCGATCCTCGCTCGACTTGAACTCGCCCTTTGGCATGGGAATCCACATGATCATTCTCCTCCTTTTGTTGACTACTGTTTGTATCTAACTCAGCCTCGATCTTCCTGCAGTGATTCCTCCATCCACGACAAAGACTCCGCCAGTAATTTGCCGCGCTCGATCTGAGGCGATAAAGAACGCCATCTCGGCGACATCCTCGCCCGGGTTGGCCGGAATTTTTTCAAGCCACGGGACTTTGGTTTAAGAAAAATCTATTTACAAGAATACGAAACGATTCTACGCGCAGTAAGCCCAATTGGAGTGATGGAGTGTTGGAATGATGGAGTAATGACCCCGTCCGCCAGCCAATACTCCAGCATCAAATACTCCAACCAGGCGCGCCTTGAACCTCTGGAACGATTGGAACGTTTTAGCGTTCCGCTAAAACCGACTTCACGAATCCGCTCTGCTCGAGCTCCCGGACAATTCGGCCATCGGCGAAATCTTCCGGCTTTGCGCCCTTTGCCTTGGGATTTGTCTGCTCCAATCCCCGCAGCAGGCTGGCGATCCCGGGCGGCGATGGATAAGGAGGAATCACAAAATTGCTTTTGATGATCAAATCGTAACTCTCTTCCAGCAGCTCCCGGTCATCCGTGCGAAAGGTTTTCCCCATTGCCTTCAAGGCGAAATTTTTGTCTCGTTGCCCGCGCGCTGCGCCTTCGATGTACGCTCGCATGAAACGCTTGACCATGTCCTCGTTGGTTTTCAAATAACGCCGGGTCGTCACTACACCATTGATGTGATATTCGGCGTCGAGCTTGGACATATCGAGCAATTCCTTGAGCTTCACTTTTTTCGCTTGCAGCGTAGCCGGCGGGCTCAGCGCCGCCGCGTGAATTTTTCCCGTCACGATCGCGGTCACCGTCTCCGCCGGTCCGCCGGTCTGGACCATTGTGATATCGCGCTCCGGATCGATGCCGTAAAACCGTAGCGCGAATCGCGAAGCGAGATCGGACAGCGTGCCGAATCGCGTCGTGCCAAAAATTTTGCCCTTCAAATCCTCCATGCGGCCGATTTCCGGCCGGCTGTAGATCCAAAACAGGAACTTCTTCACGATGGTAGCAATGATGACCGTGTCTGCGCCGGAAAGATTTGCTTGGATGGATGCCGCGCCGCCGAGCTGGATAATCGGCAACTCTCCGGCCAACATCGCCTGCAGCGCCAGCGAACTGCCCGGAATGCTGATGGCTTCCACGCTGAGCCCATGCTTCTCGTAGAAGTTGCCTTCTTTCGCCAGCCACATCGACATCTGAGTGGCCGACGTCGACCCGCCGCCGACGCGGATTTTGTCGAGTTTCTTGTCCTGGCCGGCAACCTTGGCGGCGAAGACGCTCAAACACAAAATGGCGATGCAAAGCAAGGAAAGACTTTTTTTCACGGCGCCGTCTCCTTTCCGCCGATTTCATAAAGCCCCGAGTCCGCCGCTTTACGCCCAACCCGCCGTTTCCACCACCTTCTCCACAGCTTGGGAGCAGAAACGGTAAGACACCACTCTTCCGCGTGCGCTTTGCTTTGCGCTAAAAGCTCCTCATAAATCTTAATGAAATCTTCCGGTGAATGTTCGATAGAACTCGCCACGATCTGGGTTGAATACTTGTTGACGATGACCTGCCGCGGGAATTTCGTTTGCGCTTCGTCTGCCGGACGGGAATCGTCGATGGCGAAAAAGAAAACCCAGCCAAACGGTCGTTCAACCGTGCGATCTTGTTGAATCGAGATACGATTATGTTCTTTCGCCGATCCGAGCCGCACGAGTACCGATTGCTCGGCCTGTTCCTTCGTCAAAACACCGTCCATACTTGCATCTTTGGACAACTTGCTACGACGATCAACTACCGTTTTTTTTTCGCGCGAATACTGAGATGACAACTTCGGAGCGACTGAGACGCGTCTAATCGGCGCCACGCAGAAAGTCGCTGATTAGCACGTTGCAGCGCTCAGCGTGATCCCAATGCACCCAGTGCGCGGCTTCCTCGAAGATGTGGAGTTCGGCCCGGGGAATTTTTTGGAACATCAGCCACGCCTGCTCCACCGACGTGCCGTGGTCGTTTTTGCCCCAGATGATCAGTGTTTTGCATTTTAGATTGCCGAGTCGGTCTTCCAGCGGCTTCGACTTTGGCGCGTCGTAGCGTTTCAACTGCGCATCGTAGTTTTTCCCGGTGCTCATTTCGTAGCGCTCGCGCACGAGCTCGTCAGTCACCAGCTCTCGATGATAGATGGTACCGAAAGTCATCTTGCGCATGTTTTCCAAGGTCGGCGTGTACTCGCGCAGCTCCTCGGCATGTTTCTTCGACTTCGCCTGCGACTCTGCGGAACCCTTCGGCGCCAAGGTATTGCTCGAAATGAGTACCAGCTTTTTCGTCCGCGCATCTTCAAGCGCGAGGCGCGCCGCGAGATGGGCGCCCATGGAATTGCCCATGACGTGATAACGCTCGAGCTTCATTGCGTCGATAAAAGCGCGCGCGTGCGCAAAACGAAAATCGAGCGAGTAATCAGTCGGATTGTCGGTGAGTCCGAACCCTGGTTGATCGAAGGCGTACACAGCGAAGCCCGCCTCAGCGAGGGGCTCGATATTCAATTTCCAGTTGACCGACGAACAAGTGCCCGGCGAGCCACCGTGACAAAGCACAATCGGATGGCCTTCGCCGGTTTTGATGTAAAAGGTGCGCAGGCCTAAGACTGCCAGGTAATCACGACTTTGAGCGAGCTTCGGCATACCTCAATACCTTCCCGCCTTTCGGCGCGCGCGTCGGTCCGTAGGGGGTGCCCCTCTCGATGTAAATACAAGCGCCAGCAGAGTAAGTAACGCCGCCAATCTCGATCTCGCCGTCAAGCACATAAAACATCTCGTGGTAGGGATGGCTATGGACTGGGATATCCGTGTCCGGTCCCCAGTGACGAATCATCATCTCCGGACCCGACTCTCCTTTACTCACATGCAGCCATTTTGTATATCCACGTCCGCTCTTCGCCATCTCGACATCTTTTTCATTCACCGCGTGAATCGCCATAAACACCCCCGATAGATTTTATCCTACAGCCGCACTCTTGCCGAGATTTTGTTCACTCTCGGGCACCCATTTTTCATAGGCGGGAATTACGATCGTCTTATTTTTGTCCGGATCTCGAACAACGCACTTCGGATCCTCGCCGCGCTTCACTTTGTCGATCTCACGTAGGTACATCTGTCGCAATTTGATGATTCCATCGTCGATCGCCGGACCCAGGTGTTCGTTTTCGCGATCGGCGATCGGCGGCATACTGTCGACGACCATGCCGTCCTCGATGAAATGAAGCGGCGGAATTTCATAACCTAAATCCGGATTGTCGGAATCTCGATATTCTTTATAGGGCACGATGAATTCCTGTGGCGGCTTCCATCGCCGACTGAACGGGTCGCCTTCGTATTTACCGGGATTGTTCGATGGCTTAAAACGGACGCGCATCAGCAATGTATGCGTATCATCGATCGGCACGCTCCATCGGGCGGCCGAAACAGGTGTGCCCGCCTGGCCGCCGGTTAAGTACCTGCCGCCGCTGCCGCCGCAACTGATGCCCGGCATCAAGAGATGATGCTCGCGATAGTTCAGCATTCCCGGCTCTTTGGTTTTCCGATAGGCTTTGTAGACCATGCCCCATTCGGTTTCGTGAAAGCCAAGCTCGGGCTCGGTGCTCATAATATCCGGCCATGCGCCGCCGTGGGTAAAACTCGGGTGGACCGGGTCCATGCCGTTCTCGACACATTGCAACCAATTGCAGTTTTGAAAACCCTGGATCGTGATGTAAACGTCGCCCTCGCCGACGAGAAAATTATAACGCGGCACCAGCGGCACCGGCTGCGGACCAAAGTAGGCAAAGATCAATCCGCCTAATTCTTCGACGGGATAAGCCGGCAGCCGAATGTTTTCTTTTCTGAGTGGGCTGTCGGCGGGCTCGGCGGGAATCTGCACGAGTTTGCCGCTCGTGTCATACAGCCAGCCGTGATAGCGGCAGCGCACTCCATCGCGCTCGATATCGCCAAGGCACAAGTTGGCGCGCCGGTGCGCGCAGTAAGCGCCAATCACGCCGGGCTTGCCTGTCGCATCACGAAAGAGCACGAGATCTTCACCGAACACACGGATGAATGTCGGCTTCATTTTCAAGTGCGCCGAGATGCCGACCGGCCACCAGTAACGGCGCAAAAACTCGCCCATCGGCGTGCCGCCCCCGGTGCGGGTAAGAATCTCATTTTCCTCTTTAGTAGTTTTGTACATCGTTGTCCCTCAAGCCTCACTTTCACCGCGACGGTCCCCCTCCTTCGTCCTCCCCCGCATCGCGGGGGAGGAAAGAGGTGGGGGTGTGACCTTCGTGGTTGTAGTTCTTCCTCACTGCGCCAGAACTTTTTTCATCCGCTCGATGACGTCCGGCGGTTGCATGACGACCTTTTTCGCGAGCGCTTCCAGCTCTTGCCCGTTCACCGGCTCGACTTCCCAGTTTCTTTTCTGCGCCTCTGCTTTGAACTCCGGATCATTGAGCGCTTTCAGCAAAGCTTCGCGAAGCATCGCCAGCCGGTCAGGCGGCATCCCCGGCGGCGCTATCAACGGTCGACCGATCGAATCAGGAGACATTAACACCACGGCCAACCGGCGCGTAACATCCGTCGCTTTCCGTTTGTCCAGGATTTCATTGACCGTCGGCACGTCAGGCAGTCGCGGATCTCGCTTGGGACTTCCGTGCACCAGCACGCGGGTGAACCCGCTCTTGTACCAACTTCGCGTGGGCTCGCTGCCGAAGTACCCTTCCAAACTACCGGCGCGACACTGCACCTCGCCTTTCTGCATGGCCAGGTCGATTTCTGCTGCGCCGGGATAGCCGGTAACGATACTGAATTTGACGCCGGCGACTTCTTCAATCAACCGGGGAAAGTAATGACCGACCGTACCGAGGGCCGTTGCCCCGCAGCGCGGCGGCTCCGGCGCGTTACGAATATCGTCCAGCGTTTTATAGAGAGTGTCCGCTCGGCCATAGATAATCCGCACCGTCCTTTCGGGCGATCCGATCCAACTAAACTTCGCCCAGTCGAACTTCACTTCCTTCATGTCTGTCAGTTGGTTGAAATAAAGACCGGGCGTGACAAAGCCGATCGTCAGTCCATCCGGCTTAGCTACGCCGTAGATATAATTCGCCGCCGTCAGCGAACCCGCGCCCGGCATGTTCTGCGAGATAATGTTCGGTTTGCCGGGAATATGCGGGCTCATGGCGCGCGCCAGCGCCCGCGCCCAAAGATCGCTAATGCCGCCAGGCGAAAACCCAAGGACTAAGCGGATCGTCTTATCTTCGAAGAAGGAAGACTCAGCTGATACTCGCGAGCACAGCGCTAGGGAAAAAAGCAGCGAGAAGAAAATTGCGCGCTTCACCGAATCCTCCGTGAAACTACCGCACACGCTGAACCGTGGATGAATGGGAAGCAAGCCTCGGGCGAATCGACGAATTTGGCGTCTCACTAATCAAGATTGGAGTGAATTCGCGTAACATGGCGACACACAACCCCACGCACTCTTCACAAATGTTAACCCTCGGTCCCGCAATCAGTTTTTTAACCTCGTTCTCCCGCTTGCCGCAAAATGAGCATCGCAGATTTCTCGGAACATCCTTGGATTTTGACCTAACAGAAACATGGATCGCACGAGCGAGAGCTTTCTGAATTAGTTTTCGTCGTTTCTCGTTTTTCGTCATACAGCAGATTTTGACGGCACCTACCCTTTCAAATCCATCCGCAGATCCCAGGAGCGCAGCATGCCCAGCTCGTCGAGCACTTCTTTTAAATACTTAAAGTTGTAGTAATCGCTCACCGGTTTTTTGGGCAAGTTCCACTCCTTGGTGTAGAAATCCACCTTGCGTTGATAGGCTTCGAAATCGAGCACGGTAGGCCAGGTTAGCTAGCTCGCGGTTGATGAAATGGTTGTGGCGCAGAATCGAGTCGAGCGTTTCTTCCTTGCTATACTTAGCGATCATCGTGCCACGCAGGAGCGCGCGCACCATGCTTTTAACGACGACTGGTTTTTCCGCGATCACCGCGGGCGATGTTGAAAAGCCCGCTTCCGGGATGGCGAAGAGATCACGGCACGACTGAAGCGCATGACCGCCCATTTGCACTGCGATGTTCCAATGCGGTGGATCGCAGCACACCGCATCGACTTCGCCTTTTTCAAATAACGCCAAACGGAAACGTTCCGTGTTAGGCGGCTTGCCGCGGCTATCGATCCACGTAACATCCTTTTCCGGATCGACAGCGAAGTAGCGCATCACCATCTTGGCGTCCATGCTCGATCCACCTTTGAGATCGCCGGCGATTTTTTTGCCTTTGAGATCTGGAACATCTTTGACGTAAGGCTTGGCAACGAATACATGAGCCGTGCGGTTGGCAATCGACACCACATTGACTTCACCGTCGATGTGGTCGCGATTCTCCAGAACCGAGCGAAACGGCGGCGAGCCGCCAGGCGATTGAAAAATGATCGCGCCGTCCTTACGCCATTGGTGGCGCGGGTGCTGGCTATCCGGAATACCTTGAACAGGCCGCAAATCGACATCCAAGCCTTCCTCTTTGAAAAATCCCTTGTCGTGCGCCACCCACATGGGCGCGAGATTGAGGGGCAGAGCCGGTCCGAACACAACGATTTTTTCGTTGGAAGTCATTCCTTTTCTCCTTTTAGTGGAACGGTATAATGGTCTGGCCAAATCTACTTCAATTTGATATATAGCAGGCAATTAAGCACTGTCAAGGAGATTTTGGCCTGACCAATGGTTCAATATAACAGTCTTGTCGACAGAATCGCCACCGATCTTCGAGAACAAATTGTCCAACATAAATTGAAGCCCGGGGAGCGATTGCCTTCGGAGCGGAGCCTCTGTGCCGCCTTTGGGGTCGGCCGAACGACGATCCGCGAGGCGTTAAAATCACTGGTCGTGCGTGGGCTTGTGACCCGGCAGGGACGCGGCGTCGTGGCTGCCGATCCGGAGCTCCTATTGCTTCCAGGCGCTGATCTGGCCGGCCTCGCGGCGCAGACTTCGATTAGACAGCTTTTCGAAGTGCGTAAGCTCATGGAAGTAAGAGTGGCGGGTTGGGCGGCAATGCGCGCAACCGCCGAGGATATCAACACGATGCGCCTGACGATCGAAGCCGAGATTTCTCGTAACACCGCCGCGGGCAATCCCAATCGCATGTTTCACGATGCCCTGGCGAAGTCGGTACACAACCCAGCGCTAATGCAGGTCTATGAGTCGGGCAGAACGCTTTTTTTTCGCCTGCCATTTTTCTGGAAACTATTCGACGACGATGAAGTAAAAACCGTCCGGGCTTGGCGCCATGAATTGGCGCGCCGCTGGCATGAACAGATTCTCCAAGCCATCGAACAACACGACGCCGCCGAGGCCGAAGGCGCGATGTTTGAGCACCTGGATATTATGGAAAAAGATCTTCTCAACAGATTGCAGCGAGCCAACGGCGATCCCACCCATCACGATCCCTACTCTCATCCTTTATTGGCCGGTTATGACGCGGACAAAGAAATGTCAGAGGGGAAAGGTTTGAAACGGTGACAATTACTCCGTACCGAAAAACATCTTTGAGAATTCACGTTGCAGTTTTCGCATGGGTTTTTCTCGCGTCCGCATCTCACCTCTCGGCTGCCGACTCCAAGTCGCGAGAGCTGCTCAAGCTGCGCCTGGGACTCGGCTCGGCTCCGGCTCCAGCCTTACCAAATTCGGTACTTTGGCTCGCCAAGGACTTGGGCTTTTACCAGCGTGAAGGCCTCGACGTTGAACTGAACGAATTCAAAGGCACCCCGCTCGTGATCGCCGCCATGATCGCCGGTGACATCGACGTGGGCAACGTTTCGACTTCCGATGTGATCAGATTAGTAGCGACTAAAGGACAGCCGATGCGCGCGATTCACTCCCCTGACGCCCGGCTTTATTTCCTTATTGCGGGCCGGGACGAGATCAAATCGGTTGCCGCCCTTCAGGGAAAAACTTTCGCAGTATCGCGCATTGGTAGTGTCGATCATTCGCTGTCGACGGTCGCGCTAAAATCTTTAGGAGTAAACCCGGCCAGTCTCACTTTCGTCGCCATGGGAGTACCGACCACTCGTGCCCAAGCGCTCACTGCCGCGCGCGTCGATGCCACGACGGTTTCAATCGCCACCTGGATCACGATTCAAAAGGAGCCCGGCGTCAGGATTCTTTTGGATCAGAACACGTTTTACGAAAACGCCACCGTAGTTGAGAAAGTAAACGCCGTCACCACCAAGGTGATGGAAGAGAAGCCGGAGCATTTGCGCAGGTTTACTGCAGCGATCCTAAAAGCCAGCCGTCACTTCATCGACAACCAGGACGCCTGGCTAGAAGCCCTCGGCAAGCGGCGTCCCGATGTCGACCGCAAGGATTCGGCAAATCTATGGGCCGGCTTTAAAACCGCCTGGGCGGTAAACGGGCTGATGAATCTCGATGCGTACAAAAAAAGCGCGGACTTCTTTTACCAAACCGGCACGTTGGAAAAAGTCCCCAAAATAGAAGTCGGAGAATGGGCCGAAACGCGCTTCGTCGATGACGTGCTCAAGGAAATCGGCGTCTATGCGAAGTCCGATCCGCTTGGCCGCACACTACGCTAAGTTAATGAGCCCTCAGAGGAACCAAGAGTCGTCAATCAGCGCGCAAGCGGCGGCACGGTAATCGACTCGCGCACGCCCTGCAACCAATCGACGTTGTCGGCAACAACGGTAGAAGTGCCGCGCACACGGTAAACGCTCGGATCGCGAGCGCCGATTGGAATCGTGCCATTTTGGCGCAGCGCATGTGCTGCGTCGAGCAACATCCAGCGCGCTTTGATCACGCTGAGGTCACCCAAGCAAAGATTTTCTTTGGTACGATCGAGAATCGGCGTGGGTCCCTCGTTTTCTGTAACACAAACATCCTGCAGATTGACTCCGGCGATACCGAAGCGGCGCGTCTGATGAACGTGCCAGTTCATGAGGTAATCGTTGGACCTCTTGGCTTTCGTGCGAACGTGTCCGAATGCTACCGAGTTGGTCGCGGGATCGTAGACCTCTTCGGCAAACGGCGCGCGCACCGATTCTTTGGAAGACTCTTTGACGGTTTGGCTCGGATACCACTTGATCTGCCACTTCACGCAACTCTCGTCGTCGACTGGGATGTATGCCCGAGCTTGCTTTTGATCGCCGCCGGGTGGCATCGTGTAAAAAGGCAAGATGAACTGATTGACCCGCCATAAAGACTTGCCTTCTCCCACGGCCCGCTTCGCGCCATAGGTGAAACCGCCGGCGTTATCCGCGATCTCGATATCCATCGGCGTTCTCGAGCCAGATCGGTTAGCGACCAGATGTTGCGCCGGTTGTTGCTCCGCGGTTAGCTGCTCGTCCGAGAGATCGTAAGGTGAATGCAGCCACATGACGTGCGTCGGGTCGATGCCGCCTTCCAGAACCTGAAGGTAATTACACTCCTGATAGAACAGTCGATAATTGCGATCGCCTTCCGGCACACGTAAGCATTCCAGATCCGGCAGCTGCGGTAATTGTTTCGCGGGGCCCATGTAAGCCCAGATAATTCCGCCGTGCTCGGTGCAAGGATATCCGGGATGATGAATCTCGTATATAAATTGCTGCTCAGCCGGGATATTCGGCATCGCGATGCAGTTTCCGATCCTATCGAACTTCCAGCCGTGATAAGGACAGCGGAGTCCGTCTTCTTCGGCGCGGCCAAAGAACAACGGCGCGAGCCGGTGCGGACAGTAGGCGCCGATCAAGCCAAGCTGGCCAGCGCCCGTGCGAAACAACACCAGATCTTCACCGAGCAATTTGACGCGTATCGGTCTGCCGCCTGGTTCGACAAGATCTGCGGCCGGCGTAACCGGAATCCAGTATTGCCGGAACAAATTTCCCATGAGCGTACCTGGACCGACCTTGGTTAGCCAGTCGTTTTCTTCCTTGGTGAAATTTTTCAGGCTCTCTTTACCGGCGTGGTACATGCTCTGGCCATTCATCGATCATAACCTCTCTTCATTCGTGAGCTTCTATCAAACCCTTACCTCTGTCAAACGGAACCCTGTTGGCACCATCGCACGTCGGGAATATGAGAATGGTCCCCGGGCACGGCCACAGTGCTTGGAGTCTCATTCTCCACGCTTATCCCGTCAGTTTTAATTGCCTTGACAGCAAGTAATTGAAATGAAATCTTAGTTGCAGAGTCAGCGCTGAACTGCTCGACGCAGAGTGATTATCGCTGTAATCGACCCGACAAATCAGGAGGAAACCTATATGGCGATCGCACTATCCCACGGTGGAGCCACAATTTACTCGTCTCCTATGCCATCAAAGGAAGTTTTAGTTGGAACCCGCGAAGGCGTCGTTACGATTGCGCGTCAGACCTCCGACTCGGAGTGGCGCGTCGCCAACCGAGCCATCACCGACAAACATATCAGCGCGATCATCAGGGAGCCGGAAAGCGGCTTGATGTTCGCCGGCGCGTTTCACGGTTCGGTGCATGCGAGCGCTGACGATGCCAAGACGTGGGAGCCACGCGACAATGGACTTAGCCAAAGCAATGTCTATTCGTTGGCTGCGCAACGGGTGAACGGTCGTGTCCGTTTATTCGTCGGAACGGAACCGGCGCACCTGTTCGTCAGCGACGATCTCGGTCTTCACTGGACGGAACTGCCGGCTCTTCGGTCCGTGCCGAGCGTGCCGAAGTGGAATTTCCCTGCTCCGCCTCACATCGGGCATGTGAAGCATATCAATTTCGATCCCGAAAACCCGGCCACGATCTATGCGTCGATTGAGGTCGGCGGTCTGCTCCGCAGTACGGATGGCGGAGAACACTGGGAAGAGTTCCCGAGCCTATATGAAGACGTCCACCGACTGATGATTCATCCTTCCGATCCGAAATTTTTGTACGCCGTCACCGGTCGAGGACTCTACGTCGGTCCTGACTCGGGCACGCGCTGGGATCAATGGACGAAGAGAGAAGATGAAGTCGGCGGATACCCCGATGGGTTTGTGTTCCGTCCATCCGACCCGAAAGTGATGTTCATGACCGCGGCGCACGACGCTCCCGGCACCTGGCGCACGACCCACTTCGCCGGCGCGCGCATCTCGCGCAGCACGGACGGCGGGCGCACGTGGCAGATCTTACGCAACGGTTTGCCTGACCGCTTGCAGGCGAGCATCGAGGCCTTTTGCCTCGAGGAAGCAGGAGGGTCATGCTCAATCTTTGCCGCAACCACTTCAGGCGAAGTGTTCTCTAGCGAAGATCTCGGCGAGCACTGGAAGAAAATCATCAGTGGCTTGCCGCCGATCTCCAAGGCGGGCCATTATCGAAACCTTGTTGCGGCGTGATAATCCGGATACCGAGCGAAAGTTAGACACTTCGTTGGTCTTGTCTCAGTAGGGTTAATGAATAGGTCGCTGTGTCCCTATCGTCATTACCGCGAAAGCGGACTCCGGTAGGGGCAGGTTTGAGACCTGCCCCTACATCCGCATTCCGCCTTGCTTGATCTCGGGCGGCCCTGCGTTTTCGCCGCCGGCTCTTCGCCTACTTCGATCCAGTTCACTGGCGGTTGCAAGATGATTCGCCGCCGTGAATTGAAGGCATATATTTGGTGATACACGAAAAACCCATGTCCAAGTACCGCGTCACCGTCGATACCGGAGGAACATTTTCTGATTTTGTCTTTTTCAACGAAGATAGCGGCGAGATTGCGATTACCAAAGTTCCGTCGACTCCGAAAGAACCCTTTCAAGCCGTCTTGAACGGCGTTAAAGAATTGCTCGATCAGGGCGTCGCAGCCGGAGACGTATCATTTTTTTGTCATGGCACCACCGTCGGCACCAACGCGCTTTTGGAAGAAAAAGGCGCCAAGACTGGCCTCCTCGTCACCCAAGGATTTCGCGGTATTTACGAGGTCATGGAACAGACCCGTGGTTACGGTCCCGCCACTTACGATCTGTTTTTCGAGAAACCAAGACTGCTCGCGCCGCCCTTTTACACTGAAGAGATTCCCGAACGGGTCGACTTTCGCGGCAACGTGTTGAAAGCCATCGACGTCGAAGCGTCACGCGAAGCGGTCAGGCGGCTCAAGAAGAAAGGCGTGCAGTCGGTGGCCGTCTGCTTTCTCTTTTCATTTCTCAATCCGGCCCATGAACTTACGATCAAAGAAATCTTTGCGCAGGAATTTCCCGAAGCGCGTCTGTCGCTTTCCTATGAAGTGCTGCCGCAAATCCGTGAGTTCTATCGACTGAGCACCACGGTTATCAATGCCTACATCCAACCGGTGATGGCAAGCTATGTGAGCCGCCTGGAAAGCCGCATGCGCGACATGGGCGTTGCCACGCCGAAGCTTTATATCATGCAATCCAACGGCGGCGTGTCGACCTTTAAAGGTTCGGCAGCGAAACCCGTGGCCACCGTGCTCTCCGGCCCCGCCGGCGGTGTCATTGCTTCGATGGGTACCTGCGAGCGCGTCGGCATCAACAACATCATCACTTTCGATATGGGCGGCACCAGCTGCGATGTCGCGCTAATTCATCAGGGCAATCCAGTCATCACCACTCAAGGAAAAATCAACATGCGCCCGATCAGCCTGCCGATGCTCGACATTCACACCGTCAGCGCCGGCGGCGGCACCATCGCGCGCATCGACGCTGTCGGCGGACTGCAAGTCGGCCCGGACAGCGCCGGCGCCGACCCCGGTCCGGTTAGTTACGACCGCGGCGGAGAAAACATCACGATCACCGACGCTAATATCGTGACCGGTGTTTTGGATCCCGATCATTTTCTCGGCGGCAGGATGAAACTCAACAAGCACAAGGCGGAAACGCTCCTCGAGGAAAAGATCGCCAAGCCGTTAAAACTCGATTTGCTCGAAGCCGCTGACGGCGTGCTCAAAATCATCGACGCCAAAATGGAAGAAGCGATCAAGGCGGTGTCCTCGGCGCGCGGCTACGACATCCGTGACTTTACGTTAGTCGCTTTCGGCGGCGGCGGCCCGATGCACGCCGGGCGCATGGCGCTAGATTTGGGAATTCCGACCGTGCTCGTACCGCTGACGCCGGGGGTGCATTCCGCCCTCGGCCTGCTCATGTCGGACGTGAAGCATGACTACGTGCGCTCCAAGCTGGTCGGTCTGGACGATCTCGATCTCGCTGAGATCAATCATCTGTTTAGCCAGTTGATCGAGCAGGCCAAGGCCGATCTCTATGACGAGGGCTTTCACGGCGACGAGATCAAGATCGAGCCCTATCTCGATCTGCGCTACGCCGGACAAGGGTACGAGCTCACGGTTCCCTGTTCCATGCCGCCGCTGACGAAGCCGGACTTGATCATCATGCGCGAACGATTCGACACGTTGCATGAGCAGAACTCCGGTCACAAAGCAGAAACCGAGCCGGTCGAACTGGTGAGCCTGCGACTCATTTCTCTCGGCCTGGTTCAACAAGCGAAATTATCACCGGGCAAAGTGACGGGACGCAAAGTCGAGCAAGCGAAGAGCGGCGCGCGCAAGGTTTTCTTCGGCAAAGAGCACGGCGTTCTCGCCGCCGAGATTTACCATCGCGACCTGCTCGAACAAGGTCACCGGATCGCCGGCCCGGCGATCGTCGAGCAATTGGACACCACGACGGTCATTCAGCCCGAGCAAGAAGCGATGGTGGACGAGTATCGGAATATCATCATAAGGGAGAAAAAGGCGTGAGAACAATATCGCTTCGGAGTAATGGAGTATTGGAGTACTGGAGTGCCGCTGTTCTGAGCATAACTCCAACTCTCCATCACTCCATCACTCCAATTGTCTCTTTGCCTATTGCCTAGCGTATGACGATCGATCCCGTAACCCTGCAAGTGATTCAAGCCCGTCTCGCCGGCATCGTCCAGGAGATGCAGAACTCGCTGTTCCGCACCGGCTATTCGACGATTATCCGCGAGTCCCAGGACGCCAGCTGCGCGATTCTAAATCGCCAGGGCGAAGTCGTCGCTCAGCATGTCGTCTTGCCGCTCCACATGGGCGCTTTTCCGGCTTGCGCTGCCGGCATTCTTAAAAATTATTCCGCCGAGGAAGTGCGTGAGGGCGACGCATTCATTACCAATCACCCTTACCTCGGCGGCAGCCCCCACGCGCCGGACATGGCCGTGCTTTCACCGATCTTTTATCAAGACGAGTGGGTCGGCTTCGCTGCCACCCTGGCGCACAAAAGTGACATTGGCGGTCCCGTGCCCGGTAGCTGCTGGAGCCAGGCCCGCGAAATTTATCAGGAAGGTCTGCATGTGCCGCCGATCAAGTACGTCCACGCCTATCAAACCAGCAGAGACATCGAAGCGCTGCTCGGCTGCAACAGCCGCACGCCCGAGCTTGTCGTTGGCGACCTGCGCGGCCAAGTGGGCGCGGCGCGCCTGGGCGAAAGACGCTTTCAGGAAATCATGAACCGCTACGGCAAGCAGACAATCCTAAGCTCTTTCGACCAGCTCTTTGCCTTAACCGAAGCCAAGGTGCGCGCCGAAATCGCTTCATGGCCCGACGGCACCGGCGAGGGTGAACGATTTGTTGATAGCGACGGCGTCGAGCTCGACAAGCCGGTGCGCTTGCACGTGAAAATCGACAAGAAAGGCGATCACCTCCTCTTCGACTTCACCGGTTCGGCGGATCAGACTAAGGGACCGGCGAATATTCGCCCGACGATCGTACGCGCGGCGTGTTGTTATCTGCTCACTTGTCTCGTCGATCCCGCCCTGGCGATCAATTATGGGCTGGCCAAGTGCGTCGACATCAAAGTGCGCGAGGGCAGTGTGGTCAATCCGCGCTTTCCGGCCCCCGTCAACACGTACAATCCGACCGTCCATGCGCTGGTGGAATCATTGCTCGAAGCGTCGAGCCAGATCACGCCGCACAAGAAAGTGGGCGACGGCTGCAGCAGCCGCTCGATCATCATCGGCGGGCGCAGCAACAAAACCGGCAAGGGTTACGTGCAATATGAGATCTTCGGCGGCGGCTCCGGCGGGCGAACCGGCAAAGACGGCGTGTCCGGCACCAACGTCAATCAGTCCAACGCCAGGATCGCACCCATCGAAATCATCGAGGCGGAGTTTTCGACCCGGGTCAAACGATTTGAATTGATCCCCGACTCCGGCGGTCCCGGCCAATTCCGCGGTGGACTGGGTTTCGTGCGCGAGTACGAAGTCTTGGACAACGACGCGCGCTTTTCGTTGCGCTCGACCAAACATACGGTCGCGCCCAAAGGCATCGACGGCGGCAGCGATGGCAAAACCGGCCTCTGCACGTTAAACCCCGGTAAGCCCGATGAACGAGTCATCCCGTCACGCTATTCCGATCACCTGCTTCATCCAGGCGACGTTTTTAGTTTGGAAACTCCCGGCGGCGGCGGCTTGGGAAACGCGCTAGATCGTGACCCGCAACGAGTTCTTCACGACGTGCGCAACGGCTACGTGAGCCAGAAAAAAGCCCGCGACATTTATCGCGTTGCCATCGATGCCATGGACGGCGATTTCGTGCTGAATGAGACCGAGACGCGCGCGCTGCGGCGCGAGGCCGAAGATAGAGAATAGAAGATCGAGGATCGCCCTCCTCCATCCTCAATCTTCGATCCTCGGAGCTGATGTACCGACATTGATCCTTTATGACCGCAGTTGACCCCATAACGTTACAGGTCATCCAGGCCCGTCTCGCCGGTATCGTCCAGGAGATGCAGAATTCTCTCTTCCGTACCGGCTACTCGACCATCATTCGCGAGTCGCAAGACGCCAGTTGCGCTATTTTAAATACCAAGGGCGAGGTAGTGGCGCAGCATGTCGTCTTGCCGCTCCACATGGGCGCCTTCCCGGCTTGCGCCCAGGCGATATTGCGAGCCTTTCCATCGAGTGAAGTGCACGACGGCGACGCCTTCATTATCAACCATCCCTATCTTGGCGGCAGTCCCCACGCGCCAGACATGGGCGTGTTAACGCCAATCTTTTACCAGGACGAATGGGTCGGCTTCGCCGCAAACATGGCGCACAAAAGCGATATCGGCGGCACTGTGCCGGGCAGCGGTTCAGGCAACGCTCGAGAAATCTATCAGGAAGGGCTCCACTTACCTCCGATCAAATTCGTGTCCCGCCTCCAACCTGTCAAAGAGATCGATGCTCTGATCACGGCCAACAGTCGCACCCCGGCACTAGTGATCGGCGATCTGCGCGGCCAGGTCGGTGCCGCGCGATTGGGTGAACGCCGAATGGTCGAGCTGATGGACCGCTACAGCAAAGCTACTGTGCTCAAATCCACGGAACTTTTATCCGCCTATACTGAAAACCGAGTGCGCCAGACAATCGCCTCGTGGCCCGACGGCGAATCGGCAGGCGAAAGCTTCGTTGACCACGATGGCATCGACCTCACCCAGCAGATTCGCATTCACGTCAAAGTCAAAAAGCTTGGTGACCAGCTGCACTTCGACTTTACCGCCAGCAGCGATCAAACCCAGGGACCGGCGAATATTCGCCCGCCGCTGGTACGGGCAACCTGCGCGTACTGTCTGGTCTCGTTGGTCGACCGCTTCTTGCCGATCAATCAAGGATTAGCCCGCGTGATCGAAGCCACTTTTCGAGCGGGCAGTGTGGTCGATCCGCGCTTCCCTGCCGCGGTGAATACCTATATGCCCACGGCGCTGGCCGTGGCGGAAGCCGTTTTAAGAGCGCTCGCGCGATTTGTCCCCGATAAACGCATCGCTGGCGGATCGGGCAGCGCGGCGCTGGTACTCGGTGGACGCGTTGCCCAAAGCGACCGCGCCTTCGTGCATTACGAAATTTTCAGCGGCGGGACCGGAGCCCGCTCCGGTAAAGACGGCGTTTCAGCGACGGCGTTTCATCTCAGTAACTGTAAAACTGCCCCGATCGAGATCATCGAATCGGAATTTCCCACCCGCGTCGAGCGCTTCGAAATGATCGCTGATTCCGGTGGCGCGGGCGAATGGCGCGGCGGACTGGGTTTCGTGCGCGATTATCGCATTCTGGCCGACGACGTGCGTTTTTCCATGCGCACAGATAAGCATGCCGTCGAGCCCTTCGGCAGCGATCGAGGACTGCCGGGAGGCAAAGGCGCTTGCATCGTCAATCCGGATACCGAGGACGAGCAGCGACTCCCGTCGCGCTTTGGTGATCATCGCTTGCGGACGAACGACGTCGTAACGGTGCAGCGACCGGGCGGCGGCGGGCTAGGCAACCCACTGCAGCGGCCGGCGGAAAAGGTTCTAGAAGACGTCCGTCAGGGCTATGTCTCGATCGTGCGGGCGCGCACCGACTACGGTGTCGCGGTCCATTGGAACGACGCCGAACCCCAGCTAGACGAGGCGGAAACCCGGATTCTCCGAGGAAAAAACTGAAAAAATCGTTGGCAATGGCTGTGCTCCTCTGCTATACACGTAGCTAAATAATTTTTTACCTTTGAAGGAGGGGGAAACATGGCAGTAAAAAAGAAACGCAAACCGAACGCGGCATTTATGAAACCGGTACAGCCGGATGCCGCTCTTAGCGAAGTGGTCGGCACCAAGGCGATACCGCGCACCGAGGTGACCAAGAAACTCTGGGCCTACATCAAAAAGAATGGGCTCCAGGACAAGAAAAAGAGAACCAATATCAACGCCGATGACAAACTCAAAGCGGTGTTCGGCGGCAAGAAAACCGTCACCATGTTCGAGATGACCAAGCTGGTCAGCAGACACGTAAAGTAATCACAGTAATAATCCAAAATTTCCCAAGGCCAGGAGCATCGCGCAGCCGGCGCTCTTGGCCTTCGTGTTTAAGTTGCGATGCTTCGCTTGGTATTTCACGTTGGCGGGTTTACGCCTGAGAATTCCGTTCCGCGCGGCAGCTTCGAGGGCGGCACGCTCGACGTTTTCTGAATGAGCAGGTCGGGACTTGTTTCGTCAGACGATTGTCGGTTTAGCCATTAGCACGCTGCTTTTGTTCCAGCTTTTCGTATCTCGCTCTAGCAGCGGCACTGTCCATTTTGGCAATTTGGCTGCGGGCCTATCGCTGGCGATATCTAATTCCCCGCTCCGAGTCGATGAAAACCGCAAATCTCTTCACCGCCACCATGATCGGTTTCATGGGCAATAATGTGCTTCCCCTGCGAGTCGGCGATCTAGCCCGCGCATACATCGCTGCCAAGAAGGAACACGTCACCGTGACGGCGATGCTCGCGACCGTCATCATTGAGCGGCTGCTCGACGTCTTTGCCATCCTGGCAATGCTGAGCGTGCTCTTTTTCCAAATATCATTTCCACGCTGGATTAACAGCGGTTTCCTGGTGATGCTTACCCTCGCGGTTCTGTTCTGGTTAGGACTGCTATTAATGAACAACCAAGCGGCGCTGGTGAGCGGCTGGTTCTGCCGATTGCTACCGCGTGCGCACGCGCAGCGGATGGCAGGCGTATTGGAATCGTTTTTCGAGGGGCTGGCGGCTATGAAAAGTAAGAAGAGCCTGCTTCTCGCGATGCTGCTCTCCGTTCCGATCTGGTGCGCTTACGCGTTGGCAGTCTATGCCGCCCTGCATGCCTGCCGGATTGATGTTCCCTTTGCGGCGAGCTGGGTCGTTCTCGCTTTCGTCGGCATCGGTGTGTCGCTTCCCTCGGCGCCGGGATTCGTCGGCACCTATCAGTTCTTCACGGTCGCCGCGCTGGCGCTTTTTT
>WNFU01007381.1_pt1 | contig 21176 bp, 17 predicted proteins | sample 5400121 | NCBI WGS metagenome assembly WNFU01 (sample SAMN13153360, study PRJNA577476) | soil metagenome | isolation source: 100 cm soil or saprolite under grassland replicate 1 | place: USA:California | collected 2016-06-15
TCCGACACCACCGACGACGCGGACACCGCGGTCGAGCGCATCCGTCGTCTGAGCGGCCCGGATGATTTCGTTCTCACTGACCACCCCTACCTCGCGTTCCTCGCCGGGCGGCGCGTGCCACCCGAGCTCGTGGACCCGTCGGAGACGCGCCTGCGCGCGGGCGATTTGACAGACGAGAGAGTCCTGGCTCTGGCCGTGGCGTACCGGCCCAAAGTCGTCGTGCTCTGGAACGGCAAACTCAATCGCCTCCCCCGCTTCATGGACTGGGTAACGACCACCTATCGCCAGGATCGGCGCTTTGGTACGGTCGACGACGGGCAGGTACGAGCCGTCCTGCGAGATCGCGGCGCCTGACGGCGCTGTCAGCTGTAGGGCATCAGCTCGTTGGCGGGGGCCACGAGCGGACGCGGCCGTTGGGTCTGCTGGGCAACCACTCCCTGGGACTGGGACTAGTGCCCGGAGCTACTTCTTTCCCCACCATCCGCCGGTGTCTCGCGTGCAGGCTGGCGTTTCCAAGCACCCGCTCCTTGACACGCGCTCCCCTTTCCGCGCAATATAACGTCGTACGATATATCGCACAATGTATTAGCTGGGGTGTGCAAATTGCCGGCTGACCTTTTCGACCTGGGGCGGTTCTCCCAGCCCGGGCTCTTCATCCTGGCAAGTCTGGCTGGGGGGCCGAAGCACGGCTACGCGCTGATGCAGGACGTCGCCGAAGCCTTTGGGGTGCAACTGGGTCCCGGCACACTATACGGCGCGCTGTCGCGGCTGGAACGGGGCGGCCTTATCGAGCCGCTGCCGGCCCAGGACCGTCGTCGGCCTTACCGTCTGACGACAGCCGGCGCGCAGGCCCTGGGACGGCAACTTGTGAGCCTGCGGGATCTGGCTCTTCTCGGACTGGAACGCTTGGCGGTGCTGTCATGAGATGGCTGTTACGTCTCTACCCGGCGGCCTGGCGCGAGCGATACGAGGAGGAATTCTGCGCGCTGCTGGACGAATGTCCTAGCAATCTGTCGGTGATCGTCGACCTGCTGCTCGGCGCCCTCGACGCGCACCTGAGCCCCCAGCTTGACAACCGGAGGACAGCCCCCATGGGTATCACACCGCGCGGACAAACAGCGCTGATGGACGGGGAACCGCCGTTCGCGTCCCTTCGCTGGCAGGCCAGGCCGTGGCTTCTGGCACTCGGCGTGGCCGCCCTCCTGCCTGAGCTCACCATATGGAGCACAGCCCTCATGCAGGCTCTGGGCCTGGGGCGGCCGTTCGCCGCCATAGCAACGCTGATGCCGCCGCCGGACGCGGCCCTCGCGGTGCGGCGCGCTGTCGGGTGGAGCCTGACCTTGGTCGCTCCGGCGCTCGCGGCCATGCTGAGTTTCCTGGCGTATGTCGATGTGGAAGTCCGCGCCGGGAGGGGCGAAATCAGCGGCCGCCTCCGGCTCGCGGCATCGTCTTCGCGTCGAGCCCAACTCCTTGCGGCCTTGGTGCTGCTGGCCGGGTTAGTGCTCTTCGCCCTGATGAGCGGCCACCTCATAGCCGACTGCGTCTGGGGCGGCGATTGTCTGCGCTCGTAGTTTGGTCACCTTGATACGGGATACCCTGAAGGCTGGGTTCGTCTTTCATGTGGGCGAGCCGTGCGGTCCGCCGCACCGCTGTCAAGATCTCCCGCCCGCCGCCTGGAGAGTTGACGGGCTGGCGAACGGGTTGCTACGCTGACGGGGCGTTGTCCGGCGACATGGTGCCCTGAACGCTCTGGAGGAAAGACATGGTCCTGGCGCAGCTGCTCGCTCCCTGGGGGGGTCAGACCCGGACGCTTATCGGCGCGGCCATTCTGGCGGCGCTCGGCATCTACCTGCTCGTCGTGGACCAGGGGTTGGCCCTGTCGCTCGTCCAGGGCAACCTGGCCTTCGATCAGAACTTGATCCACGAGCTTCTCCACGACGGGCGCCACGCCCTGGGCGTGCCCTGCCACTGACGCAGTCACGAGTCACGAGTCACGAGTCACGAGCCACGAGTCCGTGGCGCAAAAGCTTCGCGTCGGCTTTAACTCATACGCGCACCTGCCAGCGGTGAGTTACGGCTCCCGAGTGGTCTCGTGACTCGTGACTCGCGACTCGCGACTCGCGACTCGGTACTGGCAGCGGTGCTGGGCGGGGTTCTGGCCGCGCTGGTCGCAACGGCCTGGCATGAGGTCGTTACCGAGCCATTGGTCGATCAGGCCATTCAGCTCGAAGAGGCGCGCCACGGCGGCGAGGCCGAGGCGCCCGTCGTGAGTCGGCGGACCCAGCGCTTCGGCTTGGGTCTGGCGCTAGTCTTGTACGGTGCGAGCTGGGGTTTGGCGCTAGGTGGTGTCTTCGCCCTGGCGCAGCGCTGGCTGCCGGGCGGCTCGCCGGGACGGCGCGCCGTCGCGCTGGCACTGGCCGCATCCTGGGGATTGGCGCTGCTACCGTTCCTCAAGTACCCGGCCAACCCGCCAGGCGTCGGCGACCCGGAGACGATCGGGATGCGCCAGGCACTGTATTTCGCCCTGCTGGGGCTTGGCTCCCTGGGCGCCCCGGCTGCCCTTGCTGTGGGCAATGGCCTCTCGGCGCGCGTGCGTCCAGGTTGGATCGCTGGCGCGGCCTGGCCGATCGCCATCGCCGGATACCTCGTCTACTGCGGCGTCATCTACGTCGCCTTGCCACCCAACCCGGACCCGACGCCAATCCCCATTGAGCTGCTGAACGGTTTTCGTTTGCGCTCCGGGCTGGGGCTCCTCATCTTCTGGGCGGTCTTCGCGGCCGCGTTCGGCTACCTGGCCCGGCGCTGGAGCGAGCCTCAGGCTAGCGCTCTCGCAGAGGGAGGGGGGTTACGCCCCACGCGCTGACCAGCGCCGGGCGCCTGGCCCAGCGCGCGTAGCGCTGTTGTGATATACCCTCTGGACGCCGCGACGTCTCGACCGGAGAGCACGATGCCCTTGTCGCACATCCGCGTGGTCGATCTTTGCCGAGCCAGGGCCGGGCCGACGTGTGTCCGCCAGCTCAGCGAGATGGGCGCCCAAGTCATCAAGGTTGAGGCGCCGGGCGAGGAAGACGACGACGTTGGGGGGCGGCACGCATTCGACTTTCAGAACGTGCATCCGAACAAACGCAGCATCACGCTCAATCTCAAGACCGAGGCTGGCAAAGAGGTCCTGCGGCGGATGGTGGCCCAAGCCGACGTGCTGGCCGAGAACTATCGCCCGGACGTCAAGCACCGGCTTGGTGTCGATTACGAGGCCATGAGCGCGGTCAATCCTCGGCTCGTGTACGTGAGCATCTCCGGGTTCGGGCAGGAAGGGCCATACCGCGATCGGGCCGGCCTGGACCAGATCGCTCAGGGGCTGTCGGGCTTCATGACCGTCAACGGCTTCCCCGGCCAGGGGCCGTTGCGAGCTGGGCTGCCCGTGGCGGACCTGACAGCCGGCTTCATGGCGGCGTACGGGGTCGTGGTAGCCCTTCTCGAGCGCGAGCGGTCTGGCACGGGGCAGTGGGTTCACACCTCGCTGCTCCAGGCGATGATTCGGCTCATGGACCTTCAGGCTGCCCGCTGGTTGATCGGCGGCGAGGTTCCAGGCCAGGCCGGCAACTACCACCCGGTGGGCGTGCCGACCGGCGTATACCGGTGCAGGGACGGCAGCATCATCATCCAGGCCGCCAGCAACCGCCTGTACCAGCGAATGTGCCGCGCCCTGGAAGCCGAGGAGCTGATCGACGACCCGCGCTTCGCGCACTCGGCGGACCGTCGGCGGCGGCGCGAAGAGCTGACGGAAGAGATCGAGCGCCGCCTGGCGCGCCGTGATATGGCCGACTGGCAAGTCCGTCTCAACGAGGCCGGCGTGCCGGCCGGGCCAATCTTGGACGTCAAAGAGTGCTTCGAGGACTCACAGGTCCGCACGCTGCCCGTTGCGCGTTCCGTAGAGCATCCCATCCTGGGGCGGCTCACCCTCATCGGACACGGCGTCAACCTGGAACGAACGCCGCCCTCGATTCGCTCGGCGGCGCCTGAGCGCGGCGAGCACAGCGACGAAATCCTGCGCGAGCTGGACTACAACGACACCGAGATCGAGGCCCTTCGGGAAGCCGGAGCCGTATAGAGACACCAAGACACCAAGAGGAGAAGGGAGAGACCGAGCAACGTAGCGAACCAACTTGGTGTCTTGGTGCCTTGGTGGTGAGCCGGATCAGAGACCCATGACAGAAGAAACGCTGTTCGAGCAGGACGGGCCGGTTGGGTGGCTGACATTCAACCGCCCCGAGGCTCGCAACTCGATGACGTGGGGGATGTACGAGGCGCTTCGCGAGACGTGCGAGCGAGTCGACGAAGACCCCGCGATGCGAGTGGTGGTCCTGCGAGGGGCCGGCGACAAGGCGTTCGCAAGCGGCACGGACATCCGCCAGTTTCTCGATTTCAAGACCCGCGAGGATGCTCTCGCCTACGAGGACCGGCTCGACCGCTCGATCGGTCGGCTGGCCGCGATGCAAAAGCCGGCCATAGCGATGGTCCAGGGCGACGCCGTCGGCGGGGGCCTGTTTCTAGCGCTGTCCTGCGACATCCGGATCGCGGCCGAGCACACCCGCTACGGCGTCCCGGTCGCCCGCACGCTGGGCAACTTCCCGGCCCCCGCCAACTTCTCGCGCCTGGTCGCCGCGATCGGCCCGGTGCGGGCCCGAAACCTGGTCCTCACCGCCCGCCTGATGGACGCCCAGGAGGCCCAGGCCGTCGGCCTGGTGGACGAAGTCCTGCCCGCTGATAGGCTGGAGGAACGGGTCCGCGAGCTGGCCCAGCGCATCGCGGGCCTCGCTCCGCTCACGCTGAGCACCATCAAGGAGGCCGCCCGCCGCGTGGCCGAGCCGTTCGCGCTGCGCGATGCCGAGGAGCTGCTGCTGACGTGTTATCTGAGCCAGGATTTCCAGGAAGGGGTGCGCGCCTTCCTCGAGAAGCGAACGCCAAACTGGAAGGGCGTGTAGGAGCATCCGATGGACTTCGTCAGAACTGAGCGGCGAGGCGCCGTGGGGGTGGCGTACCTGAACCGGCCAGCCAAGCTGAACGCCATCAGCGCGCAGCTTGCCGACGAGCTGATCCAGGTCATCGACGAGTACGAGGCCGACGACGAGGTCCGCGCGATCGTTCTTGCCGGGGCCGGGAATCGCGCGTTCTCTTCTGGCGCAGATATGACCGAGCAGGTAGACCGATTCGGAGCCGCGGCCAGGCGACCGCCCAGTCCGCCGCTCGCGAAGCGAGTCCGCGAATGTCGAAAACCAGTTCTGGCGGCCATTCGCGGCTATTGCTACGGCGGCGCCGCGATCCTGGCGATCAACTGCGACATCCGCGTCTGCGGCGACGATGCGAAGTTCCGCTTCGTGGGCGCCTCCTATGGCCTGGCGCCGGGTGGGGCGATGCTGCCCCGCATCGTGGGCGAGGCGAAGGCCAAAGAGCTGCTCTTCACCACCGACGTCGTCGACGCCGCGGAGGCGCTCTGGATCGGGCTCGCCAACCACGTGGTCCCGGCTGCGGCGGTGATCGACCACACGGTGGCGATGGCCGAGCGGATAGCCGCCAACTCGCCGCGAGCGGTCATGGCGCTGAAGCAGATCGTCAACGCCGCGCTGCCGGTAGACGAGGCCCTGGCGCGCGAGAGCGACACCACGCGTGAGCTGATGGCCCGCGAAGAGACCGCCAGCCGTTTCCGAGCCGCCGCCGATCGGGTCGTTGGCGCACGGCAGTCCTGAGCGGCATTTTTTCACCAGACTTTCAGTTCAGCATTGCGACGCGGCGGCTACACTACCGCAGCGATCGTGATGGGAAGGGCAATCGCGCGTCCCTGGCCGGCGCGGTGGCCGACCGGGCTGGCCGTACGTCTCGGCGCTCTGAGCCGTCTGGACGCGCTGGCACTGGCGGCCGTCTGCGTGCCGGCCGCGATGGTGCGTCTGCCGAACCTGGCGGCGATCCCGGTCTTCACCGACGAGGCCGAGGAGATCGGGCTGGGCCTCGCCATCCTGCGCGACGGTTTGCGGCCGCTCACCGACGTCGACCCCTACATCGGCCCACTCTGGAATTACCTGCTGGCGGGGGTGTTCTGGCTGGTCAGCCCGAGCCTGGTTGTGCCGCGGGTCTTGATGCTGGTGGCAGGAACCGTGACGGTGGGCTTCGCGTACGCATTGGGGCGGACGCTGCATGGTCGCGCGGTCGGCGCGCTCGGGGCGGCCCTGCTCGCAGCTTCGCCCGTCCACATCGGCGTGAACAGCCACGTGGCCTGGTCGAACTGCTTGACGCCACTGTTCACCACCCCGGCGCTCTGGCTGACGGCGCTCGCCGTACGCGACGCGCGGCCGAGGCTCTTGGCGCCCGCCGGGCTGCTGTTCGGCCTGGCGTTGCACACTCATCCCAGCAGCGCGCCCATCCTAGCCGGCGCGGCGCTGGCAGTGACGGCGACGAGCGGCTGGATGCTGCGCGGCCGGTGGCCCTACGTCGCCACGCTGGCAGGCGTGGCGATGAACGCCAACCTGGTCGTCTACAACCTCCTGAGCGGGGGCCGCTCGTTCACCTATGCGCAGGAAATCCAGCAAGACTACGTTAGAGAGGTCGGCCGCAGCGTCGGCTACGCCGAGCGATTCGGGGACTTGATCGTGGGCCTGCTGCGAGCGCTCGGAGGGGCTGTCGATACCCGAGCGGGAGTGACCCAGTACCTGCGCGATCCGCTGGTGCTCGCGGCGGCCGCGCTGACGCTGGCGGGGCTCGTCCTAGCCATCAGGAAAAGGACCTGGCTTCCGATCGTGGTTTTCGCGGCAACCATCCTTCTGTTGCCGCTGGCGAACCCGAAGTATGAGCCGATCTTGAACGGCCGATACCTGGCGCCGATCCTGCCGCTGGTCCTACTGTGGATCGGCCTGGCCCTGGCGAGCCTGGCCGGACCTGCGCGGGGCCCTCACCCCCTTGCCCTGCGAAGCGCACTTGTTCCCTCCCCCAAGCTTGGGGAAGGGGGTCGGGGGTGGGGGCTAGCAAGGCCATCAACCGCTGGACTGGCCCGTCTGGCAGTGGCGGCCGGCCTATTCGTCGCCCTTGTGATCGGACCTCTGAGCGCGCTGAGCCGATACTACGACGACGTCCGCGCCAACGGCCGGACGGGTGAGCGCGTGCTCCAGACGATTCGGTCCGCTGAGGAAGCGGGCCTGCCGGCCTGGCCGGTGATCCTCGACCAGCGCCTTGACAAGGTCACCCTCGGTCCTGGGGCCGGGCTCGTCATGCGTGTGCTGCGGACCGGACTCGAGCTCCGCGGAATTCCCGTCCGGGACGTCTGGCTTGGCTACCAGCGCCCAGAAGAGGCTCGCGAAGGCCAGCTCGTCGTGCTGGCCTCCCGCCAGAAGCCACAGTTCACCGAGCAGGCCGTGGCCGAGCTTGGCCTTCGCTCGCCGAGCGGTGGGCCCCCTCAGGTCCAGGGCCAGGCATCGCTGTACGGCATGTACCGCTTCGGACCGGCGCCGTAGCGCAGCCTTGTCATCCTGAGCGAAGCGAAGGATCTCATGCTGGGCAGCACTGCATCCAGTTCCGGGTCGGCCCGCGGGGGAATGGGCGAGGGACCTTTGTGGCCTGGGCCAGCAGCATGAGATCCTTCGCTTCGCTCAGGATGACAGTGTGGGCGCTCGGGATGACAGTGCGGGCGCTCAGCGTGACACTGAGCGTCGACCTGGTCCTCCTGGTCGCGCTCGCTCTCGCCGTTCGTTGGCCCTACCTCTGGGACATCCCCCGCTTCACCGACGAGACCGACGAGGCCCTCCTCGGCCTCCAGATCGCTCGCGGCCAGACCCTCCGCCTCACCAACCAGGACCCCTACATCGGCGCCCTCTGGAATTACCTCCTGGCCGCCGCTTTCCTCCTCGCCGGCCCCAGCCTCTTCGCTCCTCGCCTGCTCGTGATGGCCCTCGGCGCCCTCACCGTCCTGCCTACCTATCTCCTCGCTCGCTCCCTCGGTGGCCGCCCCGTCGGGCTGCTCGCCGCCACCTTCCTGGCCCTCTCCCCCACCCACATCGCCGTCAACAGCCACATCGCCTGGTCCAACTCCATCACCCCACTCTTCACCACCCTCGCCCTCTGGCTCCTCTACCGCTCCGTCACCGCCGACCGGCCCAGCGATCTGCTCTGGAGCGGCCTGGCCTTCGGGCTCGGCCTCCAGACCCATCCCACTGTCCTGCTGCTCTTGCCTGCGGCGGCTCTGTACGTCCTCTGGGCGCGGCCCGCCTGGCTGCGGACTCGCCGGCCGTATCTCGCCGCCGGACTCGCCGTGCTTGCCTATGCGGATGTCCTCGTCGAAAACCTGCGACACAATCTGTACGGCCTCCAGGCGGCCAGGGACGTCCAGATTGAGTACGCCAGAGGCGAGGCGTTATCGGCCTTAGTCTATCTTCGGCGCCTAGGATCGCTGGTCAAGCTGCTCGGTGACAGCCTTGGTGGGGTGCTGTCTCAGAACGACAGCCTCGTCGGGCCGCTCGGCGACCCAACCGTGTTATCGGTCTTCCTGGTGAGCCTGGTCGGGCTCGGGCGTCTAATTCGTCGAGGCGGCTGGCTGCCTGTGCTCGCGATGGCGTCGGTCGCGCTCCTGCTGCCGCTCGTCAATCCCAAGTATGAGTCGGCGGTCCCGCAGGCCCGCTATCTGGCGCTGCTGCTGCCGCTCTGCTATCTGGGCATCGCGTTGGCCCTGGCAGAAGGGTTCTCGGCAGCCAGGAGGCTTGGCCGGCGCTGGCCAAGTCTCACCCGATCGACTCAGGTCGCCGTCGCGCTCCTGACGTTGTTCCTCGTGTTCGCGCCGCTTTCCGGGCTCGAACAATACTACCGGGGTGTCCAGCGCGACGGGCTAACCAACGCGCTGCTATTTCAGACGATCGGGACACTCCAGCAGGCCTGGCGGCCGGGTGAGCGGCTCACGCTCGACTCCAAGCTTGGCGAATACTCGGCCGGCTACTACTTCGGCGGCGGACGGATGCTGGGCCACCTGACCTTTGCCAGCGCCGTGTTCGACTGGCCTCGGCAGGTGGTGGAGATGCCCCGACCGAGCGCCGCGAAAGTACCTCAGATCCTCGGCCCACTCGCCATCCACGCCGACGACGAGCTGCTGGCCAAAGAGGTCTACTGGTTAGACCCAGTCCAGGGCCCCCTGCCCTCAAACCGCTTCGTGCAGGTCTACCGATCGAGTGGGCCGCGTCCGCTCGAGGTGCGGCCTCCGCAGACACCGCTTTCTGCCCCGCCCCGCGCGGAGCTCGTCGCGTCGGGCACGCGGATGCCCGCCGACCTGGCGTTCGCCCCGGACGGTCGGCTCTTCTTCAACGAGGTCCTCGAGGGCCGGGTCCGCATCCTCGACGGCGGCGTCCTCCAGCCCGAGCCGTTCGTCGTCCTGCCTACCACCAGGGGTCGCGAGCAGGGCGCGCTCGGTCTGGCGCTCGATCCCAGCTTCGCCGCCAATCACTGGGTCTACGTCTTCTACTCCGAAGCCGACGCCGATAACCGCCCGCTTCGTAACCGCGTCGTCCGCTTCACCGAGCGCGACGGCCGCGGAACGGAGCCAGCAGCGATCCTTGGAGACCTGCCGGTCGACAAGACGCTCCTCAACAACGGCAGCCACAACGGCGGGCGGCTGGCCTTTGGCCCCGACGGCAAGCTGTTTGTGTCAGTCGGGGAGGTGAGCCGCCGCAACATCGTCCAGGACCTTGACACCCTCAACGGTAAGCTCCTGCGCGTCAACCCCGACGGCTCTGTCCCTGACGACAATCCCTTCCCCGGCTACCTCGCCTACGCCGTCGGCTTCCGCAACGTCTGGGGCATGGCCTTCAACCCCACCAACTCCCAGCTCTACGTCACCGACAACGGGCCCCGCGGCTACGACGAGGTCAACCTGGTCTTGCCAGGCCACAACTACGCCTACCCCATCATCGAAGGCGGTAAGGGCGGCGCCCCCCGCTACGACGACCCCTTCTGGGACTCCGGCGAGGAGCGCCTCGGCATCACCGGCATGACCTTCTACACCGGCTCGCTCTTCCCCGAGTACCAGGGCGACCTCTTCTTCTGCGCCTTCAACACCGGGGCCCTCCGTCGACTGCGCCTCGGCGGCCCCGCCCTCGACCAGGTCGAACAGGTCGAGCTCGTCTCCAATGACTGCCGCCTCGACGTCGCCGACGGCCCCGACGGGGCCCTCTATATCACCGACCTGGCCAACATCTACCGACTGGTGCGTTAGACGGGTCTCTAGTCTCTGGTCTCTCGTCCCCCGGGGCCAGGACTAGAGACCAGAGACTAGAGACCAGAGACTCGGACCCGGACGATTCGCCCGGTGCCGTCGTCCGACTTGTGGCCCGACTCGCTCAGGTAGACGTCGCCGTTGGGCGCGATCGCCAGCGCGGTCGGGTAGTTGAGCCCGCCCGCGAGCACTTCGACCGCGCCGTCCAAGGCGCGGCGGAGGAGGCGACCCGTCTCGGGAGTGCGCCGTCCCGGTGAGAACTCCAGCGCATACATCGCCCCATCTGGGCCAAACGCCACATCGATGACGGTGCTCAGGCCGACCCACGCGTCGGAGCGCTCGCCGTCCAGAGTCAGGCGGCTGATCTTGCCTGAGCCGGGACTGTGCGGAAAGGGCCCGTACTCGGCGACGTACAAGCCATTGTCCAGGCCGGGCGTCAGCCCGACCAGGACATGATCGGAGGCTGGGTACTCGAACAGTCGCCGCAGGCCGCGCAGCTCGCCCGTGCTGGGGTCGAGCGCTACCTCGGTGACCGTCTCCAGATTGCCGTCGGTCGCGTACAACCTCCCGTCAAAGGCGGTCAGGCCGAACGGCACGCCACCCTCGACGTCGGCTCGGATATCCAACCTCCGCGCGAGGGGCGGCTGCTCAAGGTTGTAGTCGGTCAGGTCGACGAGACGTTCGACCGCGCCATCTGGGCTCACCCGCAGCACCGCGTTATCGAACACCACGTCACCCACGTCCCGACCACCTGCGGCCGTCAGAACGAAGAGCGACTGACCGACGAAGGCCACGGCGGTCGCGCCCCAGACTTCGTCCCCGACGCGCACAGAGGGCAGCTCGCGGACCAGGATTCTGGCCCCGCCATCCAGGGCGATGCGCTCGACCCGCGACGACCGGCCTATCCCATAGGGCAAGCCGGCCAGGCCGGCCCGGACGAGCCGGTCGCCACCATATCCGGCCTCCGCCACGTACAAGGCGCCGTCCGGACCAAACTTGAGGCCACGCGGATTGACCAGCCCACTGGCGATGGTCTGCAGCCCGGCCAGGTCGCTGCCCTCGGGTCCGAGCTCTGCTTCGGCTGGCGGCACCCGCCAGCCGAGCAGGCCGGACAGCAAACCGAACGTCAGGGCCAACACGAGCCCATTCAGCCAGGGCAGCCGTCGCTCTTCGGCTCTCCTGGCCGACGGTACAATCGGAATCAAGAGCGAGGTCATTGTCATCCTGAGGAGTCATGGGCCTTCGGCCCGCCCCGAGCGAATGAAAGTTCATTTTCGTGGGAGGTCATTGTCATCCTGAGTTTTCATGCCCCTTCGGGGCACCCTGAGGCATGAAAGGGAGCGGTGGCGGGTGGCTGGTGGCGTATGCTGGAAGCGGATCGCCGAGTTTGTGAAGGCTGGCGCTGCCTGGTGCTGGGAGCCCGCTCCTGAGTTTAGCCTGGGCGTTCTGAAGCACCCATGACTGTTGCCCCGAGCACGCAAAGCAGACTCTCTGAGAAGAACGCCCCGCTCGGCTCCAAACTATCCGAGCGGAGGTGAGGAGATGGAGGTTGTCTACCAGCGGTGCTGCGGTCTCGACATTCACAAGCGGTCGGTGACGGCGTGCCTGATCATGCCCGGCGCGGCGGGCGTCCCGGAGAAGACCATTCGCACCTTCGGGACGATGACGCCCGATCTGCTGGAGTTGGCGGACTGGCTGATGCAGGCCGACTGTAGCCATGTCGCCATGGAAAGCACCGGCGTGTACTGGAAGCCGATCTATAACCTGCTCGAGGACCAGTTCACCCTGGTGTTGGCTAACGCTCGGCACATCAAAGCGGTGCCCGGGCACAAGACCGATGTCAAGGACTGTGAGTGGATCGCGGACTTGCTGCGCCACGGTCTGCTCCAAGCCAGCTTCGTCCCGGATCGTCCGGCCCGCGAGCTGCGAGAACTCACCCGCTACCGATCGTCGTTGGTGCGCGAGCGCGTCGCAGAGGTCAACCGGCTGCAGAAAACCCTGGAGGGCGCGAACATCAAGCTGGCGTCGGTAGTGAGCCAGGTGACCGGGGTGTCGGCGCGGCGGCTGCTGGCGGCGCTGCTGAACGGAGAATCTCCCCAGGTAGCTCAACTGGTGCACGGGCGGCTGCGGGACAAGGTGCCGCAGTTGGAGCGGGCGCTCACCGGACGGTTTGGAGCGCACCAGCGGTTCATGGTCGCCCGGCAGCTGCGCCACATCGATGACCTGGACCACCTGATCGAAGAGCTGAGTGTAGAGATCGGGGAGCGGATGCGCCCTTTTGAAGAAGAGATCGCCCTGCTGGACACGATCCCCGGAGTGGGCCGGTGGGCAGCGGAGGTGATCCTGGCGGAGATCGGCACCGACATGGGCCGGTTTCCCACCGCTGGCCATCTGGCCAGTTGGGCCGGGATGTGCCCGGGCAACAACGAGAGCGCGGGAAAGCGTCGGAGCGGAAAGACCCGGAAAGGCAGCCCCTGGTTGCGGGTCACCCTTACGGAAGCCGCTTACGCCGCTGGACGCGGCCATACCTATCTCGCCGCCCAATACCATCGCTTGATCGCCCGCCGGGGCAAGAAAAAGACCGCCATCGCCGTGGGCCACTCGATCTTGATCATCGCTTACCACGTGCTCAAGCTCCGCGCGCCTTTTGCCGACCTCGGGTTCAACTTTTTTCAACAACGCAACCGCACCGCGACCGAACGCCGCCTCATCCGTGCCCTCGAAGCCCTCGGCAACCGCGTCACCGTAGAACCTCTCGTCGCCTAACTCAGAGACTCAGAGGCACGCCCATCGAATGTTTTTTTCAAAGCAGCGCAGCGAAGGATCTCGGTCTCGCAGTTCGCGACCGAGATCCGTCGCTGCTGCTGTGAAAGTGGCGCTCCGATTGACCACAGGTCGCTTCTCGTAGGGCCCCCCCGATGGATCGGGGCACCCCTACAACCATTTCATGCTCGGGGGAGCAGCTACCCGCGAATTATGGCTACCGCGCCCCCGGCGTCGATCCGATACGACGAGCCGGGGTCGGAGAAGGTCTGCGTTCGGGTCAGGGTGGTGCCGAGCACCTGCTTCAGCGAGATCTCGATCCGTTCGCCCTGTCGGGTGATCTGCTGGACGACCAAGACCGTACCCGAGCCCATTTCGATCTCCGTCCCGACGAAGAACGTGACCAGCGCTCCAGCCGGAGTGAGGGTGCGGATCTCGTCGCCCACCTGGACGATCGTCCCGCTGGGGGCCGGCTCAGTCGCCGAGCCGTCGGGTCGAATGACAGCCACCTCACCGCGGAGAACCGTCATGGTGGCCCCGTCCTGGACCTGGGCCAGGGCGACCTGGCGCGGGGGCAGGATCATCGACAAGAGTGCGAGCAGCGCCAGCAGGCGCCGGGCTGATGGCGAAAACTGCCCTCTGAGTGGGCTGCTGTTTCGATTGAGCATAGCGGTCCTCCGGCCCCGATCGGCAATCGCTTCTGAGGAGTACGATACGTGAAAACCGACGACCCGGACTGTCACCCAGCCGACACTTGGGGTGTCAATCCGCCGACACGATCCAGAGATCCTTCACGCATTTATCATCACTGGCCACTCGCTGCTGTCTAAAATGGGACCACGGACATGGATGCGCGGCCAACGGCGATCGGGGATGCCGAGCTCGAGCATTTTCTGCACGTCTCGCGAGACGTGTTTCGGCGCGCCAGCGTCGCCTCTTCGCGCGGGCGTGCGATCCTCGCCACGCCGCCCGGCGGCAAGTACCCGTTCATCTACACGCGCGACCTGGCGATGGCCATCGGGGGGCTGTGCGAGCTGGGCGCCTTGGACACGGCCCGCGACTACTGCCGCTTCTTGCTGAGAGTCCAGGGGGCCGACGGCGCCTGGGTCCAGCGGTACGACCCCGACGGGTTGCCCGCCGAGCACGTTCGCCAGGAAGACGCTACCGCGCTTGCCGTCTGGGCTGTGTTGAGCTACGTCAAGGCGGCCGGCGACGACACGCTGGTCGAGGTTGCGCGCGAGCCGATCGAGCGGGCTGCTCGCTACCCGCTCGAGCGCACGCTCAACCCGTACCTCTACCTCGTCGAGACGACCACCTCGGTCCATGAGACGGAGGCCAACAGCGGCTACGAGATCTGGAACAACTGTGCCCACGCGGCGGCCTTCGCATTGTGCCACCGCGTGTACGGCGGCGATCGTTATCGTCGCCTGGCTTTGATGATCCGACGCGCGATCGGGCTGCTGATGGTCCACGAGAACCGCTTCCTGCGTCGCCTTGACCCGCACGGCTACCCCGATCCCAGGCCCGACGTGAGTCTGCTGGCGCCGTTCTACTTCTTGCTCTGGTCGCCAAACGAGCGCACGGTGGTGAACTCGGCCGAGCTGGTAGAGCGGGCCCTCTGGAACGTCGAAATTGGTGGCTACATCCGCTACCTGCCCTTCTCGGCCACCGAGCGGTCGGTGATTCCGGGTCCCTGGCCACACTTCACCGCCTGGATGGCTCAGTACCACTACACCCTCGGCAATCAGGACCGGGCTGAGGCGATCGTCCGCTGGCTGTTCGACAACACGATCGAGGGTGAGTTGCCCGAGACCGTCATGCCGGCCTCGTCCATCCGTCGCTACGCCGAAGAGCGGAGGGCCAGCATCGAGACGGTCGGGCCAGCCGACGCGGCGAGCCTGGCGGCGGTTGCCTCAAGCCGCGATCGTCTCGCGGACGACCTGGACCGGATCGAGCAGGTCGGCGCCAGCCAGGAAGTCGTGGCCGCGAACGTGCCGTATATCTGGGCGCATGTCGAGACGTTGCGGGCCCTCAAGCGGGGCGGGTACGTCGAGCGATGGGAGGCCGAGCCGTCGGCCCGCAGATCGCACTAAGCTGTCCTGTCATCCTGAGCTGTCCCGTCATCCTGATGAGTCATGGGCCTTCGGCCAGCCCCGAGCGAATGAAAGTTCATTTTCGTGGGAGCGAATGAAAGTTCATTTTCGTGGGAGTTCATTTTCGTGGGAGCTGTCCTGTCATCCGGAGCGGTCCTGTCATCCTGAGCGAAGCGAAGGATCCGCCGCCGGGGCTTGGTACGGATCCTTCGCTTCGCTCAGGACGACAATGTGGACTAATGGGGACTCAGGATGGCAGGGAGGCGTTTCTGGCGCGCTCGCAGAGCGGGCAAGGCGGCGCCAGGGCCTCATTCGATGGCCCGGTCGGGCCCAGCCCCAGCGCCCGCAGGCCGCGAGCCACCTCGCACAGCGGCAGACCCACCACGTTCGGGTAGCAGCCGTTCACGCGGGCGGCGGGGCGGAAGTCCGGATCCTGCACCCCGTAGGCGCCGGCTTTGTCGAGCGGGCGCCCGGAGGCGACGTAGCGCTCGAGCTCGGCATCCTCGTAGCCACGCATCTCGACCACGCTCTCGACCGCGGCGTGCCAGACGAGTCGTCCATCTGTTGCCAGAGCCAGCCCGCTGACGACTCGGTGCGAGCGGCCGCGCAGCGCTCGCAGCATCTTGCGGGCTTCATGCCGATCGGCCGGCTTCCCGAGTATCTGGCCGTCCAACACCACCACCGAATCGGCCGCTAGTACGAGCCGCTCCGTCCGGGCCCCACTCGCGGCCAGCGCTTTGGACGCCGCGAGGCGTCGGGCGAGCTGATGGCTGGATTCGGTCGGACGGACTGTCTCGTCGACGATGGCGGCGACGACCTGAAACGGCAGCCCGAGCAGGGCCAGCAGTTGGCGGCGACGCGGCGAGGCCGAGGCTAGAACGAGCGCGCCCGCCGGTCCGAGCGAGTCAGCTTGCTCGCGGATCCGCTTCTCAGCCATGCGATGCACTGGCGACATCTCGGCTAGGCACGGGCTCAGCTCACCTTCGAATGGTCGGAATTGGGCAGAATGGGTAGTTGTAGGTAACTACTTTTGACAGGCGTCGATAGATGAACTATTATCCGAGAGCGAGAGTCCTAGCCACCGAGGTGCCCGCCGTGCGGTGGTACAGGACTCCCAGCGACCGCCGGCCCCCGACGGCAGGTCGCAGGAACCGGGTCCGCCACAGGCGGGCCCGGTTTCGCTCCCTCGGCGAGGATTCATCCTGTCAAGCCCCGGCGCCGTCCCTGAGCGAGGGCCCGCGGTTGGCCCTTCCGCGACGGCGATCTCTCCCACTCCGCCGCGCTCGACTTCTGCCCTGGAGCTGACTGCCAGGCTTGGTGGCGATGGCTTGCTGGTGGCCACCGCGCTCGTCTCGCTGGTCTTCAGCGTCGTCCAGTGGGCCACGCCGAACGTGATCGGTATCGACGGCTACTACCACATCAGGCTGGCGGCCATCCTTCGCGACCAGGGATGGCGGATGGTTTTGCCGCTGGACTTCCCCTGGCTGCCCACCACCATCCTCAATCCGGCCGAGTTCACCGACGCCCATCTGCTCTACCACCTGCTGCTCGTACCGTTCTCGCTCCTGGACCTACGTCTTGGCGCCAAGCTGGCGGCAGTCATCTTCGCCTCGCTCGCACTGCTCGCGGCGTATCAGCTCATGGCCCGACACGGCGTCCGGTACTCCTTGATCTGGCTAATGGTCCTGCTCGCCTCGGCCTGGCCGTCGCTGTTCCGCCTCAGCATGACCCGTCGCCAGTCGCTGACGCTGCTCCTGTTGCTGCTGGCGCTGTACCTGGCGTTCACGCAGCGGCGACGCTGGCTGGTCCCGCTCGGCTTTGCCTTCATCTGGTTGTTCGATGGCTTCCCGCTCCTGCTCGGGGTGTGTGGCGCGGCGTTGATCGGCAACTGGTGGGAGCGCCGTCGTCCGGATTGGGGCCTTGTGCTCTACCCGGCCCTGGGCATCGCGCTGGGCACCGTGATTCACCCCTACTTTCCGAAGAACGTGATCTTCTCGTATCTGCACGTGCTGCCGAAGATCCTCCAGCTGCTGGGGCTCGGAACGGGTGACGTAGTCATCCAGGTGGGCATCGAGTGGTACCCCTACAGCAGGGACTTCCTCTGGGAGGCCAACTGGCTGGCACTAGTCCTCGTCCCAGTTGGGTTCGTTCCAATCGTCCTGGACCCGCGGCCCAGCCGGCTGCGGGCGCTCGACGGCAAGGTGGTCACCCTGGCGATCCTAGCAGTCGTCTTTCTGGTCATGTTCTTGCGGGCGCGCCGTTGGGTCGAGGCCGAGCCGACCTTCGCGACACTGTTCTGTGCCTTCGCCTGGAACCGCGCCCAGCCGGATCGGCTCGCCGGCCGGCTCGCCCAGCTGATTCCGGCCGGCGCCCAGCCGCTGGCAGGCCTGGCGGCGGCGGCCGTTGTGGCTCCGCTCCTCTACCTTTCGGTCTCGGCGACGATGTCCGACGTTCGCAGCGAGAACAACTATGTTGAGTATCGGGATGCCAGCCTCTGGCTCGCTCGCAACACGCCGCCCGGTGCCCGAGTTTTCCCGACCGATTGGGATGACTTTCCCGAGCTTTTCTTCTGGAACACTCACAACGTCTATCTGGTCGGCCTCGACCCAACCTACATGTACCTGCACGACGGGCCGGCCTACCTGCGGTGGCGATCTATCACGCGCGGGCAAGTCGAGCGACCCTCCGCCGCTATCCGCGATGAGTTCGACTGCGGCTGGGTTTTTACGGACCGCGAGCATCGAGCCTTCCTTCGCCAGGCCGCGGCCGATCCCGACCTGGTCGAGATGTTTCGAGACGGCGACAACGTCGTCTATGCCGTCAAGGGCTGGCAGCCTCGGCAGTCGCGAGCAGCGCCCGCTAACACGACGTTGAACGTTTAGCTTCCAGCGCCGTACACTCAGGCCTCTTGTTGCGCCCGATTCGACTGGAGGAACTGGCATGAAGCTGTGGAAACGCCCGCGAGCGCTGGCCGCGGCCCGCTTGGTTGTAGTCGCCGCGACCGTCGGTTACACGCTCGCCGGCATCGCGACCGGCTATGCGGACCAGGACGACGACCGCAAGAAGAACGAGCGCAAGAGCAGTGAGGAGATCGAGCTCCAGCGCTCGCAGAAAGAGGACCACGAAATGGCCGGCCAGGTCCTCGAGATCAATACCCTTCGAAACCCGCCTGAGCTCGAGATGGCGAACACCGACGGACGGGTGCTCGTGCGGGTCCTCAAGACCGACGAGATCGCCAGAAACGCCGTTCGCCTAGGCGATCACATCTCGGTAATCGGCGAAAAGATCAACGAGCAGCTCTGGGAAGCACAGCAGCTGCACGTTGACTCGCATCTCGGGCCACCTGAGAACAAGTAGGGGGCACGCCGACCGGGCGCTGCGGCGTGAGCCGATAGACTCGCGCGTACTCGATGCCATTCATCTGAACGGTCAGCTCGGGCGCCAGCCCGGCCACCTCGGCCGGGGTGTGGCGACGCTGGCTTGCATTGACGTAGTCCACGACGTAGTCGGCTGGGTGCGAGCTGCCATAGGGCTGGACCGTGTCCAGCACCATCGCTTGTAGACTTTGCGTGAGTGGGTAATAGATGGCCACCCGCGCGCTGGCTGCCCCGGGCTGGGCGTTGAGATAGGCCGCGACCTGGTCCAGACCTTCGCCCCAGCCAACCAGCAGCACTCGTTGGGCTGCCGGGCCGCCGCCCACGAGCGGGTTGTAGTAGGCCAGTGAGTATGGCCGCACGCCGAACACTCCAATTGCCTCGGCGAGCACAGCCAGCGCCAGCGCGACTCCTAGCAGACGCCAGGCGGTCTTTGGCCGAGCGCGCACGCAGAGTGCCCACAGGCCCAGTCCCGCCAGGATGGCCAGGACCGGGAAGAGAGGCAGCGCGTAGCGGTCCAGCTTCTTGGTGGCCAGGGTGAGGAAGACCAGAAAGCCGAGCGCATAATCCACCAGCAGCGCGCTCTGCCAGCGCAGGCTGGGTGGGGGCAGCAGGATCGCCAGGGCCGCCAACCCACCAACCACCACTGGCGTCAGCCGGAAGACCGTCGCGACTGGATAGAAAGGCAGTCCCGGGTCGGCAACCGGCCGCCCCAGGAAGAAGTTACCGGGCTCGTGCGGCTGGCCGGCCGTCTCGAGCGTGAACTGGATGGCGCGGCGCACCGTCTCCAGCGGGGCGACCCAGAGGGCTGGCCAGAGCAGCACGACGGTTACCAGCGCGCCGATGCCGCCAGCGATGAGGGCCAGTACGAGGCGGCTCCAGGAGAGATCGCGGCCGCCTGCCAGCCGGGCGCTCAGGGCGACGAGCGGAACGAACGCCACCAGGAACAGCGACGGCGCCTTGGAGAGCACGGCCAGCCCGCTCGCCACAGCGCACAGGGCAAGGTAGCCGTGGCCGCGCTCGCCCCACCAGTAGATCGCGGCCGCCAGCATCGCGACGACGATGAAGCCGGCGCTGAGCCCGTCGAGGTGCACCACCTGACCGTGGGCTATCAGAAACGGGTCGAGCGCCATCAAGACGGCGCCTAACGCGGCCGGACCCAAGCCAAACAGTCGCCAGGCGAGCAGGGCAATGAGGACGACGAGCGCCGAGTTGGCCGCCGCGAAGGCCAGACGAGCGCGCACAAGGAGCTCCATGAAGCGGGCCCGCCGGCCGCCGGTCGGGTCGGGCTCGGTGATGCTCTCGAGGCTCGACGCGCCTGAGCCCATTCCGAGCCAGGCAACCCACATGGTTGTGACGCCCGGATGGCCGCTCTGGTAGGTCCGCTCGAACTGGCCGCGCTCGATGGCGCGGGCGAAGTTGGCGGCCCTTCTCATCCAGAAGGTCTCGTCCGCGGTGACGAACAGGTCGATCCCGATCAGGCGCGGCAGCAACGCCAGCCCGAACAGCGCGACCACCCCAAGGGCTGGACTTGCGGTTCGCGCGAGCAGGCCGACCTCTAGTCTGACGCGACGCGAGCGCACTGGCGCTCGTAAAGCTGTCGCACCGAGCGCTCGATCTGCGTGCGGTCCTTCAAGAACACTACCAGCAGGTCGTTCAGATTCTGGTCGAGCTCGTCGACAACCGGGTGCTTGCCCTCTGGCCCGTAAAAGCGGAGCCAGGCCTCGGCTTGGTTGCTGTAGGCCCGGATCTCGGTCTGGAAGCAGCCCTCCAGGGTCTTGACCGGCTCGCCGCTGTAGTAGTCGCGGACGTGGGTTGTCTCGTGAACAATCGCCGCCGCCAGGGCTTTGGGATCGCTCTGGGCAAAGCGAACGTCGACCACGACGATGTTTGGCTCAGGCGCAAAGTAGCCACCGACCCTGTACGGAAGGCGCCCCAGCACTACCTGGACGTCGTTGTCGCGCAGGGCTGGCAGGACCCAGCTCCAGGTGTCGCCAAGCTCCGCCAGGGCTGCCATCGGCTGGTACAGGCGTCGGTCCGCTCGGACCCCTGACCACGGTGTGCCGACCGGCGCCGGGGCGATGGCCAGAGGGTTACTCGTGGGCGATTGGGCCGACTCGACGGGCCGACGCAGGGGCAAGGTGCCGAAGTAGGCGGCGACGGGCACCGGCGTGTACAGTGCCCAGATGCCGACCTCGGTGGCGCGCGCACCGGCTTCCAGCTGGCGGTACCAACCGTCGAGGTCGTCGGCCGGGTCGGCTACCCGCCACAACTGTCCTTCGGCCAGCAGCGAAGCCGCGACCGGCTGACCCGGATTGTCGTCTGTCGCCCCGCCCTCGAGAACGAAGACGTGTCGGACTCGGGCGCCGTCGGCCAGCCGGTCCGGGCCGACTCGGCGGAGCAGGACGTGCTTGCCCTGCACGCGGGTACTGTTCGCCAGGCGGGCATCCTCATGGTACCCCTGGCCGTCGGCCGGCGCCTCGACGCCCAGGTAATGGACCGGACTCAGGTTGCCATTGGCGTCGAGAACGGCGATGACGCTGCCGCTAAGGGCGGCGGCGACGATCGCCTCCTCGTCGTCTGCTCCGGCCAGCGCGGCGGGCGCCGACGAGAGCGTGCTCAGAGCGAGGACGGCGGCGAAGAGCAGGCGCACCAGCCCTCCCGTCGGCCGCGCGCCTGGCCGAGTGGCCGCGCCGCAACGCC
>WNFU01003375.1_pt1 | contig 21153 bp, 17 predicted proteins | sample 5400121 | NCBI WGS metagenome assembly WNFU01 (sample SAMN13153360, study PRJNA577476) | soil metagenome | isolation source: 100 cm soil or saprolite under grassland replicate 1 | place: USA:California | collected 2016-06-15
CTGTCCGTCGGGCCGACCGGGAAGTAGCCCTCCTTGTAGCGGGGCTTGTAGCCGAGGTTGCCGCCCGCCTCTTCACGGCCGGTGTTCCACTGCCCCTCGACCGAGTCCACCTTGTAGAAGCCGTGGTTCACGCCGGTGTCGTACCGGACCTCGTCGAAGATGAAGAACTCGGCCTCGGGGCCGAAGAACGCGGTGTCGCCGATGCCCGTGCCCTTGAGGTACTTCTCCGCCTTGATCGCGATGTTGCGCGGATCGCGGGAGTACGGCTCCTTCGTGATCGGATCCGTGATGTTGCAGATGAGCGAGAGCGTCGGCTCCGCCATGAACGGATCGATCACCGCCGTGTCGGCGTCGGGCATCACGAGCATGTCGGAGGCGTGGATCGCCTGCCACCCGCGGATCGACGAGCCGTCGAACCCGAGCCCCTCCTCGAACACGCCCTCGGTGAGCTCGTACAGCGGGATGGAAAAGTGCTGCCAGATGCCGACGAAATCCATGAACTTCAGGTCCACGTACGTCGCCTTCTTCTCCTTGGCGAGGTCGAGGACCTGCTTCGCGGTCAGCTTTGCCATCGAGGTCGTGTCTCCCAGAATGGTGCGGGGTGGTGCGTCGCCGTTTAGCACGTTCGGTGCCACCGGATCACCAGCAGATCGAGGGAAAAGAACGCGTCCGTACCGGCGGGGTGACGGGTCCCCGGGCAGCGGATGCCTGGTATCCAGGCACCGTTCGGAGGGCCCCCTGAGGGCCGGACGGGAGGCCAAGCGGCGTGGCTCGGGCCCGCCGCCCGGACGGCGGGCAGGTGCTGCCCGGTTTTCCGGCACAGCGCTAGACCTTCGGCTTCATCCCGAGGGCGCGCATCCGCTCCCGCAGGGTGTTCCGGTTCATCCCGAGGAGCTCGGCGGCGCGCAGCTGGTTCCCGCCGGTGCGCGCGAGCGCGGCGGCGATGAGCGGCGCCTCGATCGCGGCGAGCGCGGCCTGGTAGCGGCCGCCGTCAGGCTCGGCGGCGTCGAGGATCGACTCGACGAGGCCGCCGACGCCGCGCTCCTGCACGCCTGCGGCAGGGAGGAGGCCGACGAGGTCCTTCGCGGCGAGCCGCGCCCCGGCGAGCTTGAGGAGGGCGCGCTGGATGACGTTCTGCAGCTCGCGGACGTTGCCCGGCCACGCGTGGCCGAGCAGGAGCGGCTCGGCGTCCTTCGCGAGCGCGAGCGGGCGGCCCTTGAGCTGCTCGCCGTACTTCGCGAGGAAGTGCCGAGCGAGCAGGATGACGTCGCCCTCGCGCTCGCGGAGCGGCGGGAGGCGGATCGGCACCACCGCGATGCGGTAGTAGAGGTCGCGCCGGAAGCGCCCCTCCTCCACGGACCTTCCGAGGTCGGCGTTCGTCGCCGCGACGATCCGCACGTCCACCGGCAGCGGGCGCGTCCCGCCGACGCGGTCGATCTCGCGCTCCTGCAGGACCCGCAGGAGCTTCGCCTGCAGCTCGATCGGCATCTCGCCGATCTCGTCGAGGAAGAGGGTCCCGCCGCTCGCGAGCTCGAACTTGCCGGGGCGCCGCTCCACCGCGCCCGTGAAGGAACCCTTCTCGTGGCCGTACAGCTCGCTCTCGATGAGGTCCTTCGGGATCGCGGCCATGTTGACCGTGATGAAGGGCCCCCTCGAGCGGGTCGAGTTCGCGTGGATGCCGCGGGCGACGAGCTCCTTGCCGGTGCCCGACTCTCCCATGAGCAGGACCGTCATCTCCGTCCGCGCGACGCGGCCGATCTCCTTGTAGACCTCGATCATCGCCGCGGAGCGGCCGATGAGCGTCTCCGGCAGGGCGATGTCGCGGTAGCGGCGCGGCTCGGCGTTCGGGTCGATCCCGGTCTCGGCCCCGGCGCCGTCCCCGGGGAGCTCGTGCGCCTCCGCGTGGTCGGGGGTGGCGGAGGCGAGGTCCTTCACGATCCGCTCGACGCGCGCGAGGTCGAAGGGCTTGCCGAGGTAGTCGGCGGCGCTGCGCTTCATCGCCTCGACGGCGGAGCGCATCGTGTCCTCGGCGGTCATGACGACGATGAACGGCGAGTCGCTGCGGCCGCCGATCTCGCCGAGGAGCTTGAACCCGTCGTCGCCGGGGAGCCGCACGTCGAGGAGGACGAGGCCGATGCCGTCCTTGCCGCCGCCGATGGCGCGGAGCTTCAGGCGCGCCTCCTCGGCGCTGCCCGCCTCCTCGAACGGCACGCCCGCGCGTTCGCAGGTGCGCCCGAGGACGAATCGGACCGAAGGCTCGTCGTCGACGATGAGGACCTTGCGCAACGCTCCCTCCCAGTGAACCGGTGTCCGATCCTGCCCCTTAAGCAAGGACGGGGCCACCCCGCCACCCCCCTACCCGTTCGTCCTGAGCGTCCTTCGACTCCGCCTCGCCTGCGGCGAGGCTACGCTCAGGATGACCGGATCCGGTCGAAGGGACGATCGCTACGGCACGTCGAGGGGGAGGTAGACGTTCGCCTCGGCGCCCCCGACGGACCGGTTCTTCACCTCGATCCGGCCGCCGTGAGCCTCGACGATCCGGCGCGAGATGGCGAGGCCGAGGCCGGTGCCCGCCGGCTTCGAGGTCGCGAAGGGCGTGAAGAGCCGCGCGAGCATCGCGTCGGCGATCCCCGCGCCGTTGTCCTGGATCGAGATCCGCGCGAGGGGGCGGGTGCGCCCGCTCGCCTGTCGCACGCGGAGGGACGCGACGCTCGTCTCGAACGTCACGACCGGGTCGGCCCGGTTCGCGAGCGCGTCGAGCGCGTTCCGCACGAGGTTCAGCACCACCTGCTTCAGCTTCTCCTCATCGCCGACGAGCCGCGGGAGGGACGGGTCGTAGCGCTCGACGAACCGGACGCGGTCCGCGCCGGGGATCCCGTGCGCGAGCACCGCGACGTCGCCGAGCACGTCGTGCAGGTCGAGCGGCGCGGTCTGGAGCGCCGCCGGGCGCGCGAGGTCGAGCAGCTCGCGGACGAGGCCGTTCACGCGCTTTGCCTCGCGCGCGATCACCTGCGCGTACTCCTTCGCGGAGCCCTCCGCCACGCGAGCCAGCAGCTCGGCCGAGCCCTGCAGCCCCGCGAGCGGGTTCTTGATCTCGTGCGCGAGCCCCGCCGCGAGCGCCTCGAAGTCGAGCGCGCGCTCGGAGGAGCGCGGCACGCGCAGCACGAGCACCGTGCCGACGCAGGTCGCGCCATCCAGGAGCGGGTTCGCCTCGACGGAGATGGGGACGCCCGAATCCCGGGGCGAGGGGAAGTCGATCGACTGCGTCTCCTGCGAGACGAGCGCGCGATCCGAGAGGACGGCGAGCTGGGGGCCGCCCGGGAGGGCGCGGACCGGCAGCTCGATCGCCCGCTCGCGGCTCCGGCCGAACAGCTCCTCCGCCGGCGGGTTCAGGTGCAGGACCCCACCGTCCGCCCCGACGACGAGTATCGCATCGGCGACGGAGTCCACGACGGCGCGCGCGAGCGCCGCCGGGAGCGGAGGAGCCTTGCCGGTCCGCGACAAGGGCGGGGCCGCCCGCTAGAGGGCGTCCTCGCCGCGCTCGCCCGTGCGGATCCGGATGACCTCCTCGACGGGCACGACGAAGATCTTGCCGTCGCCGATCCGTCCGGTCTTCGCGGCGCGCTCGATCGCCTCGACGACGCGGCCGACGATGCTGTCGGCGACGACGACCTCGACCTTCACCTTCGGGAGGAAGTCCACGACGTACTCGGCGCCGCGGTAGAGCTCCGTGTGCCCCTTCTGCCGGCCGAAGCCCTTCACCTCCGTCGCCGTGAGCCCGGCGACGCCGACCTCGGAGAGAGCCTGCTTCACCTCGTCCAGCTTGAACGGCTTGATGATCGCTTCGACCTTCTTCACGGCGCACCCCTTCGAAGAGATGGAAGTTGACGCTAAACCCCGCTCGTCGCGGTGGTCAACCACTGATGCTCGGATCCCGGGCGAGCCGTGCCCGCGATCCGAACAGCTTCTAGTCCGCTGCTCGGCTCCTTCTTCAACGTCCGGCCGAGCCGAAGCCGCGGCGCGTGCCGAGGCCCCGTTTCGTCCGGGTCGTACGGTCGAATCTGCAACGGGCAGGCCACGATCTGAGCGGGGGGCCACTCGCTCCGCATTCGCGGAGCTCGCGACCCCCGAGCCCCCCGCTCGCTCCGGCGCAGCCTCATCCGGCTGCGCCTGCGCTCGCCGCGTCACCGCGGCGGCGGCTCACCGTAGAATCGGCGCGTGCCCTCCGGCGTCCTCGCCGCGCTCGCCGCGCTCGTCCTTCTCGGGATCGCGCACGTCCTCTTCTGGCGATGGAAGCTCGACGCGCCGGGGCGCGAGGACGAGCTCCTGCGCGCCACGACCCGCGACGGCTGGACGCTCGCCCTCGCGCGCCGCCTCCCGCGCGCGGGGCGCCGCCGGCCGCCCGTCCTCCTCGTCCACGGCATCGCGATGAACAGGCAGGCGTTCGACTTCGGGGTCGAGCGCTACTCCATCGCGGCGCACCTCGCGCGCGCCGGCTTCGACTGCTTCTCGCTCGACCTGCGCGGTCACGGCGGCTCGCGCAGCGGCCCGACCTCGCGCTGGACGCTCGACACGTACCTCGAGCAGGACCTGCCGGCGGCGCTCGACGCGATCCGCGCGGCGACGGGCGAGCCGCAGGTGCTCTACGTCGGGCACAGCCAGGGCGCGATCCTCGGGATGGCCGCCTGCGCGCTCCACCCCTCCCGGATCCGGGCGCTCGTCGCCCTCGCCGGCCCCGCCCACTTCGACGCGCAGCCGCGGCTGCGCGCGCTCGTCCGGCTCCGCCGGCTCCCGCTCGCGCGCCACCTGCGGCTCCTCGCGCGCACGGTCGCGCCGTTCTCCGGGTGGTGGCACCCGACCCCGTTCGAGATCGCGATCAACATGCGCAACGTCGAGCGGCCGATCTACCGGCGCCTGCTCGCGAACGCGATCGAGGACCTGCAGCCGGGCGTGCTCGATCAGTTCGAGGCCTGCATCCGCGACGACACCTTCCGCTCCTGCGACGGGCGGCTCGACTACCGCGCGCTCTTCCCGGCCTGCACGCAGCCGGCGCTCTTCGTCGCCGCGGAGAAGGACGGGCTCGCGCCGCCCGCCGTCGTCGAGGCGGCGTTCGAGCGCTGGGGCGGGCCCCGCCGCTTCTGGAGCTGCGGCCGCGACTACGGGCACGCCGACGTCCTGCTCGGGCGGAATGCGCCCGAGGTGGTGTATCCGATCATCCGGGACTTCCTGCTGGAGAACTCCGAGACGGCGTGAGGAACCTGGACCTGGACCTGGACCTGGACCTGGTCTTGGACGTGGTCTCGAGGCCGCGACGCTGGTCTTGTTCCTGTCTTGATCTCGTCCAGGACCAGGTCCAGGTCCAGGTCCAGGACCAGGTCTGCCGCGGTACCATCAGGTCCACGTCCACGTCCGCCGCGGTACCATCACTCCGTGCGCCGCCGCTTCGCCCTCGCCGCCGCGTTGCCCGCGCTCGTGTCGCTCGCGGTCATGGCGCTCCTCGCCGACCGGCTCGCGCGCCGCGCGCTCGAGGACGAGCTCTCCGCCCGCCTCGTCGCGGCCGCGAAGACGGCGGCCGCGGCGCTGCCGGCCGACCGGGTCGCGCAGCTCGCGCCGGGGGACGAGGCGACCCGTACGTACGGCCACGTCCGCACCCGGCTCGAGGCGGTGGCGCAGGCGACGGGGACCCGCCTCCTCGTCGTCCGCCCGGACCGGACCGGGCTCGCGGACTCCGACGGGCGCGTGCGCATCGGCGAGCGGGTCGCCGCGCTCGAGCGCGACCGGCTCGAGATCGCCCAGGCGGCCGCGGGCCACGCGGTCCCGAGCCAGGTCCTCTTCGAGGGGAGCGACGGCCGGCTCCACAAGGCCGGCTACGCGCCCCTCCTCGAGCCGGGCGGCCGCGTCGTCGCCGTCGTCGGGGCCGACGGCACCGCGCCGTCCTTCGATACGCTCCGCGCCTTCCGCCGGACGCTCGCGACCGTCGCCGTCGCCGGCGCGCTCCTCGGCGCGCTCGTCGCGGCGCTCGCCGCGCTCACCGTGACGCGGCCGCTCATGCGCATCACCCTCGCCGCCCGCCGCATCGCGCGCGGCGACCTCGAGACCCCGCTCTGGCGCCGCAAGCGCAAGGACGAGATCGGGACGCTGCGCGACACGCTCGAGGAGATGCGGCGCGCCCTCCACGCGCGCGACGAGGAGCGCGAGACGCTCCTCGCCGGCATCGCCCACGAGGTGCGAAACCCGCTCGGCGCGCTCGACCTCTTCGCGGGCCTGCTCGCCGAGGAGCTCGTGGAGAAGCCGGAGGCGGCCCACGTCGTGCGGATCCGAGCCGAGCTCGCTGCGCTGTCGAAGGTGGTCGAGGAGTTCCTCGACTTCGCGCGCGCCCGGCCGCCGGTGCGCGAGGCGGTGGACCTCGCGCAGCTGCTCGGGGAGGTCGCGGACCTCGCGCAGCCGCTCGCGACGGCGCGGCAGGTGTCGATCTCGGTCGAGGGGGTGGGCGAGGCACGGGCCGACCGCGAGCAGCTCCGGCGCGCCGCGGTGAACCTCGTGCGGAACGCGGTCGAGGCGGCGCCCGCGGCGAGCGTCGTCGAGCTCGTCGCGCGCATGGCGGACGGCGAGGCGGCGATCGAGGTGGCGGACCGCGGCGCCGGGCTCCCGGCCGAGGCGCGCGAGAAGCTCTTCCGGCCGTTCTTCACGACGAAGCCGCGCGGCACCGGCCTCGGCCTCGCCCTCGCGAAGAAGGTCGCCGACGCCCACGGGGGAACGCTGGCCCTCGAGGACCGCGCGGGCGGCGGCACGATCGCGCGGCTCGTCCTGCCCGCGGGCGCGGCCTAGTCGGGGAGGGCGCCTAGAGCGCGCCCGCCGGGGCGGGCACGCGCGTGCGGCGCCGCTCGAAGCCGATCAGGGCGAGCGCTGCCCCGACGAGGCAGGAGCCGGCGACGCCGAGCGCGATCCAGATCGACGGGAAGACGTCGAAGGCGTGGCTCGCGACGAGCAGCGAGGCGAGCAAGATCCCCTCGACGAACGGTCCCCGCGCGCTCCAGCTGATGCCGCGGACGATCCGCCCGACCGCGAGGAACGCGAGCGCCATCGTGGCGACGAGGGCGGTGCCGCCCCCGGTGTCGAGCGAGAGCCCGGCCGCGAAGGCGGCGACCGTCGCGACGAGGAGCATCGCCTCGCCGCGCGTGTGCGCGTCCACGTCGGTGCGGCGGATTCCCGCCGCGACCGCCGCGGCCGCGAGCAGGAGCGGCGGCAGCGCCGCGAGGAGCCCCTCGCTCGCGAGCCCGGTCTGGAAGCGCGCCGCGTCGGCGACGCGGACGAACGAGAGCGCGTAGGCGGCGGCGTAGAAGACGACGCGCCCCTCCGTCCGCAGCGCGACCGCCGCCGGCGCGAGCGCGGCGCCGCGCATCGCGAGCGGCGTCGCGGCGAAGGCGGCGGCGAGCGCCGTGAGCGGCAGGAGCACGCCGTCGCCGATGCCGGAGGCGAGCAGGGCGGCCGCGAGCGCGAGCAGGACCGCGACGCCCGCGGCTGCGGCGTGGGGGCCGGACCGGTCGCGCGCGGGGTCGGCGGGGGGCGCCGAGCCCGGCTCGACCTCGTAGCGAACCGCGAGCGCGCGGGCGGCGCCGGGCGTGACGATCCCGTCCGCCTGCCAGACCGGGAGCTCCCGCCGGAGCCCGTCCAAGAACTCGCGCGACCTTTCCATGAGACCTCCGTGCGGGAGGGTAGCTTTCCCGCCCCGGAGCGGGAATGCGGCGCTGCGCCGCGGCTCTTCACCAGTCGGCGCTGACGTCGCCGACCCGCAGGCGGACGAGCGCGACGTGGCCGTCCTCGTCGACGCGCAGGTCCACCCGGCCCGCGGAAACGTCCCAGAGCCGCTGGCGCTCGGCGAGATCGCGGGTCTTCTCCGCCTCGTCGAAGACCCGCCGCCGCTCGACGGAGAGGGCCTCCCCGAGCGCCCTCGCCTTCGACTCGGGCACGAAGAACCGGCGCGCGCCCTCGATCTCGGCCGACTCGTAGCGCCCCCAGCGCGCGCGGAGCGAGACGCGCTCCGGCGACGGTGACGGGAGGGCTCGCGTCACGGACACGAGGCGCCACGCCGGCCCGCTGCGCGCGACGTTCAGGTACACGAGGTCCCCGGGCTGCAGGCCCGTCGGCGCGAGCCCCGGCCCCGGCCGCTCGACCCGGAACGACAGGTCGATGTAGTGGCCAGCGAACGGGCTGAACGGGTCGATGGGGCCGGTGTCGAGCGTGATCGGCCGCCCGAGGAGCCGCGCGCGCACCTGGCTCGCGGGGACGAGCGCCAGGATCGTTACCTGAAGCCCGAGGACGGCGACGAGCCTCGGGACGCTAGCGCGCAAGGGACACCTCCCCGCTCGGGCGGCTCGCGAGCCGTCGCTCGAAGGCGAGCCCCGCCGCGGTGATGGCGACGCCGCAGGCGATGAACGCGGCGCCCTTCAGCCACAGGCGCGTCTCGATCTCGAGGAAGCGCGCGACGACGACCACCGTCGCGAGGGCGATCCCTTCCCAGAACGGCGCGCGCGCGAGGGACGAGAGCCCCCGCACCATCCGCCCGAGCCCGAGGAACGCAAGCGAGAGGTTCGCGGCGATCGCCGCGCCGAAGCCGTCGCGCAGCGAGAGGCCCGCGAGGATCGCCGGGATGGTGAACGCGATGAGCAGCGCCTCGCCGCGCGCGAGCGGGTCCACGTCGTCGCGCCGGAGCCCGCGGGCGAGGAAGAGGGCGGCGAGGATCGCGGGCGGGAGCGTGGCGCCGAGGAGCGCGGGGCTCATCCCGCCCTCGAGGCGGTGGCTCCGCGCGCCGTCGGCGAACGAGAGCGCGAAGGCGACGACGTAGAAGGCGAGCCGGCCGGAGACGCGCGCCGCCGCGCCGAGCCGCACCCCGTCGCCGCGCGCGACGAGCGGGCCGGCCGCGAGCGCCGCGGCCACCGAGAGGGCCGGGAGGATGGAGGAGCGCGAGTCGGCGGCGGCCGTGAGCGTCGTCGCCGCGCCGAGGCCGGCCACGACGACGAGGAGCGCGGAGCGGTGCCGCCAGGCGAGCGTGAGGACCGCCGCGACGAGGCCGTAGCAGGCCGCGACGCCCGCGCCTGCGTGAACGTCCGCGTAGCCGGGCCCCCACACGAAGAGCGCCGAGATCGCGCCGGCCGCGAGCGTCGGCAGGCTCTCGAGCGCGAGCCCGGCGCCGAGCGCCCCCGCCGCGAACGCCCCGAAGATCCCGTACCACGCGCCGCTCACCTGGAAGATCTGGGCGACGAGCGCGATGTTCGCGCCGAACACGAGGGTCCCGAGCACCGCGAGCGCGTGCGCGAGGCGCGGGTGACGGCCGCGGCGATCGACGACGAGGGCCGCCCCGTGCGCCGCGACCATAGCGGCGAGCACGACGGCGAGGCGGGCGCCGCGCGACATCGCGTCCCAGTGCCAGGCGACGAGCGACACGACGCCGCCACCGACGAGCGCCGCGCCGAGCACGTAGACGGCGAGGAACGACGGTCCGCCCGCGTCGGGGCGATCGACGCCGTACCGCTGCGCGAGCGCGCGCGCGACCTCGGGCGCGACCGCCCCCTCGGCCTCCCAGCGCGGCAGCTCGCGGCGGAGCCCCTCGCGAAACCCACGCGGCAGTCGGTCCATCGGTCCCTCCTTCACAGATAGGGCGAGAAGAGTCGCGCGACGCCGTCGCGGAGCTTCGCCGGGAGCGGCCGCGCGTCCACGTCGCCGAGCGTGAGCCGCCGGCCGCGCGCCATCCGCTCCACCGCGAGCGCCTCGAGCCGGCGCGCGAGGTCCGCGTCGAAGCACTCCACCTGCAGCTCGAAGTTGAGCCGGAGGCTGCGCGGATCCCAGTTCGCCGAGCCGAGGAGCGACCAGGCCCCGTCCACCACCATGAGCTTCGAGTGGTCGAAGGGCGGTGGCGTGAGCCACACCCGGCAGCCGCGCTCGAGCACCTGCCAGAGCTGGGCGGTCTGCGCCCACTGCACGATCGGCAGGTTCCCGCGCTCGGGCAGGACGACGTCCACCTCGACGCCGCGCATCACCGCGACGTCGATCGCCGTCACGAGCCCCGCGTCCGGCAGGAAGTAGGGCGTCACGATCCGGACCCGCTCGCGCGCGGTCGCGAGCGCGCCGAGCAGGAGCCAGCGCACCGTCTCGAAGTCCTCGTCCGGACCGTCGGCGACGCCTCGGGCGAGCACGTCCCCCGCCGAGCGCAGCGGCGGGTAGAAGCCCGGCCCCTCGAGCGGCTCGCCGGTCGTGAAGAGCCAGTCCTCCGCGAAGGCCGCCTGGAGATGGGCGACGACCGGCCCGTCGACCCGCGCGTGCAGGTCCATGAACGGCGCGCGGCCGTCGCTGGGCAGGAAGTCGTCGCGCACGTTCATGCCGCCCGTGAACCCGACGCGCCCGTCGACGACGAGCACCTTGCGGTGGTTGCGCAGGTTCACGAACGGGAGCCAGCCGGGGGTGAGGCGCGGCAGGAACAGCTCCGTCGCGATGCCCGCCCGGCGCAGCCGCCGGTGCATCGGCGGCCAGCGGTACCGGACGCCCACCGCGTCGATGAGCACGCGGACCTTCACCCCGCGCTCGTGGGCGCGTGCGAACGCCTGCGCGAAGGCGTCGCCCGCGCGCCCCGCGTCGAAGAGGTAGGTGCAGAACGTCGCCGTGTGCTCCGCGGCGTCGATGGCCGCGATCATGGCGGCGTAGGCGATCTCGCCGCCCGCCAGCAGGGCGACGGAGTTGCCGGCGACGAGCGGGCGGCGGACGACGCCGTCCGCGAGCGCGACGAGCGGCTGGAGGTGCGCCGCCTCGGGCGGGAGCGCCGGCGCGGGAGGCAGCTCGCCGGCGGGGCGCGCGCGCACGTCCGGGAGGCGGAGCGCCTGCGCCCGGCGGCGGATCCGGTTCACGCCGAAGACGAGGTAAGCGGCGGCGCCGATGACGGGGGCGAGCCAGATGAAGGCGATCCAGCCGAGCGCCGCCCGCACGTCCCGCTTGTGGAGCACGGCGTGGCCGCTCGCGGCGAGCGCCAGGCCGAGCGTCAGGGCGGCCGCGACCGCGGTCCAGATGTCGTGCACCACGCCCCGAGTGAAGCATCGCGCCGCGCCGGAGTCGAGAGAAGGTCGTGCGGGTGATCAGGTCGGCGCGCTCACCGCCGCGACCCGCGGCCCGACCTCCTCCGGCCGGACCCTCTCGAGGAGCGCGGCGAGCTCGGCGTCCGCGAGCGTCTCCTTCGCGAGGAGCGCCAGGGCGCTCTCGTCGAGGAGCGGGCGGTTGCGGACGAGCACCGCGCGCGCCCGCCCGAACGCCGACTCGACGATCTCGCGGACCGCGACGTCGATCTCCCGGGCCGTCTCCTCCGCGTAGAGCCGCCGCGCGCCGGTGACCTGTCCGAGGAAGCCGTTCGGCTCCGACTCGTACGTCACCGGCCCGAGCCGCTCGCCCATGCCGTAGCGCGTCACCATGTTGCGCGCGATGTCGGTCGCCTTCGCGAGGTCGTTCGCGGCGCCGGTCGAGAGGTGGCCGAAGACGACGTGCTCCGCGGCGCGCCCGCCGAGCAGGACGAGCATCTTCTGCTCGAGCTCCTCGCGCGTCATGAGGTAGCGATCCTCGGTGGGCCGCTGGATCGTGTAGCCGAGCGCGCCGATGCCGCGCGGGATGATGGAGATCTTGTGGACCGGGTCGCAGCCTGGCAGCGCGGAGGCCACGATCGCGTGGCCCATCTCGTGGTGCGCGACGATCTCGCGCTCGCGCGGGTTGAGGAGCCGGTTCTTCTTCTCGAGCCCGGCGACGATCCGCTCGACGGCGACGTTGAAGTCCTCCATCGAGATGTCCTCGGCCCGGCGCCGCGTTGCGACCAGCGCCGCCTCGTTCACGAGGTTCGCGAGGTCGGCGCCGGTGAACCCCGGCGTGAGCGCGGCGACCTGCTCGAGCTTCACGCTCTCGGCGAGCTTCACGTTGCGCGTGTGGACGGCGAGGATCGCGATGCGACCGGTCCGGTCGGGCCGATCGACGAGCACCTGCCGGTCGAAGCGGCCGGCGCGCAGGAGCGCCGGGTCGAGCACCTCTGGCCGGTTCGTCGCGGCGAGGAGCACGACCCCGGTCGAGGCGTCGAACCCGTCGAGCTCGACGAGGAGCTGGTTCAGGGTCTGCTCCTTCTCGTCGTGCCCCCCGCCGAAGCCCGGCATCGAGGCGCGCGCGCGGCCGAGCGCGTCGAGCTCGTCGATGAAGATGATCGCGGGCGCCTTCGCCCGGGCCTGCTCGAACAGGTCGCGCACGCGCGCGGCGCCGACGCCGACGAACATCTCCACGAACTCCGAGCCGGAGATCGAGAAGAACGGGACGCTCGCCTCACCCGCGACCGCCTTCGCGAGGAGCGTCTTGCCGGTGCCGGGCGGCCCTACGAGGAGCACGCCCTTCGGCATGCGCGCGCCGAGGCGGCCGTAGCCCTTGGGGTCCTTCAGGAACGCGACGATCTCCTTGAGCTCGTCCTTCGACTCTTCGACGCCGGCGACGTCGGCGAAGGTCACCTTCGTGTCAGTCTCGACGTAGACCTTCGCCTTCGACTTCCCGATCGCCATGAGCCCGCCGCCCGGTCCGCCGAGCTGCTTCGCCATCCGCCGGCCGAGGAAGACCCAGATCCCGAGGAAGAGCGCGATCGGGACCACCCAGGAGAGGATGAGCGGGACGAGCGTGTTCTCGAAGCGGCCGGCGTACTCGACCCCGTGCTCGTCGAGCTCCTTCGCGAGGTCCTGCTCGACGCGCGAGGTGACGAAGCGCTTCTTGCCGCCGACCGGCTCCCTGTAGTCGCCCTGGATCTGGTCGGCCGAGACGACGACCGACGCCACCTTGTCCTCGCGGACGAGCTTCTGGAACTGGCTGTAGGGGATCGTCGCGACCGCCTGCGCCCGGATCCACCAGTCCTGCAGGGCGAGGACGCCGAGCGCGGCGATGAGCACGTAGGCGAGGTTGAAGCCGGTCTTCTTCACGTTCGGGTTCAGGGGCGGTCTTGGGGTCACCGGACCTACGTAACCACCGTCCGGCGCCGCACAAATGCGAAATGGCGCGTGAAACATTCGGAAACAGGGCGCGACCCACCCCGGATGGAGCGGCCGGATCCGGTTACACTCCCGCTCCGATGGCCCGCATCCTCGTCGCAGACGATCACGACGCCGTCCGGGAAGGGATGGTCCTCTCGCTCACCCGCCTCGGGCACGAGGTGCAGGGCGTGAAGGGAGGCGGGGAGGCGATCGCCGCCTACCGCAAGCGCCCGGCCGACGTGGTCGTCACGGACCTGCGCATGGTCCCGGTGGACGGGATCGAGGTCGTGCGCCGGCTGCGCGAGGCGGACCCCGAGGCGACGGTGCTCGTCGTCTCGGCCCACGGCACGATCGCCATCGCGGTGGACGCGATGCGCGAGGGGGCGATCGACTTCATCGAGAAGCCGTTCCCGCCGGAGGTGCTCCGCGCCCGCGTCGAGAAGGCGATCGAGATCGCGCGCGAGCGGCGGGGCGCCCGCACGGCGCGCGCCCGGGCCGAGGCGCTCGAGGCGGACCTCGGGCGAGAGCACGACCCGCACGGCCTCGTCTTCCGCTCCGAGCCGATGCGCCGCGTGCTCGAGCAGGTCCGCAAGGTCGCGCCGACCGACGCGACGGTCCTCGTGCTCGGGGAGTCGGGGACCGGCAAGGAGCTCGTCGCGCGCGCGATCCACGACGGCTCGCTCCGGCGTGAGCGGCCGTTCATCTCGGTGTCCTGCGCGGCCATCCCCGAGGGGCTCCTCGAGTCGGAGCTGTTCGGTCACGAGAAGGGGTCGTTCACCGGCGCGGTCCGCCGCAAGCTCGGCCGGTTCGAGCTCGCGCACGAGGGGACGCTCTTCCTGGACGAGATCGGGGAGCTGCCGCCGTCCGTGCAGGTGAAGCTGCTGCGCGTGCTGCAGGAGCGCCGCTTCGAGCGGGTCGGCGGCGAGGAGACGGTCGAGGTCGACGTGCGGCTCGTCTCAGCGACGAACCGCGATCTCGCGGCGATGGCGCGCGACGGGCGCTTCCGCGAGGACCTCTACTACCGGCTCGACGTCGTGCCGATCCGGTTGCCGCCGCTGCGCGACCGCCCCGGCGACGTCGAGGAGCTCGCCCGCCACTTCCTCGCGCGCTCGGCGCCGCGGCTCGGGCGCGCGGTGAAGGGGTTCGCGCCCGAGGCGCTCGAGCTCCTGCGGCGCCACCGCTGGCCCGGGAACGTGCGCGAGCTCGAGAACGTCGTCGCGCAGGCGCTCGTGTTCGCCGAGGGGGAGCTCGTGACCCCGGCGGAGCTGCCCGCGGGGCTCCGGACGGCGCCGCAAGCGCAGGGGCTCCCGGTCCCGACCGGCGACCGGAGCCTCACCGACATCCTCGAGGACCTCGAGCGCCAGCTCATCCTCGCCGCGTACGAGAAGGCGAAGGGCGTGAAGGCGGAGACGGCGCGGCTCCTCGGGATCAAGCCGTCGGCGCTCTACTACAAGCTCGAGAAGTACGGGATCGTGAAGGCCGGCGAGAAGCCGGACGAGACGTGATCGCCCTCGCGCTCCTCGCGCTCGCCGCGGCGGCGCCCGACCCCATTCACGGAGGGTGGAAGGACGCCGCGCCCGGTCCGGGGCCGCGCGGCGCGCTCGCGCCGCTCGCCTGTCCCGCCGGGACCGAGCGGCAGGGCGGCACGCCCCCCGAGCTCCTCGAGGAGTGGTGCGAGGCGAAGGATCCGTACGGCAACGGCCGGCGCGAGGGCCCGGCGCGCACCTACTACGACGACGGCGGGCTCTCGAGGGAGGAGCGGTTCCACGAGGGGGTCCGCGACGGCCCGTTCGTCGAGCTCCACCGCAACGGCCGGCGCGCGCGCGAGGGCGCCTTCGCGGCGGGGCGCAAGGTCGGGACGTGGCGCGTCTTCTTCGAGTCGGGGGCGCCGGAGGAGGAGTCGGAGTGGAGGGAGGGGTCCGCGCACGGCCGGTTCGTCGCGTGGTGGCCGGGCGGCGCGCGGCGCACCGAGGGGCGTCACTGCGGCGGAGCCCAGTGCGGCCGCTGGCGGACGTTCGACCGGGACGGCCGCCCGCTCGGGGAAGTGGACTACGGCGAGCAGACTCTCCTGCCTTGATCACCCGTCCGTTCGTCCTGAGCGCGTGGCGTCGGATTTCCGAGGCTCCACCCGCGAATTGCCGGGTTCGGCGCCGCTCCCCCGAAGGTAAGTGCCCGTGACGTCCGGGTGCGGCGCGGGGCACGCCCGTTGCTCGGGTGATGAGCCGATGCTCGTCGGACCGACCCTGCTCCTCCTCCTCGCGACGAACGAGGTCGCCGATCCGGCGGCGCCCGGAGGGGTGGGGGCCGAGCTCGAGCGCTGCGCCGAGCGGATCGAGGAGCTGAAGGCACGCCAGGAGGCCGGGCGTGAGCTCGATCGGCTCCTCCGCCGCGCCCAGGAGCTCGCCGCCGAGCTCGAGCGGACCGCGGCGGATCTTCCATCCGTCCCGGCCGCGCCTCCGCCCGAGGAGCTGCGCGAGCGGGCGGACGCGGCGCGCGACGAGGCGGACCGGCTCGCGGCCGAGATCGCCGCGGTCGACGTCCGCATCCAGGACTCGCGCCGCAGCCGCGGCGAGTCCGGCGGCGCGGTCGAGCGGGCCGCGCTCGGGACGGCGCCCGCGGGAGCCGACCGGCTCCGCGTCCTCCTCGCCGAGCGCGCTGCGCTCGCCGAGCGGCGGGTGCAGGCCGAGCGCGAAGCGGCCCGGCTCGACGCCGAGGCCCGCGCGGCGGAGAAGCTCCGCTAGCTCGCCTTCGCGGGCACGCGGCGCGCGGCTTCGGTCTCGAGGTACGCGTCGAATGCAGCCGACGGGACCGGCACCGCGAGGAAGCTCGCGACGAGCGCGCCGTCGCCGATCGGCATCTCCTGCTCGACCCCGGGCGTGAGCGACAGCTTCCCACGCGCCGAGATCGCGCGATCGGGCACCCAGAGCGCGTAGTGGAGCGAGATGTACCCGGAGGGCTCCCGGACCGCCTCGACGCGGAACGCGAGCCGCACCTCGCCGGGGTGCGCGGGATCGTGGAGCACGAGCTCCGCGACCTTTCCCGCCGGCGCGATGAGCCGCGGCCGCGCGAGCACCTCGCCGTCCGCCGAGGCGATCTGCAGCTGCACGAGCTGGCCGGCCGCGCCGATCTCCCGCTCCTGGCGCACGCGCTCGATCGCGTCATGCGTGCGCACCGCCACCTCCGCGGAGCCGGCGCCGACGAGGAACGCGGCGGCGAGGACGAGCGCGACGCTTCGGGCTGGGAGAGGGCGCACGAGCATGCCCCTGGCGGGCTGCAACCGATGTGCCCGGGATGGTTTTCGCGAATCCGCGCGTTTAGCGAATCCCGCCGACGCGCCCGGTGTGGCTTTCCCGAGGCAGCGCTCGGAATTCCGTGGCCGCATGGACGCACCCTCTCTCACGCCGCCTCGAATCGGCCGTCGTGGACCCTCGCGCGGCCGCGCGCGACGAGCTTCTCGAGCACCGCGAGGCAGCTCCGCGCCGCGATCGGGTGGGCGGCCGCGGGGACGTCCTCGTAGGCGCGCACCGTGATCTCCTCGAGCGTGCCTCCCGGACGGAGCGCGGCGACGACGAGCGCCTCGCGCTCGCGGCGGTGCGCGAGGTAGCCCGCGAGCCGCACGGGCGCATCGGGCGCGGGCGGACCGTGCGCCGGGAAGAGCGTGCGCGGGGCGAGCATCCGCATCCGCTCGAGCTGCCGCTCGTACTCGGCCATGTCGCCCTCCGGCGGGTCGATCACGATGGTCGAGAGCGTCGAGACGAGGTCGCCGCACAGGAGCGCGCCCGAGTCCTCGTCCAGGAAGGCGAGGTGCTCGCGCGCGTGGCCCGGTGTCTCGAGGACCCGGAAGCGGCCGCCGGCGAGGTCGCCCTCGCGCAGCGGCGCCACCTCGACCCCCGGCACGCGGCCGCGCGCGAGCGCGTGGGCGCGGACGCGCACGCCGTGCCGGTCCGCGACCGCGGCGGCGGCCCCGACGTGATCGCCGTGCACGTGCGTGAGCCACACCTCGCGGACCGGGCGGCCCTCGGCCGCGAGCGCGTCGAGCATCGCGAAGAGGCGCTCCTGCTCGCCGCGCTCCGGCGCCCCCGGGTCCACCACCGCGACGCCCCCGTCCGCGGGGACGATCCACGCGTTCGTGTGCGTCGCGGGGGGAAGGGTCGGCGAACGGAGGGCCGCCATGACGAACCCGGCCTGGAACTCGATGCGGCGCGCGCGCTCGGGCGGCGCGCGCAGGAGCTCGAGCGACGGCGCGCCGGCGGCCGCGAGGACCCGCACCGCGTGCAGGTTCGGGGGGAAGAACAGGAGCTCGCCCTTCTCCCAGCGGGCGAGGGCGCGCCGCACCGGGAGAAAGCCGCCGCCGGAGAGCTCGCCCGGCCAGATCTCGGCCCGCTCGCCGTCAGGGAGCGGCGCGAGGAACAGGCGCGCGTCGTAGCGCAGCGGCAGGTGCTCGGGGGTTATCCAGCGGCCCGCGGGCGCGAGGAGCGCGGCGTCGAGCGCGAGGCGGTGGGTGGTGAGGAACGCCTCCCACCCGAGCGCCCCGTCGAGGAGCGCGGTGCGCCCCTGGGCGCGGTCCTCGGCGCCGACGCGTGCGGCGCCGCGCGCGAGCAGGACGCCCGTCTCCTCGAAGAGCTCCCGGGTCGCGCAGGCGACGAGCGCCGCGTCCTCGCCCGCGGCCCCCACGACGGGGACCTGCGCGTCCTCCGGGTCGAGACGCCCGCCCGGGAAGGCGTGGAAGCCGCCGGCGAAGCGCCGCTCGGCGCCGCGCCGGACGAGCAGCACCTCGCGCCCGTCCGGGCCCTCGCGGAAGAGGACGATCGCGGTCGCGACGACGGGCGCGGACGGCGGCGGCGCGGGCGGGATGCCTGGATAGGCGTGGCTCACGGTGGACGAGCCTAACGCGGCCGCGGTGCGCTCGCGCGCCGTCCGCGCGGACCTACCGGCCGGCGACGAGCTTCCCGTCCGAGCGCGTCTCGCCGGGGAGCCGGAGCACGGCGCGGCGGTTCTGCGCCCAGGCGGAGTCGCCGGCGCCGGCGACGAGCGGGATCTCCTTGCCGAACGAGACCGTGTCGAAGTTCGCCTTCACCCCGAGATCGCCGAGGTAGCGGCGGACGGTCTCCGCGCGGCGCGCGCCGAGCGCGATGTTGTACTCGGTCGTGCCGCGCTCGTCGCAGTGCCCCTCGATGAGGAGCGCGCTGAGCTTCTGGTGCGAGAGGCACTCGGCGTCGGCCCGGAGCGCCTTCATCGCCGCCTCGTCGAGCTGCGAGGAGTCGAACGCGAACGAGACGCGCACGAGCGAGCACGCGGTGTCGCGGGCGATGCAGCGGCTGCCGTCGCAGCGCTCGCCGTCCGCGCACTGCGCGTCGGTCTCGCAGGAGCCGGGGCTCGGCGCCGCCTTCGCCGGGAGCGGCGCCGCGGCAGGAGCGGCGGCGGGCGTGTTGTCGACGACGCTCTCTCCGGGGTTGAGCGACTTCGGCGTGGCGGCGCAAGCGGCGAGCAGGACGGCGGCGACGGCGGCGAACAGGGAGCGGGACATGAGGACCTCCGGTGCGTAGGTGAAGCCGGGCCTTTCGGCCCGGCGAGGCCCGCTGCCAGACGGGCCCCTTTACACTCGAAACGCCACCGACCGCGCTGGCGGCCACCGGACGGCCCACGCGGGAGCAGCCAAGCCCTCGGTTTCCGGGCACGAAATGACGAAAACGCCGGGTGCGGGCTGCGCTCCGCGGGCTCCGAGGGGGTACACTCCCGGCGATGGAACCGGACGAGCGGACGAACGACGGCCGGGGCCTCGAGTGGCTCACGCCCGACGTGTACGACGACCTCCGGCAGCGCGCGCGGGCGATGAGCCGCGGGGCGCCCCCGACGCTCGCAGGGACCGCCGGCCTCCACACCGCGCTCGAGCGGATCCTCCGGCGCCGGACGACCTTCCGCGACCGGCGCCACTTCACCGCCTACTGCCTCTTCCTCCTGCGGCGGCTCTGGATCTCCCACGCGCGCGCGGGCGCCCGCCGCGCCCGGCGCGACGCGGCCGCGCTCCTGCCGACCCTGACCTTGCTCGCGGGGGAGCCCGTCGTCGCGGCGGGGGAAGACGCCGCCGCGGTCGTCGAGCTGCTCGCGCGCCTGCGCACCGACCGGCACGTCTCGCGGCGCCGGAACGTCGCGCGCGCGGCGGAGTACCACCTCCTCGCCGGCTTCACGCAGGCGGAGACGGCGGAGCTGCTCGGCGAGTCGAAGGCGATGGTGCAGCAGCGGATCGCCTTCTTCCTCGCGTGGGCGCGGCTCGCGCTCGCGCCGGAGCTCGCCCCCGTCGAGCGCGCCGTCGCCGCCGCGGCGGCGGACCCGCGGCTCACCCGCGGCCCGGCCATTGCCGAGGCGGCGCGCCGCCACTATCTCGCGGGCGAGTCGAGGGACGCGATCGCCGCCGCGCTCGAGCTGCCCCCCGCGCGCGTCGAGCAAGATCTGAGGATGTTCGCGGCGTGGGTCGCGGCGCGCGAGGCCCGGCCGGCGGAGGTCTCGCGGTGACCTCGCTCGGCGCGGACCTCGTCGTCGAGGTGGCCCTGAAGCACGACCCGTCGGAGCGGTCGCGCATCGTCGCCGAGCTGTGCGGCGCCGACCGGGAGCTCGCGCGGCTCGCGCTCGCGCTGCTCGAGCACCACGACCGGCCGGAGGCGCCGCTCCCCTCCGGCCCGTTCCCCGTCGAGCTCGGTCCGTTCACGCTCGAGCGCGAGCTCGGGGCCGGCGCCCACGGCAGGGTCTACCTCGCGCGGCGGCGCCCGCTCGACGGCTTCGTCGCGGTGAAGCTCCTGCGGCCGGGCCCGGGGATGAGCGCGTTCGTCGAGCAGGTGCGCCGCGAGGCAGGGCGCGCCCGACGGATCGCGAGCGTCCACGTCGTCCCGGTGTTCGACGCCGGGCGCATCGAGGGCGGCCCGTTCTACGTCGAGATGGCGGTGTGCGCGGACCCGGACGAGGCGAGCCCGGGCTCCATCCGCATCGGCCGCTCGCTGCACGACGAGCGCGGGGCGCTCTCCGCCGCGGAGGCGGCGCGGCTCGTCGAGGACCTCGCCAGCGCCGTGCAGGCCGCCCACCGCACCGGCGTCGTCCACGGCGACCTCAAGCCGGAGAACGTGCTCGTCACCCCGGAGACTCGCCGGGTGATGCTCGCCGACTTCGGCATCGCGACCTCCCTCGCCGCGAGCACCTCGCCCGGATCGACGCCCGTCGGCACGGTCGCGTACATGGCGCCGGAGCAGTGGCGCGATCGCCTCGCGCCGTCCGAGGCGTCCGACGTCTACGGCCTCGGGGGCACGCTCTACTTCCTTCTCTCCGGGGCGCCTCCGCACCCGGCGCGCGAGGCGGGGGAGGACCCTCCCGCGGCGGCGCTGCCGGCGTCGCTGCCGCCGCGGCTCCGGGAGATCGTGATGCGCGCGCTCGCGCCCGATCCGGCGGGCCGGCCGCCGTCGGCGGCGGCGTTCGCAGAGGAGCTCCGGCGCTTCCGCGCGAACGAGCCGACCTGGCACGACCGCCGGAGCCCCCCGCGCCGCCTGCTGCTGTTCGCGCGCCGTCACCTCCGGGAGCTCGCGGCGGGCGCGGCGGTCCTCGCGCTCCTCCTCCCGCTCGGCGTCGCCGGGTACCACGTCTTCACGCGGCAGCTCCACGAGCTCGCGCACCGCGAGGAGACGCTCCGCGGCCACATCGACGATCTGGAGCGCGCGCGGCGCGACCTCGAGCGGGACACCGCCCGGCTCGAGGGAGCGGCGGACGCGAAGCAGAAGGAGCTCGCGCGCGTAGAGGCGCGCCTGCAGCTCCTCCCGAAGATGGACCAGGCGCTCGGCGCCGCCCGCGCGCAGGCGGAGGCGGCGGAGGCCGAGGCGCAGCGCCAGCACGCCGAGGTGCAGCGGCTCCAGGCGGAGGAGAAGCGCGCGGTCGAGCGGGCCGCGGCGCTCGACGCCGCGCTCGCGGCCGCGCGCGACGGGCTCGCGCAGGCGACGGCCCGGGAGACCGCCGCGGTCCGCGACGCGGGGCGCGCCGGCGGCGAGCTCGCCGAGCTCCGCGCGCGGCTCGCGAGCCTCGTCGCGGACGGCGAGACCGCGCGCCGCGAGGCGGACGAGCGGCGGACCGCGCTCGAGGTCGAGCT
>WNFU01010346.1_pt1 | contig 21147 bp, 20 predicted proteins | sample 5400121 | NCBI WGS metagenome assembly WNFU01 (sample SAMN13153360, study PRJNA577476) | soil metagenome | isolation source: 100 cm soil or saprolite under grassland replicate 1 | place: USA:California | collected 2016-06-15
AGGAAGGCCTAACAGTCCGCGGGCTGACGACCGCCGCCTCCATCTGGGTAACAGCGGCGATTGGCATCCTGGTCGGTATTGGGTTCTGGTTTGCGGCAATCGTCGGCGCAGTGGCAGTGCTCGTCGTATTGGCGCTGTTTCGCTTCATAGAGCGTAGACTGCCAAGTGAGTTTTACGCGCATCACATGCTCCGTTTTTTGCGTGAGCGGGTGATGGCTGAGGATGACCTGCGCAAGCTTATCGGCGACCACGGGTTCACGATCGCCAATCTGTCCTGCCGGCTGATCGAAGGCGGCCAGCAGTTTGAATATCGGATGACAATCAAGAGCCAGGATCGCAGAAACGCGGAGAAGCTATCGGTGCATCTGCGCAGCTTGTCGGAGGTTGTTGAGTTCCGGATCGCCCCTACGGGAGATTAACTGCCATAATGCCACAAAAGGCATTGCTGGTAAGTGAACGTGTCGTGGCGCCTAGCCTCGTAGTGCTCGCACACGTCGCATCTTTCTCAGGGCGCCGAGGCGTAGAGAGGCTTTCCGCTTGCATCCTTGATTGTGCTCGCCCAGACCTTCTCGATGTCTGCGACAATGTTCTTCGGCAACGGCACGTAGCCCAGTTCCTCGGCCATTTTGTCGCCTTTGGTGTAGGCCCACGCAAAGAACTTCGGTGCCTCGCCGACAGCGATCGGGTCTCGCCTGGGCTTGTTTTCAGGACGGACGAGAATATTGTCCGTTGATTGCTATGGAAGCTGAGCGCCTGTTGCGTGAGTAGGTGTCATGACAAACGAACTAGAATTTTGGCGGCAAGGCCCTGCTACGAAGGCCGAGAGCATCGCGCGGGAGGTAGAACGGTTATCGCGCCGAGCGCGTGCGGCGGGTCTCGCGGTGACCGCATATATTCTCGATTTGGCAGTCGAGGAGGCGCGTAAAGACGCGAGGACTGAGGAGAAGGAACAACACAGTAGGGCGTAGCAGGTTTGCTGGTGACCTGATCGTAAACGACAGGGAGGGACTCGTGCTGAAATTCGTCCTTATGGCCACACTGGCACTCGCTACATCAGCTGCAGCTCAGTCTTCTCTGCAACGCGGGGATTATCTGGTGAACGCCGTCATGGCATGCGATGGATGCCACACCCCCCGAGATTCCAGCGGCTTTGTTATGGAGAAGCGCTTCTCCGGAGGCTCTCAAACTTGGGACGTTCCGGAGTACACCGTTAAGGGCTCAAACATCACGCCTGATCCCGACACTGGCATTGGAAGGTGGAGCGAAAGCGACATCAAGATATCGCTCACAGAAGGTCTGCGCCCTTACGGTATGCCGCTCGCGCCACAGATGCCATTTGCCTTTTACAAGATCATGACAGCCCGCGATCTCGACTCGGTCGTAACCTATCTGCGCTCCATTCCGGCCGTAAAAAATTCGGTTCAGCCTCCTGTCTATCGGGCTGCGGCCAAGGTCGAAGTTATTCCGGGTGCAGACAAGCCTCTCGACGAGGGCGCTTTGCGAAATCCAATTCAGCGTGGGTTTTACCTTGCCACCCTCGCCCACTGCATGGAGTGCCACTCACGCCGCCCGGATGGCCAACAGGATTTTTCGAATTGGTTCGGTAAAGGCGGTTATGAGATGACGGGTCCGTGGGGGAAGGCCGTCGTTTCAAATATCACATCGCATCCGACGAAAGGAATTGGCAGCTGGAATGATGCTGAAATTAAGCGTGCGTTGACCCATGGCGTCGCGCGCGATGGTCGTCCGTTCAAACAGCCGATGGCGCGTCAGATTTATTTTAGCAAAATGGATCAGACTGATATCGACAGCATGGTTGCCTGGTTAAGAACTCTGCCGCCTCTAGAATAGCTGCGGGTTAGGTGAGGCATGATCACTTGGAGGTTCAAGCAGTGGTCTTCGGCAAATCGGAACAATTGCCGACGCCAATTGATCCTCGCACTCGATTTCATCGCAGCATGCATGATCGCGCAGCTGTTTTTAGATCACTGGCTTGCCGCGTTCGTGAGGGAATTTCAATCGTCACCGGTGGTCCGTGCGCTTAATCTTGTCCCAGATAGGGTGCAATTGAGTTTGTTGTTTACGGCCGGCATGATGCTCTTAATTGCCTACAGAGTGACTTGTGGCGATCGCCTTCGAACCGATCGAGGAATGTTCGTACTTGGCTGTGGGGTCGTCGCTGGATTTGTCGCTGCCAAATTGAAAATCATCTTCGGCCGCCCTCCGCCGGAGGAGCTACTGAACGAAGGAGCCGATGGCTTCCACTTTTTTAACGGAGGAACCGGTTTCGATTCTTTCCCTTCGAGTCACGCAGCCATAGCAGCCGGTATTGCGGGCGCTCTTTCGGCGATTTGGCCGGCGCATCGTCGCATGTTCCTCGGCTTGGCCGTAATGGTCGCTGCGAGCAGGTTCATAATCGGAGCACACTATCTTAGCGACGTGCTGCTTGGATGCGCTGTCGGACTGGCAATTGTTGTATTGATCCAGACGCTATTCTATCAGTGCGGAATCTACCTAGGCTCTCAAGGTTCGACAGAGCAATGACCGGAATGAGCAGGCCGGCACGCCCAACGACGGGTTGAGCGTAACCACTTCGTGCCGCATGTCCGCTTTGGGTCATCCACGACCTAGGCCGTCGAAGCTTCACGGCCATGCATGTCCGCTTTGCCCCGAAAGCGAACAAATAGCAGACCGTCCCGATTTGTCCGCTTTGTGCCAATCGCGACCGAACGCAGCGCAGCAAATAACGTCCTATTCGATCGCCTCGTCAGCGCGGGCGAGCGCCGTCGCCGGCACGTCCAGGCCGAGCGTTTCAGCGACGTGCGTCAGCACAACTATGATTAGACAGGCCGCACCAAAGAACTGCAAAAATCGCCAGACCGCATTCATGTTCTACGACGCCGTTGCTCGTTGTCGTGTTTGGCGCGGTCGGGCTTACGGTAATCAGACGCACACGTACTGTCCCATCAGTCCGGCCTCCTCATGCTCGAGGATATGGCAATGATACATGAACGGGTGTTCGCGCGTTGCCGGCTGATTGAAAGCGACGAGAAGCTCCGCTTTGTCCTCAACAAGCACCACGTCCTTCCAGCCGGCGAGATGAGGCGGCGGCGGCGCTTCCGCAATGGACAAGATGCGGAACAATGCGCCGTGGATATGAAACGGATGCGCCATTCCAACCGAGACCACCTCCCAGATCTCATTGGTTCCGAGGTTGGTCTCGACATCGATGCGTTCCATGTCAAACGTTTTTCCGTTTATCCCTGAGAGGGCGACCATATCCGCATGCTCGCCAGCCTGCGTGCGGTTCATGCAAACTCCGCTGTTCACAATGAACTGCCGCCGCCGCACCGCTGAAGCCTGAGAAGCCGCCGAGAGTTCGACAAGACGGGCCGGCATTTCTTTGACGAGTGGCTTTGCCGTCGTCGTTTCGAACCGCATCACGGGCACATAGTCTGCGCTACCGTCGGGCGCCAAGCGGCCAAATATTCCCATTTCCTCGTCTGGACCGGTCTCAAGCGCGACTGCTTTTCCGTTCGCGAAATCGATGAGGACCTCGAAACGTTCGGCGGGTGAAATTGTGAGCTGGGTGACTGCGACCGGTGCAGGGAGGAAACCGCCATCCGATGCTATGACGTGGAACGTGCGCTGATCGCTAAAACGCAAAACGAAATTCTGTGCGTTAGCAGCGTTCAACAGTCGCAGTCGCACCAGACCAGGCGGAACTTTGGCCATAGGGGCGATCACCCCGTTCACGATGACGGTGTCGCCTCGAGCTCCATATACGACGCCGAGCCCATCAGTCTCATATTCAATCGAGCCATCGGAAGCGAATGAGCGATCCTGCAGGATCAGCGGCAAGTCGTCGATTCCGAACGTCCGCGGCAGATCAAGCCGAGCATCAGTGCCGTCATCGACGATGATCATTCCCGTCAGGCCCATATAGATCTGTCGAGCAGTATCGTGATGGGGATGAGGATGAAACCAAAGCGTCGCGGCCGGTTGATCGATCTTCAGGACCGGGCGCCAACGATCTCTTGGATGAATCAGCTGCTGCGGCCCTCCGTCACAATCACCAGGCACCAAGAGGCCATGCCAATGCACCGTCGTAACCGTGTCGAGTGCATTTTCGACCGTCATCTCGATTTTATCGCCGCGGCGCATGCGAACAACCGGTCCGAGGATAGGCGCCGAGTATCCGTATGTCGTTGCCGGCTTTCCGTGAACAAATGCATGTCGACCCGCAACAATCTTGAGCGAAACTGCGTTTCCTTGTTTTGCTGCATCGATAAGCCTCGGGATGGGCAACGGAGTATTGAAGTGCGTCGCGCGAGGTTCCGCGATCCGCCTACCAATGATGCTGGCTGATGTCGCTGCTGCAGTCCCGATCGCAAATTGGCGTCGAGTCAACATGGTAATTTCTCTAGTTGTATCATCGCCTACCTAGTGCACTCGTGGCCTCTATGTGTCAGTCCACACCCAACGTAACTTGCGCGGGCACTAAGATGTCTTGAGAATCTTTACGTCCCTCAAAGCTGCGTGATGTCGTATCAAACTTCGGCATCGAATGTCATAATTGATCGTCCGTACTTCTCACTAACCGAGTCAGACGTCCAGCCTGCCACGGTAATCAGACATTTCCATGGAGGGACCGCATGTTTGAGCATGCAATATCTCTCACCTCCGCCAGCCGGCAGCCGAGGTCGTTGATGCCTCGTCGCAGCTTTTTGATCGGAGCCGGCGCAACGGGGATGACGCTCGGGACAGCGTTGGGAACGGCATATACGCAGATCGCAGCCGTGGCGGACTACTCGCTGCGGATCGCGCCATTGCGACTCGAGCTCGCCCCCGGGAAGGTGATCCAGACTTTTGCCTACAACGATAGCGTGCCGGGTCCGGTATTGCGGCTTCGCGAAGGCCGCCAAGTCAGAATCGATATCCGAAACGACACTGATATCGACGACATCGTGCACTGGCACGGACTTTACCTGCCATCAGAAGCCGACGGCGCGATGGAGGAAGGATCGCCGATGGTGGAGCGCGGCGGCACGCAGCGCTACACCTTCACGGCGAAGCCGACCGGCACCCGGTGGTATCACAGCCACAATGTGGCCGGCACCGATCTGACGCGAAGCTTGTATGCAGGGCTCTACGGCTTTCTGATTGTCGAGCTGGCGAGCGATCCTGGTCGCTACGATCAGGAAGTGCTGCTGGCGGCCCACCACTGGGAGGGCTCCTGGGTGAGCATGCAGGATCTCCGCCGCGGTCCGCCACCCGACAACGGCCTCGAGGTGCTGTACGCATCGGCGTCTTTCAACGACAAGATGCTCGGCCACGGCGAACCCGTTCGCGTGCGCGAAGGGCAGCGCGTGTTGTTCCTGCTGCTCAACGCCAGCCCAACCGAGAACGTCACGTTGGCGCTCGCAGGCCATCGCTTGACCGTGATCGCGCTCGACGGCAATCCCGTGCCGTCGCCGCAAACTATCGACACGCTGTTCCTAGCGCCGGCGGAGCGCGCCGACGTGATCGTCGAGATGAACCGGCCCGGTGTGTGGATCCTCGGCGGGATCAAGGATGAGGACCGCAAGATGGGCCTTGGCGTCGTCGTTGAATACGCCAACGAGCGCGGCGCGCCGCAGTGGGTGGCGCCCCCGAATTCCGCCTGGGACTATACGATTTTCGGCCGTCAGCGGCCGCTACCCGCGCCCGACGAACGTCTCGATCTGATCTTCGAAAAAGTGCCGGGCGGCCGCGGCGGCTACAATCGCTGGACCATCAACGGCAAGTCCTGGCCCGCTACCAATCCGCTGTTCACCACCGAGCGCGGAAAGCGCTATCGTCTCGCCATGAGCAACAAGAGCGGCGACAATCACCCCGTCCACCTGCATCGTCACACCTTCGAGATCACCAAGGTCGGTGACAAGGCCACCGCGGGCGTGATGAAAGACACCGTCAACATGACGCGGTTCAGCACAGTCGAGATTGATTTCATCGCTGACGATCCGGGACCTTCGCTGCTCCACTGCCACCATCAGGATCACCAGGACGAGGGGTTCATGGGCCTGGTGACATATCTCTAATCGCCGGAGTATCGAAAGCGCGGCAATGCGGAATGTGTTTGAGACGCTGGCGAATGCTCCGTTCCTGGCGTCACGATGGAGCGAATGACGGCCGTCACGCCGATCAAAGATCGTGAGCGAACCGGGTCCGCGCTCGAGGTCTTGCGGGCGTTTGCGAAGCTCGGCGTGAGCTGCTTCGGCGGCCCGATCGCGCACATCGGCTATTTCAGGCAGGAGTTCGTCGTTCACCGCCGCTGGCTCGACGAGCAGTCCTACGCCGATCTCGTGGCGCTATGCCAATTCCTGCCGGGGCCAGCAAGCAGCCAAGTCGGGTTCTCGCTTGGTCTCATGCGGGCCGGGTATCTCGGCGGCCTCGCGGCGTGGGTCGCTTTCACACTTCCATCCGCGATTGCTCTTGTGCTCTTTGCCTACGGCGCCAGCGCCCTCGAGGGGGAGATCGGGTCAGGTCTGCTCCACGGTCTCAAGCTGGTGGCCGTCGCAATCGTGGCCCAAGCGGTGTGGGGCATGGCGCGCACGCTCTGTCCCGATCGGGAGCGCGCTTCGATCGCGGTCGTCGCAGCATTGGTCATCCTGTTGAGCTCGTCCTCGGTCGCTCAGATCGGCGCTATCGTCTTCGGCGGAATGGCCGGCCTTTGGCTCTGCCGTGCGCCAGCAGCGACACCCTCCGATCAAGGGCATATGTCAGTGCCGGTCTCTCGGCGGGCGGGCCTCCTTGCGCTTGTCGTGTTCTTCCTGCTCCTCGCAGGGCTGCCGATTTTAAGTAGCCTGACGCACTCCCAAGCCGTCGCCTTGTTCGAGGCGTTCTATCGTTCGGGTGCCCTCGTCTTCGGCGGCGGACACGTGGTGTTGCCCCTATTGCGCGAGGCGACGGTCGCACAGGGATGGGTGACTGACGATGTATTTCTCGCGGGTTATGGCGCCGCGCAGGCCGTGCCCGGACCACTGTTCACTTTCTCGGCGTATCTCGGGGCGGTCATGGAGCCACCGCCGCACGGCCTAGCTGGTGCCGCCATCAGCCTCGTCGGAATTTTCGTGCCCGGCATCCTTGCCCTCGTTGGCGCGCTGCCGTTCTGGGAGACGTTTCGGAAACGCGCAAGAGCCCAGGCCGTCATGCGCGGCGTGAACGCCGCGGTGGTCGGACTGCTCGGCGCCGCGCTTTACAACCCGGTTTGGACGACCTCGGTCAACGGTCGCGGAGATTTTGGAGTCGCGCTCGTCGGGTTCGTGCTCTTGACCGTGTGGAACGCGCCGCCACTGGTGGTCGTTGCAGTGAGTGCGGTCGGTGGTGTCGTTCTTGCCATCGCAGGTCTTAGCTGACCCTACGGCGATGAGTTAGATGCAATGAGGCAAAGATGTCGATGTCTACCGTGAATGTCCGCTATATGGTCGATGACGTTGCTACCGCGGTCGCGTGGTACACAAAACATCTCGGCTTCACACTCCTTTCCAATGCTGCGCCTGCATTCGCGGACGTCACACTTGGCTCGTTACGGCTCTTGCTCAGCGGGCCGACGGGTCATTCGCGGCGGAGGCCAGCGGGCGTCCAGCCGCTTCCGGTATGCACCAAAAGCGACCAGGCAGTGCGCCGCTCGCCGTGAGTGGACATTCGCCACGTTATTCTTGACAACGAAAGGGGCCGCCCAAGAGCGTTCGAGGGCGGCCGGTCTTTCAACGGCGATCGGCGAGAGGTCGCATCACCGACAAAACTGCCCTATGCACCTGTTGTTCTCGGCATAACAGGCTTGAACGCATGGGGTTGAGCCGGAACATCGGTTGAGGCAGTCGTAGAGCCACCTCTGGCATCCGGCACAGCTGTTCTGCGCGAGGAGAACGTCTTCCGTTTTCAGGCCCCACGCGCCCGTGTCGGCCGACGCAGTGTCGGTGACAAGGACGAGCGCGCATAAGGTTAGACGCGACTTCACTTCGGCCTCACATCTGCCCTGTGCGCAACACGAGGTGGGTCCTCGAACGGGCAGCACAATCCTCAACGTGCATCGAGCGCCGCTGCCGCGGCTTACGTCAGTTGCGCTGGACCAGACAGGTTCCTCCCGCCGCGCGCAGCCTCGAGCAGAGCGTTTCAGCCGCTTCGCGCGTCTCCGTCGCGACGCGGATGCGATGCCAGATCGCCGCGCTTCCCAGCGTCGTGCGCACGATGAGCGGCTCACGGCCTCCGAGGATCGGCTGATACTTCTTTTGCAGCTGATTGTATCGGGCAAGCGCGGTGCTCTCCAACCGGTCGCCGATAAGCTGGACCGCCCAGGCGGCGCTCGGCGCTGGAGGCGGCACAATCGGCGTCGCAGGCGCGGGTTTTTCGGCGAACTTCGTCGTCCCGACGCACGGCGTGTCGGCAGGAATCGTAACGCTTCGCGCATCCGGCCGCCTCCATTCCTCGGCGGGGTGACCGGTCACGCTGCATACATAAGCGAGCGTCTCCGATGGCAGTCTGCGTTTTCCAGCGAGCCAGTCCTGCACGCGCTGGGGACCGGCGTTGTAGGCCGCCGCGGCGAGGCCGAGATTACCGAATTGCGCGCGTAGCTCCCGCAGAAACTCGGCCGACTTCGGCAGCGCCTGGGCCGGATCGAACGCGTCGAGCAGCAAGCGTTCGGCGGCGGTCGCCGGCATGAACTGCGCGATGCCTTGCGCCCGCTTGCCGCTGCGCGTGACGGGGCCGACCGCATCGGGCCGCAGCCGGCTTTCCTGCCAAATCAGACGCGCGAAGAACTCGACCGGCAACCCGTTCTGCGCGGCGACGGATTGGATCAAGGGACAAAGCGACTGCGATAGCTCGATATTCCGGTGCGGCGCGTTCGTTGCTCCGGGATGCAACGGGAGAGGCGCCGGCCGATCCTCGCGCTCAATGGGCTGGTCCGGCTCGGCGCTCTGCGCACTCGCAGCGGCGGCGAGCCAGAGCCAGAGCGGCAAGAGGACAACCCAGCGCATCGATCCGTCGTCCGGCGCAAGCATCGTTCTCAATCGAGGGCGTATCGTTTGGTTCCGGGAGTTCTTTGCCGTCGTTAGCACGAGCGCCAAGCTATAGCGCCCGCCTCCCTATGGCTACATCTCAACTACACTATTGACTACGTAGGGCATCCATGCTACAAGATTCGCATCCTCGCTCTTTGAGGGGCGTCTCCGGAGGCATCCTGAAGGCGGAGCGGGGAGTGGCGTCCTGCGGCGGCGGCTTGTAACCGCTTGCCTCGGGAGGCAGGGACCCCGCCCTCCAGGCACTACGACCTGGGTGCGAGGAGCTCGCTGTGACCGATCCGGATGCCGGCCGAAGCGCAAGCCGAGGCGGGTGTTCGGTGAGAGAAGCGCGGACCCGGGAGCCCAAAACCGCCACGGTGGAGCGCCGAGAGGCGAGCGTCCCGCGTCATGGGACGCATGGCGCCTCGCAAGCGCCTGACATGCCGCGTCATGGCATGTCCAACGGGTGCCTCGCACGCACCCGAACGTCTCTCGGCGCTCCGCCCACCCCTCGATGGGGGTGAGCGAAGCAAAGAGGCAAAGCCCGGGCGCAAAAATGCGCCGCGGGAACGAGATGGGCTGTTTGACATCGTGAGTAGGAATGACAGATGCAGCTTATCGCGTGTCCCGGATGCGATGCAGCGCGAGCGGCAGCGAAGCGGTGCATCGCTGATCCGGGACCGCCACGGACTGGAACGGTCCCGGGTCTGCAGCGCACCACTCGCCTTCGGCTCGCGCTGCGCTGCGCCCGGGACACGAAAGGCGACCAGCGTTCGCTCTCGTGCCCCAAATGTTGGCCGCCGCGCATTTTGGCCAAACGAACCCAACTGCAAATTTTGGCCAAACGAACCCAACTACACCGCGGCGGTCGTCCCCGCGAAAGTGTGCGCTCAGCCGGGACGACAATCGTGTTAGATCACGCGAGGGACCAACCTGCGGCTGTACGAAACGAGCCCTGGCCCATCTTCCCTGTTTCCAGCCTGTTCTTTACAGGGAACCGTGCAACCTCAACGTGTCACGACGCGGCCACCCACACAGCCTCCTCACACGATGTGATCGAATTGATGGAAGATCGTGGAGAAGTCGAAGGGCTGCTGGGCGATCCCGCTGCTGTCGGGCGAGGCATAGTGGGCGCCGGCGCTGTGGCCGTTGTCGCGCGCCACCGACCACATCGACAGCCGCACGATGTTGCTGTCGGTTTGCGCGTAGTTGACCAGCGCTTGCGCGTCGGCAAGCGTGAACACCTCGGAACTGATGTCGTTGACGCCGACCATCGGCGTGACGCCAACCCGTAGTCCATCGCCATGATGTTGACCACGTCGATCTTGAGGCCGTCGTGCTTGGCGTTGGCCAACAGGTTGAGACCGTCGGCGGTCAAGCCGGTCGGCAGCACCGGCAGCGTGAAGGAGATGGCGAGATCGGGATTGGCGGCCTTGAGCCCCACCAGCGCCTGATCGCGCAGCGCGATCGAATGCTGATCCTGCACTGCCGCTCCCTCGATGTCGAAGTCGAGCGAGTGCACATGGTAGCGGTCGACCACCGACTGATATTCGGCCTGCAGCATCGCCGCGCTGGTCGCAGTGAGCGCAGGCTCCTGCCCGGCGGCGCCGCCGAACGAGATGGTGACGTCGCCGCCCGCCGCCTGGATCGCCTGCACTTGCGAGAGGATCGTCGTGCCGTTGGCGAGCGTGTCGTCGTTGATCGTGCCGACGCCCTGCCAGCCGATGCCGCCGCCGGAGCTCAGCACGAAGGCGAGCGTGAAATTATGGATGCCGGAAGCGGCGGCGATGGCGGAGAGATTGGCATCCTGCGGCATCGCCATGTCGATGTATGGGCTGAACTCGTGCGCGAAGTTCCCGCCACCGGGAACGCCAGGTGAAATCGGAGCGGTGTGCACCGAAATGGGATTGGATTCGGCGGACGAGCCAGCAGCATCCAGCGCCGCCACCGCGAACGTGTAGGTCGTGTCGGCGGCAAGATTGGCCAGGCTATAGACGGTGCCCGTGGTGGTCGCGATCTGGTGGCCGTTCTCGAAGATCGCGTAGCCGGTGACGACGCCGTCGCCGGGCACGCTCGATGCGTTCCACGTCAGGATCGTAGCGGTGCTCGACGTGGCCGCGGCCGCGAGGCCGGTCGGCACGCTCGCAAGCTCGTGCGATGCGTCGGAGGTCGCGACGATCGTCCACGGCTGGCCAGTGTCCGGGCCGCCGTTGTGGTGGGCAGGATCGGTGCCCTGCGTCCACCAGTTGGCTTTGTAGGTGACGCCGTTTTCCATCACCGTCATGCCCGCGGTGTAGATGCTGTTCGCCAGCCAGGTCGTCGCGCCGCTCTCCGGCGGCACGACGGGAGGCGCCGTGTGCACCGAGATCGGAGTGGACTCCGCCGACGATCCGGCCGCATCGAGAGCCGCCACGGCGAACGTGTAAACGGTGTCCGCCGTGAGGTTGGCAACCGTATAGGTGGTGCCGGTGGTGGTCGCGATCTGGTGGCCGTTCTCGAAAATTGCGTAACCGGTGACAACACCGTTGCCGGGCACGCTTGAGGCATTCCAGCTCAGCGTGGTGGCATTCATCGACGTCGCCGCGGCGGCAAGCCCGCTCGGCACGGTTGCAAGCTCATGCGACGGATCGGCCGTCGCGACAATGGTCCACGGCTTGCCGGTCCCGGAGCCGCCGTCGTTCAGCGTTGGATCGGTTCCCTGTGTCCACCAATTGGCTTTGTAGGTGACACCGTTCTCCGTCGCCGTCATGCCGGCGGTGTAGATGCTGCCCGCCGACCAAGTCGTCGCGCCGCTTTCCGGCGGCACGACGGGAGGCTGCGGCGGTGCGGGCGGCGCGGGCGGCGGCGTCACCGGCGCGCTCAGTGCGCTCGTCCACTCGCCGATTGCGGAGGCGTCCTTTGCGACGATGTTGGAAAGATGCAGATCGCTCAGCGTCGTGTGCTGCAGCGTATAGGTCTGGTGATTGGACGGGATCGCGATGACGACCGTCCCATTGACTTCGCTGATGGTGAACTGATCGGCCGCAAACCAGCCGAAGTCGAGGATGTCGGTGCCAGGGTTGAAATTGATGTCAGTATTGGTACCCCAATTCCAAACGATATTCGTCGTCGGCACGGGACGCCTCCGCGATTGTTCAAGTCGCCCCGCTGAAGTACCCGCTCAGCTTGGTTGATTTATGCATGCCAGTCAACGGCGCGGTGACGCGAATCTCCTACGCCAAGGTATTCCATGCACGATGGAGGTATCTTCCGGAGCTGTTGCGGTTCCCATGCTCTCCATGCTTGATCTGATGGCTCCAACAGGAAGCGCATTCGATGCTCGGTCATCTGGATTTTACTGCCGGCCCCGCCGTTGTGACATCGCTCGTCGCCGCGGCGGTGCTTCCGGCGGTGTTGGCGGTGCTGGCGCGGCTCCCGCGCTTGCGTGATCGCAACGCGCTGCAGTTTCTCGCGAGCAGCGTGATCGTCATCGCGGCTTGGCTGGTCGCATTGCAGCTCCCCGCCATGCCGCCGTCGAGCGCAGCCGATATCGCGACATCGCTCATGATTCTCGCCGGCGCCCTCCTCGTCTACCTGGAAGCATGGGGCCTGCTGTCGCGGGGCTATACACTGGGGCTGTTGTTGACGCTGTTTCGCGCCAAGCACCCGATGAGCGATGCACAGCTCGCCGCAAGCTACCGGCAAGGGGAGGGCGTGGGATGGATCATGCGTCATCGGCTTGGCGGACTCATGTCGGCACGGCTTGTTCGCCGGCAAGGCGATCGCATCGTCCTCACGCCCGCCGGCGCGATCATCGGCATACTTTATCGCGCGGCGATTGCCGTTCTCGGGCTGAAGGTGACGGGATGAACCACGCATTCGTTTTCGGCGCAGCGGGTGCGCTCGTTTGGCTCGCGGCCGTGCTCGTCCTGCTGCGCGTATCGAAACGATCGCCCGCCCTCATCGTCATTGCTTCGGCGGCCGTGGTCTACGTCGCGCTTCTCGCCATCTCGCCGGCGTTTTTTCACTGGTTGGCGTTCTGGCCGTTTTCCGCCGCTTACGGCTTCTTGACGCTATGCGGGTTGATGCTGTTCGGCGCGCTCTACAAATCGGTGTCGCTGCGGATGCTGGGCGATTTGTCGAAGACCGCAGGCCATGCCCTGCCGGAGCAGGAGTTGCTGGCGCGCTATATCGAAGAGGACAGCTTCGGACGGCGCGTCGCGATCTTGCTCGAACAGGGCCATGCCGAACGCATCGCCGAGGGCCTCGCGCTTTCCAGCAAAGGCCGGCGCATCGCCGCCGCCATCGATCGGCTACAGCAGGCGTTTGCCATTCGCGTTAGCGGCTGATCGCACGCGAATCGGACGCAACGCGCGCTTGCGTTCACGCCTGCAAAGGCTTTGCTGTGCGCCGCTCGCTATAGGCTTGCAGCCCCATCGTCACGGCCGCCAAAAGCGGCGGGACGATGTAGAACGTGTAGCGGCTTTCGATGGTTGCGGCCAAGGCGACCGCGGCCTGGTTGTAGACGACCAGCGTCACGCAAAATACGAAGCTCATTTTCCACCGGCTGCGCCAGGCGAACGGCGCGACGATGATCGTTCCCATGACAACCAGGAAACGGAGCGTTGGAAACAGGACATCGAGGGCCCGCGCGAGCGGAGTAGGCACCGAACTGTCCCCGCTCGCCTGCTCCTCTTTTGCCAAATACGGACCCGTCCATTCGAGCCCGAAGGTTCGATGCGTCCAGGTATATTGACTCTCCGCGACGAAAAACGCGACGAAAAAATTGCGGCCGTAGGTCGACAAGATCGAGAAGGGATGCGCGAGAATGGCTTCGAGCGTCACCCGCAACAGCAACGCGTCGCTGGCGGCCGCCCCCAGCCGCTCGTCCAACGCCGCCCAGATCGAAAACCAATATTGCGGGTCGGGCGCCCGCTGCATCGTTTTGAGCAACTCGTCGGGCCTTCCGGCGAAGCGGCGAAAGAGCTGCTCGTCTTTCATTCCCGCCAACCGGCCGGGCGCGGAATAGTACGCGTTGAGCTCCTCGAACATCCGTCTCGAGGCCGGCCCGTTTTCAGGCGCGACCGCAGTGACCTCCCATCGAAGGTACACGTCGTGGTACGCGACCATGAACAGCATCTTGCCGGTGCTGTCGGAAATCCCGAGCTTGGAGACCTGGATCGGCTTTGCACTGTCGTCCAGCGCGCGAGCCATCGAGGCGTGCAGCTTGCCGTAACCGAATACGATCAGCAGATAGGCAACCAGAGCTACAGCAATGGCCGGAACCTGCCGCGGCCGCGCGAGCGCCAGTATCGGCAGCACGGCCGCGATGACATACGCGCCTTGCGCTCGCGTCAGCGCGAGAATGAGAAGAGCAATGATCGTTTGCGCCAGGCGTAGCGGAGCGCCGATCCACAGAAAGGTCAGCCCTCCGTTGATGCAAAGGCACCATCCGAACAGATAGAGCTGTTCGCTCATGATGGACTTGGAATAAACGAATCCAATGAACGTTGCGATGAAGAGCGCGGTCGCAATCAAACCGAGCGATTTCGAAATCCTGCGCAGGCAATCGTGCATCAGCATGACGGACGCGATGCCGAGGACCAGCTGTGTCAGGATGAACCAGACGTAGGTTTGGAGGCTGGGAACGCCAGTTGCGGCCAACAGCAAAGGGAGCAGTGGCGGCCGGAAATAGGCGAAGCTTCCGCCTTCTACACCGGCAATGAATTTGGCCGCGTCGAGATAGGCAAAACTGTCGTGGGTGACCACGATCGGCTCGACAACATACCAGATCACCGCGGTGGTTGCGGCGGCCACGGCAACGACCAGGCGATCGTTTCTCAGCATCCAGGCAAGGGCCGGCGGCGGGTCGGTATCCCAGTGGACGCTGATCCGGAGCGGAGCGGCAAGCGCAGGCGACACCACACGATTCCAAAGCGAAATCATGAGTGCGTTTTCATCCCGGCAGCTGCGATGCAGCTACGACGTGAATGGCCGCAGCCCGTCACGCGCCGCAGCGGCAAACCCCCGAAAATGCAACGGCGCGGCAATCCGACGCCTGCGGTCCGCGTCAGTGCTGCGCCGCTGCTTCCGCAACGGATGGCGCTTGCTTCGCTCCTGCGTCGGCGGCGGTCGGCGTGACCTCGAGATGGTCTCCCCTGTGGCGTACCGTCACCTGCAGATAGCGCCAGGAGTCGCGTCCCCCGTTTCCGAGCAAGACCGCTCCGAAGCGCAGGCCGTGCCAAGGACACACGGCTTGGTCGTCACAGAGGTGCTTCTCGTCCATCAGGCCGCCTTCGTGCGGGCACAGCGAGGGCCAGACTTCGACCTGATCTTCGCTCTTGCGCCTTAACAGCAGTTCGATGGGGCCGCGCGTCACACGATGCACGCTGCCGAGAGGATAATCCGATAAATCGATGCGCACCGGGGCCTCGAGTGGAGGCAAACGCACGTTGTGGGTCAGGCGGTTCGAACTGACGAAATCAGGATCGTCGGTGGCAAAGTGGAACCCGCGGTGTCGCAGATCGCGCCTGCGGCCGCGAATTTCGATGTTGTCTTCTCGGTCCTGCTTGCGCTGCAGCTGCAGCAGGCGCCGGTTGAACGGGCCGTGCAGCCAACGGAACGCCCAGTGGGAGGCGGTGTACCAATCCACCTCGATCAAGACCTCGTCGCCCTTCTGGGAAATGCGTTGAACCTGGTGCAGCATGATGATGCCGAGTACCGTCATGCTTTGGTAGAACATGCCATCGGCGACCTTGGCGTTGGACACCTGCATGAAGATCGGCAGATTTCCCCAGCGCACCACGTTGACCGAGAAATACTTGCCGGTCATCACCTTGTATAAGCCATGATAGGTATCGTGAACGCACTGGCGGTGCAGCTCGTCGTAGAAATTCCATTCCAAGTCTTTGATATAGCCGGGAACGAGCGATTCGTGACGGCCGTGCGTCACCGCCATTCCGGGGTGGAGCTGCTTGAGGTGTTCCGTCAGATGGTCGGCAGGCAAATATTTCAGCACTTGGGGGTCGAACTGCAACATATTCCCTCGCGACGTGATGCGTGGAGGCCGTTAAAATCGGGTCCCGGGCACGTAGGGCTTGCGTTTGCTTGATAAACAGGTCTTAACGCAACGGCAAGTGCTGGATGTCCCCGGGGGTGTAATTGCTGACCAGGGTTGGGCTACTCATCCTTAAGATTCTGGTGGTCGTGCTTATCGGCTGGGTTTTTTGGCCCCAGTTCCGCTGGAACGACTTCGCCGGTGCTTTGGCGCGAACCTCACCGGCCACCGCGCTCGCGGTCCTCACTTTGTTCTGGTTCCAAGCTATGATGGCCGCCTTGCGCTGGCGCTGGATTCTCCGCCAGCTCGGACATCCGCTGACGACCGGCGCCAGCGTGGAGGCATGGCTTGTCGGCCAATGCGCCAGCCAGATCCTCCCCGCCGTGGTGGGCGGCGACGCCGCTCGCATCATTCGGCTGCGCCGCTACCATGTTCCGACTACCGCCGCGCTGGTGAGCGTCGTCATCGATCGATTTGCCGGGTTCGTGGCGCTCGTGGTGCTTTCGGCCTTCACCGTGCCCATGCTGACCGCCTACAAGACGACGCTCATTCCCGACGAGATTTTCTGGGCGGTGGGAATGAGTTGCCTGCTCGTGGGGATCCTATTGCTGAGCCTGCGCTGGACGGCCAACACAGCGGTGTTCCGCCGCATTCCGCGACTCGCTCGGGTTCAGGCCGCGCTGCGCGCGGTGCGGCCGACGAAAGACGGTCTGCTGCTGTTTGCCCTGATCGGCTTAGGCACGAATATGACGGTGATCATCAGCGCGTTTTTGCTGGGTCGCGAACTCAATCCGTTGATGGATCTGTATTCCTGCTTCGCGATCCTGCCACTGGTCAGTCTGCTGACGTTTATCCCGATCTCAATCGCGGGCTGGGGCGTTCGTGAGGCCCTCATGATGAGTGCCTTTGCATTGATCGATGTTCCGGCTATGGACGCGCTTGCGGTCTCGATCAAGCTCGGGCTGGCAAATCTGGCGCTCGGATTGATCGGGGGCATTGTTTGGATCGTGCTGCCCGCCAAGGAAATTTCCAGCGAATTGCCGTCAGAGGCGGTGATGCGCCATTCCGATGGCAGCGCCTAGCTCAAACATCGGCGAGTTTCATACAAGAACATGCATTGGTTTCTTCTCGCTGGATTTATCGCCGCGCATGTTTTGGCCTATGTCGCGGTGTTCCGTCATTTGAGGGCGTTCGCAACGGAGCGCACGATTGTCATCTATCACGGCGTCGCCTTCGCGGCGGTTTTTGCAGCCGTCGTCGTCGCTTTCGCTCGCGGCACAATTGGATTCGCGGCTTCCTGCGGGCTCCTCGCTCTACAATACCTCTACAGTCTCTCCTTTCTCGAACTGTGGTCGCTGGCCGAGGGAAGCTATTCCCTGCAGATTCTACTGCGGGTCTCGCGGCAAGCGTCAATCTCGCGCGAGGAGATCCTCGCAAGCTGCGAGGCGATCGGTGCAGACAAGAAGCGCAACCGCCTCGACGACCTTCAGTCGCTGAGGCTGATCGCGCAAGCCCCCGACGGCACATTCAAGCTTTCGGCGATGGGCAGAATGCTTGTTGACATGCTGAGCTTGATCATGCGGCTGACCACCATTCGGGAGGCAGGCTGACCAATGTGGCTGGTGCTTTCGCTTGCCGGGTTTGCGCTTGCGGTCGTCCTGCACGCCGTTTTTACGCGGATGGGAGGAAGCCTCACCATCGTTCTGAGCTTTCTCACAGTCAGCGTTCCCATCGCCGCCGTGATCGTGGCCGTAGCCCTTTGGATGTTCGCGATTTCGGACGAGAGCATCGCCGCCGTCCTGGTCTATCTGGCGCTGTGCGAGACCTACATTTTCCTGTTCACCCTCGCCGCCAACGGCGTGTCGGTTTCGCTGATGATGCGCCTGAGGTCCCGCCCCACGACCGCGGACGAGCTGATGAAGTCGTACTCCACACGCGCCATGGTAGAGCGGCGGATCAACCATCTGAAGTCGGGAGGCTTCCTGATCGAGGAGGACGGGCAGCTTGCTCTGCTCGAGCGGGGCAGGGCGCTCGTTCGCATTTTTGCTCTCGCCCGTGGCTTCTTCAAGCATCGCCGTTCGCTCGATATCGGTGTCGCGCAACATGGCGAGTCCGGGCAGCGCTCGCGCCCCTGATCTCCACGAACCGCTTCGACGCCCTTGTGCGATCCCGCCGATGCCGCGTACCTTCCGGCAAAATTTGCGGACGATCGTTCGACCCGACAAGAACAGTCAGAGGAGAGAGGCGCCCATGACGCCGAACGTCAACTTTGCCCGTCTTTTTGCCGCCTGCCTCGCCGCTCTCACGCTGCCCGCGATCGGCAGCGCGGCGGCGCTCGACTATCCGACCCGGCCCGTGCGTTGGATCGTGACTTATCCGCCGGGCGGAGGCACCGACATCACGGCGCGCATCATGGCGCAATGGCTGTCGGAGCGACTGGGTCACATCGAGAACAAGCCGGGCGGGGGCAACAATATCGGCACCGAAGCGGCGGTTCATTCGTCGCCCGACGGCTATACGCTGGTGCTGGCCAATCCGGCGAATGCGATCAACGCGACGCTCTATCCGAAGCTATCCTTCAACTTCCTCCGCGATATCGCGCCGGTTGCCGGCATCATGCGGGTTCCGAACGTGATGGAGGTCCATCCGTCGGTGCCGGCCAAGACGGTTGCCGAGTTCATCGCTTACGCCAAGGCCAATCCGGGCAAGATCAACTGGGCGACCTCGGGCAACGGAACTTCGGTCCATCTCTCGGGCGAGCTGTTCAAGCTGACGACCGGCGTCGAGCTGACCCATATTCCCTACAAAGGCTCGGCGCCGGCGCTTACCGACATGATCGCCGGCACGGTGCAATTGATGTTCGACAATATGCCACCCTCACTGCCGCATATCCGGGCGGGCAAGCTGCGTGCGCTGGCCGTGACGACGACGACACGGTCGGAGGCGCTGCCAGACGTTCCGACCGTGGCCGAGAACGTGCCGGGCTACGAGGCGAGCGCCTTCTATGGGATGGGCGTGCCGAAGGGAACTCCGCCGGAGATCATCGACAAGCTCAACAAGGAGATCAACGCCGGTCTCGCCAACCCGAACATCAAGGCGCGCTTGGCGGAGCTTGGCGGCATGTTGATTCCGGGCACTCCGCAGGATTTCGGCAAACTCGTCGCCGACGAAACCGAAAAGTGGGCCAAGGTGGTCAAGGCCGGCGGGGTGGCGCTGGAATAGGCCAAGCGCGTCCGCGGTCCTCGTGATGAAGCGCAAGCATCCCGAACATCTGCGCAGCCATCGCTGGCTCGGCGTCAACGATTTGCGCGCGTTCGGCCACCGTTCGCGGCTGCGCCAGTTCGGCTACGACGCCGTCGACTGGGCCGGCAAACCGGTCATCGGGATCATCAATACCTGGAGCGAGATCAACGCGTGTCACGCGCACCTGCGCGCGCGGGCGGCCGACGTCAAGCGTGGCGTGCTGCAAGCGGGCGGCTTTCCGATCGAATTGCCGGCGATGTCGCTGGCGGAGCCGTTCGTGAAGCCTTCGACCATGCTCTACCGCAACTTTCTCGCGATGGAAGCGGAAGAGCTGCTGCGCAGCCACCCGATCGACGGCGCGGTGCTGCTCGGCGGTTGCGACAAAACCACGCCGGGTCTGATCATGGGCGCCATCAGCATGGGCATCCCGGCGATCTACGTGCCGGCCGGCCCGATGCTGCGCGGCAATTGGCGCGGCGAGTATCTCGGCTCGGGTTCCGATGTCTGGAAATACTGGACCGAGAAACGAGCGGGCCGCATCACCGAACAGCAATGGAACGAGATGGAAAGCGGGATTGCCCGCTCGTTCGGCACCTGCATGGTCATGGGCACGGCAGCGACCATGATGGCGATCGCCGAAGCGCTGGGCCTGACGCTGCGCCGCGGCCGGACGCCGCATCGTCGATATGGTATGGGAGGATCTTACGCCCGAGCGAATCCTCACTCCCGCCGCCTTCGACAACGCCATCAAGGTTCACATGGCAATGGGCGGTTCGACCAATGCCATCATCCATGTCATCGCGATGGCGCGCCGTGCCGGCGTTGCGCTCGACATCGGGCGCTTCGATCGGCTCTCGCGCGAGATTCCCGTGCTCGCCAATGTCCGGCCCTCGGGAAAATACTTGATGGAGGATTTCTTCTACGCCGGCGGCTTGCGCGCGCTGATGCTGGAGCTCAAGGATCGGCTCGATCTTTCCTGCCTGACGGTGACCGGAAAAACGCTCGCCGAAAATATCGACGGCGCAGATATCTATTTGCGTGACGTCATCCATTCGCTCGCCGATCCGATCTATGCAGAAGGCGCGACCGCCGTTCTCACCGGCAATCTCGCACCGCGCGGCTGCGTGATGAAGCCGGCGGCGGCGGACCAACGGTTCCTCAAGCATCGGGGTCCCGCGCTCGCTTTCGAGGACTACAATCACATGGCGCGCGAGATCGAACGCGATGACCTTGCCGTCACGCCGGACCACGTCATCGTGCTCAAGAACGCCGGCCCGAAGGGCGGGCCCGGTATGCCGGAATGGGGCATGCTCCCTATTCCGAAAAAGCTGGTGCAAGCAGGCGTGCGCGACATGGTGCGCATCTCGGACGGACGCATGAGCGGCACGAGCTATGGCGCCTGCATCCTGCATGTCTCGCCCGAAAGCTTCATCGGCGGACCCTTGGCGTTCGTCGAGACCGGCGATGCGATCGAGGTGGACGTGCCGGCGCGCCGTATCCACCTGCACGTCGGCGAGGAGGAGCTCAACCGCCGCCGCGCGGCGTGGAAGCAGCCTGCGCCGCGCTACGTTCGCGGCTACGGCGCCATGTTCTCCACCCATATCGGTCAGGCCGACGAAGGCTGTGATTTCGATTTCCTCGCCGGCGGGGGGCAGATTCCCGAGCCGGAAATCCACTGAGTGCCTATGCGCCCGCCGAGGCCTTGATGCAAATCGGACTTTTCGACCACGTCGAGCACGGCAAGCGGCCGCTCGCGACGCTCTTTGACGAGCGGCTCGCCTTCGCCAAGGCCGCGGAGGAGGCCGGCATCTACTGCCTGCATGT
>WNFU01005420.1_pt1 | contig 21135 bp, 19 predicted proteins | sample 5400121 | NCBI WGS metagenome assembly WNFU01 (sample SAMN13153360, study PRJNA577476) | soil metagenome | isolation source: 100 cm soil or saprolite under grassland replicate 1 | place: USA:California | collected 2016-06-15
TCGCCCTGCGCTTGTGCAATGCCCGCCTTCTGCCCAAGGGTATCCAGGTCGTCCGGTATAACATCGAGCACCTGATCAAACTTTCGCAGCGCCTCGGGGAAACGACGAACTATCATGTAGGATTGGGCGTGTTGGGTGAGTAGGGAAACGTTGCGCGGGTCGAGCCGCTCAGCTTCGTTAAAGTAGGACTCGCTTCGGTCCCACTGACCTCGCCGGCGAGCAACATAAGCCAACGATTCAGGGATCTGGCTGCTATTCGGCAGAAACTGACGTGCTTGCTCAAAGTAACGCACTGCGGCGTCGTAATCTTTCAAGCAGGCATAGTAGTAATATCCCCTGGCCAGTATGGCCTCGCCGAGATTGGGCTGAAGAGTGAGCGCCGTTTCAGCTGCCTGCCCTGTCTCTTCGCGTACGGCGGCCGTTGGTTGAAGAGTGAGGGTGAGATAACCGAGCGCATCGACGTATGACAGCAACGCCCAGGCAAGCGCGAACGTCGGGTCCGATCGCACCGCTTCTTTGAGATGTTTCTGTGCCGCAAGGGTATTGGCGGGTGAGTTTCCCGTTTTCAGTGTATAAGCCAGACCACGCAAGTAGGCATCGTAAGCTTCAGGATTGTCGGTCGGTCTAGCCGCAATGACTTGTTCTTCCTGACCGGTGAGTTTCGCCCGCAACTTATCGGCAATGGCTTTAGCCACCTCGCTCTCGACAGAAAAGATGTCGGTCAGTTTGCGATCAAAGGTCTCTGCCCAGAGATGTGAATCATTCGCGGCTCTAATCAGTTGCACATTGACGCGCACCTGATCATTTGTTTTCTGCACACTGCCTTCCAGAAGATTGGCGACACCGAGTTGGTTCGCAATCTCAGAAGGTTTTTTAGACGTCTTTTTATAACGCTGCGTGGACGTGCGCGAGATCACTTTGAGATCCGCGATCTTTGAGAGGCGGGTCAGAATTTCGTCCTGGATCCCATCGGCGAAGTAAGCGTTGGATTTTTCCTCACTCAGGTTTTCAAACGGCAGGACGGCGATGGATTTTTCGTTTGGCAATGGCGTCGGGGCGACAAAGAAAAAAGAGTAGGCAACTGCCGCGGCCGCCAGGAGCGCCGCTGCCAGAATGAGTAACAGGCCCCGCTTATGACGTTTGATTTTGCTGACGACAGATCCGGCACGCGCTTTGACCTGCGACAAGGAACTGTCCGCTTCCAGCTCACCCCTGAGAATGCGGAGGTCGGCGAGCATCTCCTTGATCGTCTGATAACGTTCATCACTGTTTTTCCGCAAAGCCTTTTGCAGAATGGATTCTAGTTTGAGCGGAACATCCGGCAGTACGCCGGATAAAGGTGGTGGCTCCGTTGTCAGGATGGAGGCAATACAGTCGCTCGGGGTTTCGCCGCAGAACGGCGGGCTCCCTCCCACTATTTCGTAGAGCACTACGCCCAAGCTCCAAATATCCGAGCGCGCGTCCACTTTCTGGCCGCGCGCCTGCTCCGGAGACATGTAATGCGCCGTGCCCAATACTAACCCCAGTCGCGTTTGAAGCGCTGCCGTTGTTTCGCCTGTACGATTGTCCGACGCGAGCCCTTGCTCCGTCAGTTTGGCAATCCCGAAATCGAGTACCTTCACGTATCCGTCCGGTCGCAGCATGATGTTTTCCGGTTTGATGTCGCGGTGCACGACGCCGGCTTCGTGTGCGGCAGCCAGCGCCGACGCCACTTGCACGGCAATATCCAGCGCCGCATGCGGATTCATCCGCCCGCGCGCAAGCGACGCGCGCAGGGTGATGCCTTCGAGCGATGAATTGCCGGTTTCCCTCCGCGCCGATCTCGTAAACGGTTAGAATGTTCGGATGATTTAAGGCCGAGGCACTTCGCGCCTCATTTTTGAACCGGCTCAACTGCGTCACGTCCGTCGTCAGGCTATCTGGGAGAAGCTTGAGCGCTGCTTTGCGCCCGAGTCGCTCGTCCCGGGCAAGATAAACCTCGCCCATTCCGCCGACGCCGATGAGTGACTCGATCCGATAATGACCAATTAGTTCTCCCACCAATGCGCCGGCGCGATCATCCGTCAGAAGTTCGGGAGCGACGGCAAACGCTGAAGACTCCAGAAAGTCAGTCGATTTTTCGTGAGATTTGAGGAGCCGCTCGACCTGTTCGCGCAAGTCTCTGTCGCCCTCACAGGCTTCCTCGAGAAACGCGATGCGCTCTTTTGGCTCCCGCGTCATCGCCTCGTCAAATAGGTCGGTGACCCGTTGCCACAGCTCGGGCTCCATCAACATCCCTCCGTGGTCAGCTCTGCGTAGAGCCACGCTTTGGCCGCCCTCCAGTCTCGCATCACCGTGTTGGGATGTACCTTGAGGACGCCGGCAATCTCTTCTACGGTCAGTCCGCCGAAGTAACGCATTTCGACGATCTCGCATCTGCGGCGATCAAACTCGGCCAGCTTTTCCAGCGCTTCATCGAGCGCCAACAGCTCCTCCGCCCGCTCTTCGGTGACCAGAGCCGTCTCGTCCAGAGTCACCCTTATCGCCCCGGCGCCGCGTTTGAGCGCGTGCCGTGCGCGCGCGTGATCCACCATGATGCGCCGCATTAGTTGCGCGGCAACGGCCATAAAATGTGTGCGGTTTTGCCATGGCGGCTGTGTTTTGTCGGTAAGTTGTAGATAAGCCTCGTTGAGAAGCGCGGTCGTTTGCAGCGTGTGACCGACGCGTTCCCGGCTCATATAATAATGCGCCAGCCGGTGTAATTCGGGCTGCACAAGCGGAATCAGCTTTTCGAACGCTCCCTCGTCTCCTCCGCTCCAGTCGCCCAGCAGTTGGGTGACCGCTTGTCGCGTGGATGGGGGCGTCGTCATACAGGATGCTCGACGCTGCAAATTTTACCACGGTCGGGGGATTTTTACAGCCTTACGGCTTTTTAAATATCTCGCGCAGTCGTGGTGGGTTTCAGGCGGCCTTTCCGCTTTACCACATGAACCGGCACAAACAACAGAGGCCGGAAAAACCAAAACAGAAAGCAAACCTGAAAAACCCATGCAAACTAAACAATCAGTAACCAACTCAAACAATCATCAGCCTTCGACTGCTTGCAGAGAAAAGCATGCAGCGATGAAGCTGCCAACTCGTTCGACCGTCATAGCCGCCTTCGGCTTGCTGTCGGTCCTGCTCCCAATTCACCAGACTGCGAATGCGCAGGGTATCCAACCCAGGCCAGATCCTGCTCATTCACCGCACCTAAGCCCCTCCAGGTTCGACCTGGTACCAGCTTCAGATGCTATCGCGAACTGTGAGAGCATGCCGAACCCGGCGGCGACCGTTGCCGTTTTTTCGAGGGAGGACATACGCGGTGTCGATACGCTGGATTTGCATGCCGAGGGCCTGCGACCCAACACGACATTTGCGGTCTTCCTGACCGAAATGCCGGTGCCTCCCTTCGGCGCGGTTCAGTATATCGGGGATTTCACCACGAATGCGGCGGGCAGAGGTTCTGTCCGCGTGGATGCTATCATCAATGAGGCTTTCGCCTTTAACAACATCACCGGCGTGCGTACGGAGCTAAACCACATAGTCTTCTGGTTCGCCGATCCAAACGATGATGAGGATTGCGTCCCCGGATCCGCTCCAACCCACTTCGATGGAGACAATGAGGCCGGAGTCGCGGCGATGTCTTCGAAGAACTTTCTTCCTGGCGCGCCACTCCCGTAACCTGCGGCGCCGTCCGTAACAAATCGCGTGGAGCGGGAGCGCCAGAATCGGCGCTCCCCTCACGCGAGTGGTGCAGTGCAGACTACTACGAACTAAAACGACAAACTAAAAAAGAAAAAATGACAGCCATGAAAACAGTAATCACTTGTTCACTTCTCACCATTCTCCGTTCCCGGTCCGCTTCCATTCTCGTCGCGCTTACGCTTGGTGCGTTTGCGCTTGCCGAGAGGGCGCACGCGGTCAGTCCGCCTCCGGATGGAGGCTATCCAGGAGGCAACACGGCAGAGGGGCAGGCCGCCCTCCTTAACCTTACCAACGGCACATTCAACACGGCCGTTGGTTTGCTTTCGCTGAGTGGCCTGAAAGAAGGTAAGTTCAACACGGGCCTTGGCGCCGGGACGCTCGTTTCCAACGTTGCGGACGAAAATACGGCCACGGGCGCTGGGGCGCTTTTGAGCAACACTACCGGCAACCTCAACACGGCCAATGGAGCGTTCGCCCTTTTTCTCAACACAGAGGGCACCTCCAACACAGCTACCGGAGATCGAGTGTTATTTAGCAACACCAGCGGCTCTGCCAACAGTGCCTTCGGTTCGGGCGCACTGGCGTCGAACATCGTCGGCTTCAGCAACACAGCCAACGGAGCTATGGCGCTCTCTAACAACACTGTCGGCAGCGACAACACGGCCAACGGTGTTCAAGCGCTCAATAGCAACACCACCGGCGGCGGCAACACTGCCAACGGTGATATTGCGCTCTTTAACAACACCACCGGCGGCGACAACACGGCGGACGGCACTGGTGCGCTCCAAAATAACACCACCGGTAGCGGCAACACGGCCTTGGGCGCTGGGGCCGGCCTCGGCGTCTTCAGGGCTAGTCACGTTATTGCTATCGGCACGAATGGTGCGGACGTGAGCGACAGTTGCTTTATCGGCAACATTCGCGGGGCGACAACAGCAAACGCCGACGCCATACCAGTCCTGATCGACTCCGCTGGCCAACTCGGCACGCTTGGTTCCTCGCGCCGGTTCAAGAAAGAAATTAAGCCGATGGACAAAACCAGTGAAGCCATCTTTGCGCTCAGGCCGGTCGCTTTCCACTACAAGAAGGATAACACGAGCATGCCGCAGTTTGGATTGATTGCCGAAGAAGTAGCCGAAGTGAACCCGGACCTCGTGGTGCGTGACGATCAAAACGAGATTTACACCGTCCGCTACGAAGCAGTGAACGCGATGTTGCTCAACGAGTTCCTGAAAGAGCACAAGAAGGTTGAGGCACAACACAGCAAAATTGAGAAACAAGAAGCCACTATCACTGAATTGAAGTCCAACCTGGCGCAACAACATAAGCAAATCCAAGCCCTGACAGCGGGCCTCAAAGAGCAAGCGTCGCAGATCCAGAAAATCAGCGTGCAGCTTGAGGTCAGCAAGCTGACGCCTCAAGTGGCCGTGAGCGAACCGTAAGATCCGAAACATGGCATCCGTCATGATGGACGACTTTATTTACGGCGAGCCACAGCTCCCTAAGTAAGGGAAAATGAGATTCCACGGTAGATACTATGGAAGCGCCGCCCAACCTGAGCGCAACGGCCCAGCCCATAGAATCTAACGAGAATAAGATGAGCTGCCGGGCGACAATGAGTCCCCGGCAGCTCCATCGTCGTTCTGCCGCTCCTCGGAGCGGCAGCTTGGCAAGAAGGCACACTGCGGTGTCAGGTTCCAAGCGATTAAGATTTAAAGGAGTTCAGAATATGGAAATCAAAAGAAGTGGCTCGCAACCTTCCGGCAAAGGGCCGGCCGATTGGTTTACAGGGACCGTTCGGATTGATCCGCTATTTGATCGTCACGTCCGGCCTTGGGTGGGCGCAGCGTTGGGACGGCCCGATCGAGGAAATCCGGCCGGGCGATGTGGTGTGGTTTGCGCCTAACGAAAAGCATTGGCACGGCGCTACGCCGACGACGGCGATGATGCACATCGCCATTCAGGAAGCGCTGAACGGTAAAGTCGTCGATTGGATGGAAAAGGTTACCGACGAAGAATATCAAGTCCGGTGAAGCTTTAAAGGTGTAACTGGTCCCTGCGGACGTCCGTCTCCGGTTTGTGCGACGCTAGCAGCAACGGTGTTAGCTGTATGCAATTCCGAGCTTCCCGGTGCACTGGAGCCTTCACAGCTAAAGAGTGCTCGCGGGGAGAATGGGCTTGACTTTGGCACCGCGACTGACGCAAAAAAGGCAAGCTAACATGAGTATCGCTACACTCCGGCGCTTCGTCATGATAGCCTTGGTCACGACAGCGGCGATCGTCGCATTACCGTTGGTTCCGCGCGCGATGGCGCAATCGTTTTCGGTTGGCCCGTTCGTTCAAGTCTCGCCTACCGGTGAAACCGTCGCGGAGTTTTCCTCTGCGACCGCGCCTAACGATCCGCAGCTCATGGTGGCGAGTGCGATCAAGGAGGTTACGCCCGGGCGGACACTTTGTGCGGTATACGTTTCACGCGATGGAGGAACCGTGTGGTCCGAGGTCGATGCATGGCCGAATACGGGATTTCAGCCGGCTTTCGATCCATGGGTTGCGACCGGCGCTGATGGCACAATTCACGTCATCGGCATCGCAAGAACGAACCAAGGCACGCGCGCTGTTTACACTCAGAGCTCGGACCAAGGTGTTTCATGGTCTGCGGCGCGCGCCGTCACTCCATTGGACGCCAGGTCGCTTCATTTCGGTGCCGACAAAGATTGTCTCACGGTGCGCCCTGACGGTACGATTTACGTCGCATTCAGCCAGGTGTTGACGCCGCCGCCCATCGGCGCTGGCGAATTAGTGGTCGCTCGTTCTACCGATGGCGGTCTCACTTGGACACCCCGCGACTCGGGTATAAAAGGCAACCCAAACGGGATTGTCGCAGATCCCGATGGTGCCGTGGTGGTGACTTTCGTCGGTGGGGCAATCCTCGGTTATGGCACGGTGGCGAGCACCGATGGCGGAGAGAGTTGGGGTGCGGCGGTTCGGCTAGGGGAACTCAACCTCACCCAGGGACTTCCACTTCCTTCAATCGTACACGACTCGCTCGGTCGAATCGTCATCGGTGATATAGGCGGCTCCGCGGCGCCGCAAATTGAGATCTCGGTCGAGGATCAAGATGGCAATGTTGTTCAGCAGTGGCAGCTGCCGGTACCAGATTCCGACACCTGTCGCGACGGTCGCCTTATCCAGCCTGCCCTAACCGCTGGGCTGACCGGCTCGCCTGCTTTCCAAGTGGCATGCAAGATCGATGCGACGGAGTCAACGGCCGGTCGTCAGGAAGTGTGGTTATATCCCAGCGTAGATCAACCTGCCCAGGCGCCCGTTGAGGTGGCAGGTTTCAATCTACCGACGGGAACCGAACATGGTCCTTTCGCCACGCGTTTCCCTGATGGTGGCGACTATTGGTCTCTGACATGGGCGGCTGGGGGCTGGCTCAGCATGTGGGTAGACCCGCGAAGCGGCGGCGGTCCAGGCGAACTGATGGCGGCTTTGGTGACTGTGGACGATTGATTTTCTAAGGGTGTAGGCCGTCTGATCGAGGAAATCCGACCCGGCGATGTGGTCTGGTTTCCGCTTAACGAGAAGCATTGGTACGGCGCCACGCCCGCCACCGCAATGACGCATATCGCTATTCAAGAAGCACTTGACGGGAAGGTGGTCGATTGGATGGAGAAGGTCAGCGACGAGGAATACGGTGGAAAACGCTGAACGCCCAACGTCCAACTCCCAACGTCGAACTCAGCAGAACTGAATTAGCGAACAGAAGGAAACAAAGGGAGCAAAGGGTCGGTTTTGATCTTCCTTAACTTCGCTGTCTTCTGTACGCAGCGACTATTCGCCGTTCAGCCATGGGGCGCTTGGGACAAGCGCCTCTACAATGATTGCGATTGTAAGCAGCGCGGGATAGTTGAGGTTTCGTGAAGTAAACAGAATGCCGAAGATGTCGCGCAGTTACGAATTCGTTCAGCTCGATGTTTTCACGAAGACACCGCTTACCGGCAATCCGCTCGCCATTTTCACTGACGCGCGACGTTTGACCGATCAGCAAATGCAGGCGCTCGCTCGCGAGATGAACCTCTCTGAAACAACCTTCGTCCTGCCGCGCGAGCCACAAGTTGAAGCACAGGAGGGGAAGCGGGTCCGCATATTTACGGTGGAGGAAGAGTTGCCGTTTGCCGGACATCCGACGCTGGGCACAGCGCTGTATCTACACAGTACCGCGGCGTCCGGCGCGGATGAGATCGTCCTCGACCTGAATGTTGGGAAAATTGGTGTCCGATTCAGTACTGACTCAAATCACAGGAGCAATCGTGTCGCGGGCGATGTCTTTGGGGAGATGCGTCAGCGCGATCCGGACTTTGGCCCCACGTTGCCGCCAGACAAAGTCGCCAGTGTGCTTGGAAGTGAGGAAATCGAAGCCGAATGGCCAAGCCAAATCGTGTCGACAGGACTGCCTTTTGCCATTGTGCCGATTCGCGATTCGAAGGCTTTGGCAAACTTGAAGCCCGATCTTGTCAGAGCAGGCGCGCTGCTCGAAGGGACCGGCGCCCGCTTTTGCTACTTTATTTCTCCGGAACGCGAAGATTGGCGCGAGGTGCGCGCCCGGATGTTTTTCTATGGCGGAGAAGATCCGGCCACGGGATCAGCCGCTGGTTGCGCCGTCAGTTGGATGGTGCGGCATGGCCTGGCAAAATCTGACGAGCAGATTCTCATCCGCCAAGGCGTCGAAGCCCGGCGACCGAGTGAAATCTTTGTGCGCGCGACACGCGAGGACGAGAAGGTCACCAACGTCCGAGTTGGCGGATACGCGGTGGAAGTGCTGCGCGGCACCGTGAGTTTGGAAAACTGACACGCGAGTCGCAGGTGCGAGCGGCACGGGCATTGGACTGGCATTAGCGACGAGTGACGAGAGAGGCTGAAGAAAACCGGAAAGTTTCCTTCGTTAGCTTCTGATTACTCTCCGATGATTTTCACGAGCACTCGCTTTTTTCTTCGGCCGTCAAATTCGCCGTAGAAAACTTGTTCCCACGGTCCGAAATCCAGTTTCCCTTTGGTGATCGCAACGACGACTTCGCGCCCCATGATCTGACGTTTCAGATGAGCGTCAGCGTTGTCTTCGCCGGTCCGGTTGTGTTGATAGGCGTTTGTCGGAGCGTGCGGCGCTAGTTTTTCCAGCCACATCTCATAATCATGATGAAGCCCGGGTTCGTCGTCGTTGATGAATACCGAAGCCGTGATGTGCATGGCGTTCACCAGACAAAGGCCCTCCATCACGCCGCTCCGATGGACGAGTTCCTCGATCTTCGGTGTGATGTTGATGAATCCGCGTCGATCCGGTACTTCAAACCAAAGATGTTCAGTAAGTGATTTCACCGGGTCATAATATCAACGAATAGCTGCAGTGCCGAACGTTGACTGATTGACAGTCAATCGGCCAGCGATATGATCGGCGCCGTGCCGGAGCAAAAGGAGACGCGTCGCGCCAGCCGATATGATGCAGTGATTGCGACCCTTGTCGGGTTCTGCGCTTTGTGTGTTTCCGCTTATACCGCCTACGTGCAGCGCCAGCAAGTGCGTGCCGCGGTGTGGCCAATCCTCGCGTTCGATAGCGCCAACGGGCCCATTCACTTCATCCTGGCCAACAAAGGAGTCGGACCGGCGATTATAAAGAATGTGATTGTGAAAGTGGATGGTGAGCCGGTGAGGAATTGGAAGGAGGCCCTCGAGAAAATACTGGGACCTGGGGAGCATCTGGGTTCGGAAAGCGACATGAATGGCCATGTGTTCGCCGCGGGTGAATCGGTTACCGTCTTCACTCCGCACGATCCTGAAAATAATCCGCTCAATTTTGACAAATCGAATCCGCTCTGGGTGAAGATGAATAAGGAGCGTTTACGTGTGTCGGTCGAGATCTGCTACTGCTCGACGCTCGGCGAATGTTGGACCTTGCGCGCTAGCGGCTTGGCGCCTAGCACTACCACCGAGGCCCGTCATTGCCCGACTCCGTCGGCGAATAGCTTCCAGCAGTAGTCGGCGCGGTGTGGCGAGATTACCGGGGGACAGGCCAAAAGGGCCCAGTTGAAAGTTAACGGTTGAGAGTTGAGGGATTGGCTGGAAGCACGAAGCAGGAAGCAGGAAGCGGATAGACGATGAAGCAGCGATTATTTTTGCCGCGCGAAGGTGATCACCCAATTCTTCTCCCAATTCTTGCCAGCATCCGCCGAGAAGGCCTGCTCAAAGCGCGCCCCATCGGCCGTGATGTCGGTGTAGGTGTTGCGAACAAAGATGTCTCGTCCATCGAGTAACTCCTGGTCGAAAAATTCGCCACGACCACCCTTGAAGGCGCCGACCGTCGGTGGAATACCAATCATGCCGTCGCGACTGTTAGCCCAATTCAAGTTCCACTGGCGTGCTTCCGGATCGTAGAGGCGGAGACCGAGACCTTCCAGGTGACCGGCTGGTCCATCTGCCTGCACTTCGATCAGATTGGCGCGTCCATTCCAAACCGGAGTTACCTCGACGCCGCCGTCGTACTCCAGCCATTTGGTAGAACCGACCAACTGCCCGTCGAGCCGCGACACGTGCACCTTCCAATGTCCGTAGTTGAAATCGAAGTCATGGTTACGGCCATTCGCGGTCAGTGAGTCGGCGGCCGGCTCAGCGGCGGTGCGGGTAAGATCAACAATGAGATTTGGCTCCCAAGTCTTTCCCTGATCTTCCGAGAATGCCTGCTCAAAGTGATGCGAGTTTGGTGTAATATCGGAGAAGATCTCCCTAACGAAGACGCTCTTGCCGTTGATGACCTCCTCGTCGTAGAACTCGCCGCGACCATTCTTAAAGGCGCCGAACGCAGGCGCGTCTGAAAGGACGCCTTTCTTTGCGTTGGCCCAGTGAAGACGCCATTGATGCGTTTTCGGATTGTAAAGCCGCAGGGCCAGACCTTCCAGATGAGCGTCGCCCGTATCCATGGTGAGTTCTTCGAGTTGGGCGCGCCCGCCCCAAACTTTTCTCGTTGATACTGTTCCCGTCCCTTCGACCCAGTCGTTCGATCCGGAAAGCGGTTTTAACAGGCGACGCACGCGGGTCTTCCATGTTCCGATGGCAAAATCGAAGTCATGCTGACCATCAGAAATGGCCGGTGGTGATTGCGTAGACGGCAAGTCGGCAGCCATCGCTGCCGCGCTGCACACTATCGTTCCCAAGGCATAGCAGATAATTGCGATTTTCATTATTCCTCGTTAATACCTGTTGAGTGGTAATGTTAAATAGCCAGTTTCATACGATTCAACATGACCACTAGATTTCGCGGTATTCCCAGCCTGATCAACGTGGACCGACGTGTGTCGGAACCGCTGTATCAACAAATCTACGATTCGTTGCGGATGCGTATCACCAATGGCACGCTTCGTCCGGGACAGTTGGTGCCGTCGACCCGTGAGCTTGCACGCGAGCTGCGGATTTCGCGTCTGCCGGTGTTGAATGCCTACGCCCAGCTTCTTGCCGAAGGTTATTTTGAGTCACGAGTAGGCGCTGGGACTTTTGTCGCACCTTCCTTACCGGCTTCGGCGAAAACCCGCGTCAGTGTTGCTGCTTTTTCTATTGCGCCAACACCCAGGTTCATCTCGAAAGACGCCGCTCGGATACCGCCATACGAGCGACCTAACTGGGCGGCGAGTCTCGGTCCCTTTCAAGTAGGTCAACCCGACCTGCACCAGTTCCCGATCGACACTTGGTTGAGACTTGTCAGGCGTTACTCGCGCGGGATGCGCGTGAAGGCGCTTCAGTATGGCGACCCAATGGGCCGCGCCGATTTGCGCGAAGCGGTTGCGACTTATCTCAGGACGTCCCGCGGGGTGCGCTGTGAACCTGACCAGGTGATGATCGTTAGCGGTTCGCAACAGGCACTCGATCTTACGACACGCTTGTTGCTTAACTCCGGTGACGCCGTGTGGGTTGAAGAACCAGGTTATTGGCTTGTGCAACGAGCGTTACAGGCCAGAGGCTGCCGCGTCGTGCCAGTGCCGGTGGATGCCGATGGACTGAATATAGATGCAGGGGTGAAGCTTAGCCGAAAAGCGCGCGCAGCTTTCGTCGCACCTTCACATCAATACCCCCTGGGTGTGATGATGAGCGCGTCGCGCCGCTTCCAATTACTCGAGTGGGCGCAGCGAGCCGGAGCTTGGCTTATCGAGGACGATTACGACAGCGAGTTCCGGTATGACAGCATGCCCATCGCTTCGCTGCAGGGCTTGGATCGTAACGCGCACGTAATCTACGTCGGCACCTTCAGCAAGGTGATGTTTCCTTCCTTGAGGTTAGGTTATCTTGTCGCTCCGCGCGATCTGGTCGAGCGATTCGCGGCCATGCGGCAGGCAATAGACATTTGCCCTGCTGATCTTACGCAAGCAGTGGCGGCTGAGTTTATCCGTGAAGGCCACTTTGCCAGGCACATTCGTCGAATGCGGCCGGTTTATGCCGAAAGGCGTCGCGCGTTAGTTGCCGCAATCGGTGATGAACTCGGCAATCGCGTTAGCTTAAGTGGTGATGAAGCCGGAATGCATCTCGCGCTGACGATCGAGGGCTTGCGTAACGATCAAAAGATTGCGACGAAAGCGGCACAAGAGTCACTTTGGCTGTCGGCATTATCGCAGTCATACATCGGGAAAATCCGCCGGCAGGGATTCGTGCTTGGGTTTGGAAACACACGCCTCGCGCAAATTGTTCCGGCAGTCCGGCATTTGAAGGCGATGCTGAGCAGGAATCTGAGCACTTGAAACTCTTACTGTCCGAAGCTCCGTATTGAGTTGAGAATTTGCGTCGACGTTCATAAAATCGAAATCAACGGAGTTGAGACATGTGCGCCGCTCGATGCGAACATCCCAAACTGTACCAGCGCCATCGCGACCACAGCTGAGATCGTCGACGCGATGTCTTCTCTCGCAACCTGACAAAGAAAAGGAGCATTAATCATGGACATGAAATTAGAAGTCTTAATCATACCTGTTTCCGACGTCGATCGCGCCAAAGCGTTCTACGAGAGACTTGGCTGGCGGCTCGACGCCGACTTCGCGAAGGACGACTTCCGCGTTGTGCAGCTGACGCCGCCTAACTCGGACGCTTCAATTATCTTCGGAAAGGGAGTCACATCGGCCAAGGCTGGCTTGGCGGACAGCCTGGTCCTCGCCGTGGACGACGTCGACGCCGCCCGCGACGACTTGATCGCCCGCGGCGTCAACGTCGGCGAGATTTTCCACTACGCCGGTGGCCCCTTCAACAACGCCGTGGAGAACCCGCGCGTTGGCGGGCGCGACCCACAGGGTCGTTCCTATTTCTCGTTTGCGTCATTCGAGGATCCGGACGGGAACGGCTGGCTACTCCAGGAGATCACGACGCGCCTTCCCGGTCGTGAATGGAAATTGACGCGAGCACCAGCGCTGAACGTTGCAACCCTTGCAGAGCTCCTCCGCGAAACGTCGGAGCACCACGACCACTACGAGAAGACGCACGCGGAACATCACTGGTGGGACTGGTACGCGCCCTACCTGAGCGCGCGTCAGAACGGGAAAAGCTCTGATGAGGCGGCGGCTGCCGCCGATCGGTACATGGAGGAGGTCCTTCATGTTCCTCCCCGATGATCCCGTTCCATGTTCAGTGAGTGGTTTCATATCAGAGAAGCGGATGGTTGCTTCGCCTTCGCCAAGGCTCAGGCGTGACAAAGAAGTCGGCGGAATCTCTCCTTGACAGCTTAGGAGAGGGAGACCAGACTCCTAAGTAGTTTAGGAGTCATCATGAGCGAGGAAGCTGAACTGTTGCCGGGCACACTGGATTTGCTCATTCTAAAGGCCGTCTCGCTCGGGCCGCTGCATGGTTACGCTGTCCTTTCCCGGATCGAGCAGATTTCCGGAAAGCGGTTGTTCGTCGAGCAAGGAGCGTTGTATCCGGCCTTGTTCCGACTCGTGCGCCAGGGATTGCTCAAGACGGAGTGGGGGAAATCGGAAAACAACCGGCGGGCAAAATTTTACGAGCTGACGGCGAAGGGCCGTAAACGGTTGCAGGCAGAAACCGACTGGTGGAAGCGCGCAGCTGCGGCGGTGACGTCGGCCCTGGCGGCGCGGCCGCAGCAGGCTTGAGCGAATGAATGCGTGTCGGCCGGACAATAACGAAAAGTCATGATTAGAAAACGAACCAGGACGATGGACCAATGATCGCTGCGTATTTGAGGTCGATCGCGAGGAACCTGATGCAGCGTGCCCAGACAGACCGGGAGACGGAGGAAGAACTTGAGTCACACGTGCAGCTCCGCGCCGACGCCCTTGAGCGCGGCGGCCTGGATCGAGCGGAGGCGGAGCGACGCGCCCGGATCGAGTTTGGAGGCCACGTGCGGTTCAAGGAAGAATGTCGCGAAGCGATGGGGGGAAACGCGATCGACCAGGCCATCCAAGATGTTCGCTTCAGCCTGCGCGCGCTGCGGAAATCACCTGGATTTTCACTAGTAGCCGTCATCACTCTCGCGCTTGGCATTGGCGCGACGGTCGCAACGTTTTCGGTCGTGAACACAGTTTTGCTGCGGCCGTTTGCGTTCAGCCATCCTGAAAAACTGATTTGGATTTATTCGCAACGCAGCGATAACCCGCGCACCAATTTTTCGCTGCCCGAGTATTGCGATTATCGTGACCAGATCACTTCTTTTGAGGACCTCGCCGGTGTCGCAAGTTTCAACCCGAGCTTTGCCGACTCGGGCCCGCCTGAACGCGTTCAAGGAGTGCGAATGTCCGCGAGTGCATTCGCCATGCTCGGGGTGCGCCCGCTTCTCGGACGCACTTTGATTGCGGAAGACGATCGCAACGGCGCACGCGGGGTTGTTGTGATCAGCTATGGTTTGTGGTCGCGGCGCTACGCCCGGGACCCCGCGGTGATTGGTCGCCCGGTGAACCTAAATGGCGAGACGCGCGAAATCATCGGCGTCCTACCTGCGAGCTTTGCTCTACCGAATCTCGACACTGAGATCGTGGTTCCACTGCAACCAGATTCCGATCCGCGCCGGAACGTGCGCAATTCAGTCAACTTCCTGCGCATGGTCGGCCGATTAAAACCGAACGTGACACCGCAACAGGCCCACGCCGAGTTCGAAGCCATCCGGCAAAATCTCCAGCGGCAATACCCGGGCATCTACACGGGAAAAATCGGGTTAACGTTCGTACCGTTGACGGAAGAGATCGTGGCGAACATCAAATCGGTGTTACTCACGATTTTCTGCGCGGCCGGCGCGGTGCTTCTGGTCGGTTGCGTTAATCTGGCTGGCATTTCTATTTCGCGCGCAGCGGCGCGACAACGAGAACTCGCAGTACGCACAGCATTGGGGGCAACGCGAGGTCAACTGACGCGACTTCTGCTGACTGAAAGTTTCGTTCTTGCGTTGGCGGGCGGGTCGTTAGGCATGTTGCTCGAGGTGTGGAGCCAGAGGACATTGCTTCGTTTAGTTCCAGCGGACCTGCCGCGAATCGAGAGTTTCTCAATGGATTGGACGGTACTGCTGTTTGCCGGCGCTCTCATATTTGTCGCTGCGGTCGCGTGTGGGCTGGCGCCGGCGTGGTTGCTTTCTCGATCGGACCTTCGGGACGCACTCGTATCGAGCGGCCGTGGTTCAACAGGGGGATGGTTTCAGACCCGGCTGCGGACATGGATGGTCTCCGGGCAGATTGCACTCGCGCTGGTTTTGCTCGCGAATGCTGGGCTGCTTTTACAAAGCTTTGTGCGGTTGAGCAGCGAACAACCAGGATTCAATCCCACCCAGTTACAAACGATCAGGTTTTCGTTGCCACAAACCGGGTATCCCGATGTGGCCACGATCGTGCACTTCTATGACCAGCTGCATTCGCGCGCGTCGGCGATCAATGGAATTAAAAGTGACGCGCTCATCTCCATCCTGCCGCTTGCTCCAAAAAGCATTTCGTTCGTTCATTTCACACGACCGGACCGGCCGCCTGCGAGGCCGGAAGACACACCATCGACCAATTACCGCATCGCCACGCCGGACTACTTTCAGACAATGGGTATTCCATTGCTCGACGGCCGTAATTTTACGGAATCGGACGACGCCGAGCATCCGCCCGTCGCGATCGTGAGCACAATTTTGGCGAAAAATCATTTTCCCGATCGGTCGCCTATCGGCCAGCGGATCCTGGTTGACGATACCGACGGCGATCCTCGCCAGATCGAGATCGTTGGAATTGTCGGTCCGGTAAAACAAACGAACTTGGAGACGCCGGCTAAAGCCGACATTTATCTGCCGCTTCGGCAAATGCCAAAAGATGGAGTGCCATGGCTGCGGAACAGTGCCTATTGGGTGGTCAAGACCTCCGGCGGAGCGGCGGGACTTGAACGGCTTCTTAGTGATACGATTCAAAATGTAGATCCGAACGTTGCGGTTGGGGTGGTGCGGCCAATGAGCGAAGCTGTCGCGGCCGCGCTCGCTGCCCGGCGTTTTAGCCTATTACTAATCGGCTCATTTGCGGCCGCGGCGCTTTTTCTCGCGGCGGCCGGACTGTACGCCGTCATGGCCTATGGAATTCAACAGCGAAACCGGGAAATCGGTGTGCGTCTCGCGCTTGGAGCAACGCGGGCAACGATCCTCGGGATGATCTTCAAAGAAGGCGCCGTGCTTCTCGCTGGCGGGATAATCGCTGGTTTCGCAATTGCTCTGGCGGTTGCAAGACTTGTCGCTAGTCAGATGTACGGTGTGAACGAGCATGACCCATTTAGTTTCGCGGTCGTTGGCCTGATCTTGTCCGTTATTTCATTCCTTGCCTGTGGAATTGCGGCGCGGCGCGCGATGAACATCGATCCCATTGTGTCGCTGCGATGCGAATAGTTTAGACCCGAGCTTTTCCGCTCTTTCTCGCGCGACAAGGCGCTTTCAGGCCCTCGGAAGTTTGAAGTGCGGGTTTTCGATCACCCCGAATACGTTACCGAAAGGGTCGAGAACGGTGGCAACGCGGATTCCTTCCCCAACATCCTGAACGTTTGTGCGCTCGGTGGCGCCGAGCAAGAGCAAATGTTTCAGGACAGCATCGGCATCGGAGACGCCCCAGTAAGCAACAACGCCGCCCGCACCTGCGGACGAAGATGGATCGGGATCGAGACCTAACTCGTAACCGCCAACGTTGAAGCCAACGTAAAACGGCTGATCGAAGTACGGCTCGGTGCCGAGGACTTTGGAATACCACACCTTTGCCTTAGCCAGGTCAGGAGTGTGATAGATGGCCGTGCGAAGACCAAGGAAATTTGGATTCTCAGGCGACGGTTTCATTTGGTCTCAGGTTGACCGTTGGAGGACATAGAAAACGTATCCGTAACTGTTTTCTGAAATTTTAAATGTCTCGATTTCTTTGAGCGTCTCGACGGCGAAATCCCTGACGGCAACATCCGAATGATTCACGAGCGATTTCGCACGTGGCTCCAGAACATCATAATAATCTTTCATCCAGGCTTCTTGAGGAAGCGTGTAGGTGTCGAATATTTTGTAACCCGCTTCTTCTGCTATCGCGATGTTTTGCAGAACAGATTGCATTTCCGGATAGCCGGATCGGAAGAACGCTGTTACCGCGTCCGGAATTTGTTCGCGAACCCAGCACAATTCGCTGATGACCGCGAAACCGTCCGTTCTGATTGCCTTTGCCCAAGTGGTCAATGCATTGGCAAAACCGATGTTATAGGCTGCGCCTTCTGCCCAAAGCAGACCAACCGTTGGAAAGACACTCGGGATGTCTTTCATATCCATGCAATGCGTCTTTAGCAGATGAGCGAGGCCTTTTTCTTTGGCGCGCCGTTTCAGGCGATCCAGGAATGGCTGATACGACTCCACTGCCTCGATTCGTGTTTTGAGCTCGCTCGCCAGCACCAGCGTTTGGCGTCCCGCACCGCAACCCGCATCAACCACGACCTCAAACCGGTGTTGCGGTAAAGAACGCAAAACATATAGAGTAATGCTGTCGTCTCCTGGACTCAGCTTGTCCATGTTCGCGAAAAGGAGATCAACTGGATTCGGCGTTTTCATCCTGCGTGAACGAATTATTGCGCTTTTGCTTTAGCGGCCAGGATCTGCGGCAATAAGATGTCGCGCACGTAATGCCAGTACGGAACAATTTCGAGTGCGTCCCGGGCATAGCGTTCGGCGGAATTTACATCACCAGATTGCATGTTCAGATAGGAATAGGCCAGATTCATCATCAGTTCGGGTTTGCCCCATGACGGCTCAAGCGGGTCATCGCTTGCTTTGATTTTCGAACAGACTTCCAGCCCGCGCTGATAATTTTCGATCGCTTTGTCCTGGCCACCGCCGCGCTCAGGCGGAGTATTCCAAAGAATCGGGCCGCGCACCCAGATTAGACGTGGATTATCGGGTGCCTTATCAGTCGCTTCCTTCACCAATGGCATGATCTCGCCAACTAATTCTTTCGCGCGCGCCTGGTCTTTCCGATTCATGAAAGCCAGGTAACCCAAACATGAAATTGTCCCGACTTTGGCATCGACAAAAGCGGGATCCTTCTCCATCGCGAACTTGAATTCGTCGAGCGCGGTCTTGAGGTTCTGCTCCAACTCCTTCGGATCGACAGAATCGTTGAAGCCGTTGATTGCCTGCCTCCACTGAGCAAAGCCGCGCCAGTACCGAATGCGCGACGCGAGTTTCTGGTCTTCCAAAAAAGGTTCTAAGTCGTTATAGCCGCTCTGCATTGCGGCTCGATCACCTTCATAGTCAGCTCGTTGAATTTTGGAAATGATTCCGCTCACCTGCTCGCGAACGTTTTCGTTTGCAGTTGCGCTTGCGCATGACAACACGATCACGATTGCTGTTGTAATCAATTTAGGAGCCATAGAATTAGTCGACTGAGTTTTGTTTCTGCTCCCAAGTAAGAACTGCGACTTTAGTATTGCCGAGAAGAATGTCGTGAGTGGTCGCGGAAACGTCGCGAACTTACCGGATCAGGGCACGACTAACGCCCGCCTAAAGTGGTTTGCCTAAAAGCTCGAATAATTTGTCCTTGTAGCTTCGGCTGAGAGTGAGCTTTGTCCCGTCTTCCAAAAGAATTGAGTGCTCTCCGCTAAACAGCGGTTGCAGTTCTTTAATCCGTTCGACGTTGACAATGGCCGAGCGATGGATCCGCCTGAATTTTCGCGGGTCGAGTTGCGTCTCCATCGCGCTCAGGGTTTGCCGCACCATCGGACTGATTTTGCCCGTATGAAGGTGCACATATTTATCGTCGGCTTCGATCCAATTAATTTCGTCAGTGCCCAGGAAGATGATGCGCCCGCTCGCTTTGATCATAAGGCGATCGAGGTATTGCGGCTTGTTCTTGATGCTCTCCAGCAGGGCGCTTATTTGCGTGCGCCCCTCGTTCTGGCGCTCGGAACGGAACCGCTCTTTTGCATGTTTGATCGCGTCCTTGAATCGCGCCTGATCGAAAGGCTTTAAAAGATAGTCGAGCGCATGAAGCTCGAACGCTCGAATGGCATACTGTTCGTAGGCTGTCGCAAAGATAATTTCCGGCAGCCGCTCAATCCCGATCGATTCAAGGACAGCGAACCCGTCCATCTCCGGCATTTGCACATCGAGGAAAACAACATCGGGGTTCTGTTTCCTGATCATCGCAACTGCCTCTTTGCCGTTACTGCATTCACCGACAATTTCGACATCGTGATCGTCCTTTAACATTCGACGGATAAATTTGCGCGCGAGCGCTTCGTCGTCTGCGATCAAAGCTCTAATCGGCTCATTCTTCATGTTTGCTGTCGTCCACTCAAGAATCCGCCTCCCGCTGAAACGGAATTTCCATCACGACGGTTAGTCCTCCGTCTCGAGCGTTCATAAGTTCAAAACGAAAATCAGATCCGTACATTTGATGGAGACGGGCGCGGACATTACTCAAACCCAGGCCCTCTATTCCAAGCAAATCGCCGTTTGAAGATATCCCCGCCCCGTTGTCTCTGACCTCGAGTCGAAGCAAGCTGTTGAGGCGCTTTGCTTCAATATTGATATGACCTCGCGTCGCGCGCGGCGCGATCGCATGTTGGATGGCGTTTTCCACCACCGGCTGCAGAATCAGATGGGGCACTTGGGCAGAAAGCGTCTGCGGTTCCAGTTCAAACGCTAGCGCTAGCCGATCCCCGAAGCGGACCTGTTCGATCTCAAGATAGCAGCGAAGGAATTCAGTCTCTTCTTTGAGGCTGACCAGCTGCTGATCGGAGTTTTCGAGCGTCAATCTAAGGAAGTCGCCGAGCCGGGCGATCATGCTGTTTGCTTTTGCCGGGTCTTCCAAAACGAGCGATGAGATCGAATGAAGCGTGTTAAAAAGAAAATGCGGATGAAGCTGCATTTTCAGGGCCCTAAGCTGCGCCTGGGCCAGTTGCGTTTTGAGAGATGATTGCGCCAACTCGCTTGCCCGAAAGTTTTGATAATAGAGCAGTGCATGCAGCGCGATTACGATCAGCGACGCGATAATCAAATCGATATAGAATCCGAACCCGAAATAAGCGCGGTAACAGTCGACGAGGGCGGGGAACTGTCGCCTTAGCCGCGGGGTGATGGACCAAAGGACGGCCAGATGAATAGTCTGATGAATGCCGGCAAATGAAATTAGCGCCGGGAAATAAAGCAACAGGTTGCGAACATTGAGCGGGCGGAATTCAATTGGAAAGCGCTGGCTGAAACGAAAAATCAGCGGCGAAAAAATCGCCCAAAGATAGAATTGAACCAGATTCAGTCTGAGTGCAGCGACGAACCCGAATTCTTTATTGTTTTCACCAATCGCAGCTGCATAAGAAACCGCCGCGAAGATCACGCTAACCAGCGTCCAACCGCCAAAAAGGAGTGCCGCCCTGCGCCAGTTTATCTTGAGGTTACCCATGACGACTCCCTCAGATTATATCAAACGCGACATTCAAAGGCGCGTCCTTCCAAAAGAATGTCGTGAGTGGTAGCGAAAACGGCGCGAACTTGACGGATCACGGCACGATTAGCACTCCCGACCAAATCGGAAAATCCAATAACTAGGCGCGCCGGTAGATTGCGTTTCGATTCTCATCTTAAGGAGGGAATCAGGATTAACTCTAACGTGGCACTAAAAAATCCCACACACGCGCAGCGCCCGCGACTTGATAAAAGGAAATAAAATCAACCATGCATCCAACTACGTACAACGCGAAAGCTTATTCCGCCGCGAGTGAAACATCGTCCCTGGCGTCCACTAAAATCCAACGTCGTGATCCAACTGATCGCGATGTGCAGATCGAAATCCTGTTCTGCGGCATCTGTCACTCCGATCTCCATTCGGTCCGCAACGAGTGGAGCGAGTTTATGGCCACGAATTACCCGATTGTCCCCGGCCATGAGATCGTCGGGCGTGTCACCAA
>WNFU01007248.1_pt1 | contig 21133 bp, 18 predicted proteins | sample 5400121 | NCBI WGS metagenome assembly WNFU01 (sample SAMN13153360, study PRJNA577476) | soil metagenome | isolation source: 100 cm soil or saprolite under grassland replicate 1 | place: USA:California | collected 2016-06-15
AACCGCCCATGATCGACAGATTCTTGAGGAAATTCACCAGTTGTGTCTGCATTTCGATTCCCGAGTAGGCCCAGAAATTATGAAAGATCAGTGTCACTGGGATCAGATACAGAAACAACAGCAAAGCTCCCCAACGCGCTTTCCAGCCGAGCAGAACTGAAAGACCTCCCGCTACTTCCGTAATAATGGCGGCGAAGAGAAGTAGCGGAATCATAGGCAATCTCGCTGACGCCATATATTGGGCATTGCCGTTCCAGTCGACGATTTTGGTCAAACCGCTGAGGATAAAAATAACGCTGACCAGTACCCATCCGGATAATACAAAGTATTGGTGATTCATTTTGTCCTATCCTTTCAATTTGACCGTGAGGCTTGCCCGTCCCATGTCGCGCGTGATCACCGGCTGAGTTTTTATCGCCACGGTTCTCATCAATCGATGAGCTGTCCTGGAAAGCTTGCATCGACATGCCCTGCCGTTTTTTCTCGGCCAGTAGCATGATCGAAGTCACCCTGATTTCGGTGCTGTTAGAGCTGGAAAATTCACTGACAGCCAAACAGGAGAGACGCACCTTTTATGCCAGAAGAAATCCAATTGAAGTGAAGGGGGAATTGCAACTGTCTCGCCGGTGGTACAGTTCCTTAAAAGCGACGACCGCGTGCACTGTCAAGAAACAGATCTGTGAAAAATGGCCGAAATGAGCGTGGGAATTTGCCCAGGGCTTTCAGCTCAGGTTGGTTTCCCGAACGGCCAGAGGTGCGCGCTGCGCAGCCAATTGGCGCGAGATCCAGCGTTGTGCCAAAAAAATCAATCCCAAAGCAACCACGGCAAAGAGCGTCCTGCCAACAGAAATAGAGTGCGATAGCGCTTGAAGCTCGACGGCAAATAGCGTGAACGCCAGGATCCCCGGTATCCGCCCCAAGATGCTACCGGCAATGAAATCGGCAAAGCGGATACGCGAAGCGCCGATAAATAGATTGACGATCGTAAACGGCGCCACGGGAACCAGGCGCAATGCCAGCACGGCGAGCAGACCCCGCCTTGCAGCGGTGTCACGCAAACGCTCCGAGCGCTCGCCGATGAGGCTGCCGAGCCATTCCAGTCCCACATATCTGCCGGCGCAAAAGCCCAAGGACGCACTGACCAGCCATCCGCCAAGGCCGTAGAGGTTACCGGCGACCGGCCCGAAAGTGACGATTGTCGCCGCAGTGAGAAGGGTTACGGGAAATAACACGATGCCGCCCAATACGTAAGCAGCGATTACCACAAATGGCGCTAGCGGATGAGTTTGGAATGAGCGTTGCCACGCCGTGAGAACTTCAAAGTCGAGCCAGCGGTTAGGAGCCACCCAATGCCATGCGGCGGCAAGGACGAATAACCCAATTAAACAGGCAAGTCGTCCCCAACCGGTGCTTCGATGCTCTTTTTGTTTGGCGATCGGCTGGTAATTCAACATCTTTCCGAACCTAAGGGGAATATTTAACTATTAGCATTCCGCTTTCGTCGGTTCAATTAGGGTAAAAACTCGCTGTTAGTAGGCGTTGCGCTCGCGCCACATCTTCAGCCTAGTGCGGATGTATGTGGGTTCGAGATCGAGAATCCGGCAAACATTTATAAACGAAAACAAGACTCGCGGTCGTTGGCGGAAAACCACTGGTCGACCTCGCGGAATAACTTCGCGCCCCGCCGGCTTTTGTATCCGGCAAATTTTTGGTACTCGCGAATCGCTTCACGCAGCAATGCGTCGGTGAGCACGCCAGTGAGCACAGCTCGCTTAAGTCAAGTTGTATGCTTTTGCGACCGACATAATCCTTCACTTGGAGGCGTGTTCCGAACTCAGCAGTTTTTTTCCATGGGATTTTGGACGGCTTTTTCCCGCTTGGACAGCCACGTCGACTCGTGGACGCGAGGCTCGGCTCACATCAAAAGAATCGGCGCTGCGCGCTAATGCCGGCTCGTATCCGCACGGTAAGCCGGATCATTTACCGGTTTTGTAGCGCGACGAGTTGATATGCTTGGCAACAAAACAGTTTAACTGTTTCAAATACAAGACTTTTTTAATTTTCATGTGTCGGCCATGGGACATCGCTGCTTTTAAAATCCGCGAAATCAGTAGGATTTCTCACGCTAATCGAGCTAAGCCTTTTTGGTATATTTCTTGCCCCGCCCTACTCGCTAAACATACGTAATCTACCGGATTGAATCAGGAAAATTACATGAATCATGCAAATCTCTGGGCAATCGTGTTGGCCGGCGGCGAAGGCACCCGCGTGCGGAGCTTTTTGAAACAGCTTTGCGGCGGCAGCGGCCTAAAGCAGTTTTCCACTATCATCGGCGAACGTTCGATGTTGCGCTGCACCTCGGACCGGGTCGAGCGGCTGGTTCCAACCGAGCGCATATTGATCGTGGTCGGAGCTCATCATCGAGCAGAAGTCGAAAAACAACTGCCGCACTGGCCACGCCAAAATGTTATTTTTCAACCGGCCAATCGCGATACCGCGCCAGGTATACTATTGCCGCTCGCCCACATAACCGACCGCGATCCAGCAGCCACGGTGGTGGTATTTCCATCCGATCATTTTGTCCTCGATGAAGAACGCTTTATGGGCGCCGTCGAAAAAGCTGTGGAGGATTCAACGCTGAATCCGACCAAAATGGTGTTGTTGGGCATGACTCCACACGCCGGGGAAGAGACCGAATATGGCTACATTAAGGTCGCGCGAAAACAAGGCAGCGATAGTGCAAGGCCGGTCGCCGGGTTTGTCGAAAAGCCTGCGCTGCCCCGAGCAATGGAGCTGATCCAACAAGGCGCGCTCTGGAATACCATGGTATTCGCCGCGCACAGTGCCGCGCTGTGGGACATGGTCAAGCAAAGCGTCCCGATCCTGTACCACGCCTTTCGACTGGTCCAGATGACCTTGAACAATACCCGCTCGATGCGTCTTTTGGATCAAATCTATGAAACCATTCCGAGCGTGAACTTTTCATCGGCGATCTGCCAGCCCCTTCCCGCCAGGTTGCGCGTCCTGCCGGTTGCCGACGTCGGCTGGAGCGACTGGGGCACGATCAGCAGTATTCTGCGGACCGCACAAAAGCTCGGAGCATTCGACACAGTTTTCGCCCGTCTGGACAAATCGACAGCACAGCCCGCTTGGCATGCATCTAATTCATTCGGCAGTGGTACTTCACTTGCTCCTATTAGAGGTATAAGCTGATCTCGATCTCGCGTCTTTTTAGGAGCGCGCCTGTGTGCGCAAAGCAGTAAGCTTGGCGCATTGCGCCGCGGCGCACCGCAAGCTGCGCCATGAACCTGCTCACAAACTCCGGAAATCTGCCTTACATTGAAGAGTTGTACGCAGCCTACAGAAAAAATCCGGCATCGGTCGGCCCCGAATGGCAGGCCTATTTTAGCGAGATTATAGAGAACGGGCGGTCGTCCACTAATGGTAACGATACCGCGGCAGAGTTATTGCCGGCCCGCATTGATACGGCGAGCACTCGCAGCAGTGTAGCACCTTCCTTCGCGTCGACACTTCAGGAACAGCTTAACGACATGGTTCGAGCCTACCGCACGCTTGGCCACCGAGCAGCGCGTCTCGATCCCTTGGGCCAGCAGGCGGACACTGAAGTTGCGCTCGACCCTGCATTGTATGGTTTTACCGCCGAACGCGCCGACCAACTCCTGCCGTGCGCCGGACTTTACTGGCCCGGACCGCAGACGCTGCGCGAAATCGTCAGACGTCTCAGGGAAACTTATTGCGGCTCCATCGGTGTTGAATTCATGCACATCGAGGATCGCTCGATCCGTGAATGGTTACAGGAAAAAATCGAGACGAACAACAACCGCCTGGAGCTCGACCAAACGGAACAGCGTCAGATTCTGACCCAGTTGATTCATGCCGCTACGTTCGAACAATTTACCCGCAACCAATTCGTCGGCGCCAAGAGCTTTTCCTTGGAAGGTGGCGAGAGCCTCATTCCATCGCTGATTTTCGCCATCGAAAAAGCCGCGCGCGAGGGCCTGCGCGAGATCGTTTTAGCAATGGCCCATCGCGGCCGGCTCAATGTGCTGGTCAACGTGATCGGTAAAAAGCCACGGCAGATATTCCGTGAATTTCTCGATCTCCCGCCTCCCGCTAACGGCGGAGGTGATGTCAAATACCATCTCGGCTACAGCAGCGACTATCAGACTTCCGCCGGTCCCAAGATGCATCTTTCGTTGTGCTTCAATCCGAGTCATTTGGAATTCGTTAATCCCGTAGCCGTGGGGCGCGTGCGTGCCAAACAGGACCGCTCCGGCGACGCCGAACGGGAGCGCGGTCTGGCATTGTTGATTCACGGCGAGGCGGCCTTCGCCGGCGAAGGCGTGGTGCAGGAAACCTTGAATATGAGCCAGCTTGCCGCCTATGGCATCGGCGGCGCGCTCCACGTGATCGTCAACAACCAAGTCGGTTTCACTACCTACCCGAGCGAGGGCAGATCGAGCAGCTATGCCAGCGACATCGCCAAAATGCTGCAGATACCGATTTTCCACGTCAACGGCGATGATCCGGAAGCCGTCCAGCAGGCCGTCGCTCTCGCCATGGACTTTCGCCGCCGTTACCGCCGCGATGCGGTGATCGACATGGTGTGCTACCGCCGCTACGGCCACAATGAAGGCGACGAGCCGAGTTTTACCCAACCGAAAATGTATCGCGCCATCCGTCAGCACCCGCCGGTGGCAGAGCGCTATCTCAAGCAGCTGATCGAGCAGCGCTTGATCACGCGTGAACAGGCCGATCGGATGGCCAATGAATTCCGCGACCTGCTCGAGCAGGAGTTGGCGTTGGCGCGAACCGGCGATGCCATTGACGAGTCTCAGAGTTATGGCGGTATTTGGTCCGGCTATGCCGGCGGCCTGGAACCCAAGGGACAGGAAATCACGAGCTCCGTCGCGCAAGGGCGACTGTCGCAACTACTCGACAGGCAAACCCGCTTCCCGGCAAATTTTCATCCTCATCCGAAAATCGCCCGGTTCGCTGCGCTGCGTCGCGAAATGGCGGCGGGAAAACGTCCATTGGATTGGGCCGCTGCCGAAGCATTGGCCTTTGCAAGCCTCGCTTGCGAAGGCGTTCGGGTGCGCTTGTCGGGGCAAGACACAGCAAGAGGAACCTTTGGTCAGCGCCACGCCGTGCTGCATGATTTTGACAACGGCGAGCAATATACGCCGCTCAATCACCTGACGCCGGATCAATCGCCCGTCGAGATTTACAACAGCCCGCTTTCCGAGGCCGGCGTGCTCGGCTTCGAGTATGGTTACAGCCTGGACTACCCGGATGCGTTGGTGCTCTGGGAAGCCCAGTTCGGCGATTTCGTCAATGCGGCTCAGGTCATCGTCGATCAATTCATTTCCAGTGCCGAGGAAAAATGGCGGCGCTTGAGCGGCCTGGTGCTGTTGTTGCCTCACGGCTTCGAAGGCATGGGGCCCGAGCATTCGAGCGCGCGCATGGAGCGCTTCCTGCAGCTCGGCGCGCGGGACAACCTTCAGGTAGTTTATCCGACCACGCCAGCACAATACTTTCATTGCCTGCGGCGCCAGGCGCTGCGCAAGTGGCGCAAGCCGCTGGTGATCCTGACGCCGAAAAGCCTGCTGCGCCATCGCGACGCGACTTCTTCTCTTACAGAGCTTTCACAGGGACGCTTTGAGACGGTAATCGGCGAACCCCGGAGCGAATCGATCGTGAACCGGATCTTGCTGTGCAGCGGCAAAGTCTACTATGAGCTAAAGAGCCACCGCGCTGAGCGCCAGCGCGATGACGTTGCGATCGTGCGCCTCGAACAACTCTATCCGACGCCCACCGATGCGCTTGCCGCCGCGCTACGCGGATATCCGGACCGCACTCCTGTCGTCTGGGTGCAGGAAGAACCGAGCGATATGGGAGCCTCGTATTTTTGGTCCCTACAATTCGGCACGCGGCTATTCGATCGGTATCCTTTCACCATGGTAGCCAGACCGCCTTCGGCCAGTCCTGCCACCGGCTCGGCGTGGCGGCACCGAGAACAACAGGCGCAGCTTCTCGCAGCCGCCTTCGGCGAGGTGGGCTGATGCTACTGACACGACCCACTGGAAATTCTCTTCGGGACAGCGCTCTGCGGAGTTGACTATGCGTATAGATGTCACGGTTCCCAACGTCGGCGAATCGATCACCGAGGTCGAGATCGGCGAATGGCTCAAAAACAAAGGTGACTCGGTCGACAAGAACGAGCCGCTACTGACGGTCGAGAGCGATAAGGCAACCGTGGAGATCCGCGCGCCGGAATCTGCCACGTTGATTGACATTCTCAAAAATTCCGGCGACAGCGCAGCAGTCGGCGAGGTGATCGCTCACTTGGAAGCGAAGAGCGGCCGCGCGCAGACGACGGCGACCGAAAGCCGCCGCCCGCAACCTGAAGCACAACCGCCGCGGAGCAACGGCGCGGACGCGCCTCGCGGTGACGGCGCAACGTCCGGCAGCGAACGAATCGTCCAAGAAGTTGCGCCGTCCGAACCTGCCAACAAGCGCGAAAATCAGGCGGCCGAACAGCCGCCGAAGGAGGAAACTCCTCCAAGCGCGCGCGACGTGCAGATCATCGAAGCCAAGGAAACGACAGCCCAGCAAGTCCAAGACACGGAATCCCCCGAACAACCGCCCGAGCCATCGACGGGAAACGGTCAACCGGCGGAAGAGCAAGGCGAAAGCATTTTTCCCGGCGGCACAGCGACGTCGATATCGCAGCGCGATGAAGCCGTGCGGATGACGGCGCTGCGCCGGCTCATCGCCGAGCGACTGGTGCAAGCGCAGCAAAGCGCCGCGCTGTTGACGACGTTCAATGAAATCGACATGTCGGCCGTGATCGCGTTGCGCCAGGCGCAAGGCGAAGCATTCCAGGAAAAACATCGCATCAAGCTTGGCTTCATGTCGTTTTTCGTCAAGGCCGCCGTCATTGCGCTGCAAACGGTGCGCGAAGTCAACGCGGAGATTCGTGGAGATGAAATTATCTATCACAATTATTATGACATCGGCATCGCCGTCGGCGGCGGCAAAGGGCTGGTGGTACCGGTGCTCCGAAATGCCGAAACGATGAGCTTCGCCGACATCGAGCGGGCCATCGACGATTTTGCCCGGCGCGCTAAAGAAAGCCGACTCAAACCTGAGGAGCTCCAGGGCGGAACCTTCACGATCACCAACGGCGGGGTCTACGGTTCACTGCTCTCCACGCCGATCGTCAATCCGCCGCAGAGCGCCATCCTCGGGCTCCATGCGATTCAAGATCGTCCGGTGGCGCGCGGCGGTGCGGTGGCAATCCGGCCGATGATGTACGTCGCTTTGACCTACGATCATCGCCTCATCGACGGCCGCGAGGCGGTGCTGTTTCTCAAGCAAATCAAAAACATGATCGAAGAACCCGCGCGCATGCTGTTGCAGTTTTAAACACGTCGGTGAGCAAATTTCTCACCCCCTCCTCTTTCCTCCCCGCACGCGGGGGAGGACGAAGGTGGGGGCGACCGACTGAATCGAAAGACATCCGCGCATGGCGCAAATTTTTCACCGCAGCACGAACACCATCTCCAGGGTGAGTGTATTCGGGGGCATCGGTATCATCGTCGTCCTCGGTGGAAGAGTCTTCTTTCGCCGGCATTCCGTCCACCAAGATCTGCATGAACTGCCACACGCAAATCTGGGCTGAGAGCCCGATTTTGGAGCCGGTGCGCGAAAGTTTCCGGACCGGGAAATCGCTGGAGTGGACGCGGGTCCACAATCTGCCGGGCTTCGTCTATTTCGATCATAGCATTCATGTTCACAAGGGCGTGGGCTGCACAACCTGCCACGGACGAGTGGATCAGATGCCGCTCATGTGGCGTGAAAACACCCTATATATGGAGTGGTGCTTGGAGTGTCACCGCAATCCGGAGCAGTTTGTTCGGCCGCGAGAGCAGGTCTTCAACATGGATTGGCAGCCGCCGTCGGATCAGATCGTCCTTGGGCAAAAACTTGTGCAGCAATACAAGATCGAGAGGCTCACAAGCTGCTCGGTTTGTCACCGATAAGGCAGATTGGAATGATGGAATAATGGAATGTTGGAATAGTGGAGAATTGTACTGAGTCATCACTCCAATACTTCTGAGCTTGGAGTTAATGTGAAGCCCGACACTCGACGCCCGACACTCGACACTTCCCGCCTCGATCTTGCTTCCATTCGCGAGCGGCTGGGGTCATCCCAGGGCCAAGAGTATTGGCGTTGCCTTGAGGAATTGGCCGACAGCGAGCAATTTCATAAGCTCTTAATACAAGAATTTCCACAACAGGCAGCGGGCTGGTTCGACGGAGTCAGCCGCCGCGATTTCTTAAGATTGATGGGAGCGTCCTTGGCATTAGCGGGTCTCAACGCCTGTGGCAGAGCGGCTCCAATTGACAAGAAGATTGTGCCTTACGTGAACCAACCTGAGGAGATCGTTCCCGGTAGGCCGATGTTCTTTGCCACTGCTTTTCCCATGGGCGGAGCCGGTACTGGAGTTTTGGTTGAAAGCCATGAAGGACGCCCCACCAAAATCGAAGGCAATCCTAACCATCCCGCCAGCGTAGGCGCGACGAATGCGTTCGCTCAGGCTTCAATCCTGACTCTCTACGATCCCGACCGTTCCCAGGTCGTCAGCAACGCTGGCAGAATCAGCACGTGGAATGCCTTTCTGACGGCGATCAACGACGATCTGGAGGCAGAGCGTCTCAGTGGTGGCGCGGGTTTGAGGATTTTGACGGAAACCGTGACGTCACCGACGCTAACCAATCAATTGCGCCAGTTGCTTGCAAAATTTCCCCGCGCCAAATGGCACCAGTACGAGCCGGTCAACCGCGATAACGCTCAAGCCGGCGGCCGTCTTGCCTTTGGCAACAACGTCAATACGGTCTACCGATTCGACAATGCCGATGTGGTTTTATCGCTGGATGCGGATTTTCTTTTCGCGGGTCCTGGAAACGTTCGCTATGCACGCGACTTTGTCGGCAAGCGAAGAGTTCGCCAGAATAAAAGTGAAATGAACCGGCTCTATGTGATCGAAGTGACTCCGTCGGTCACCGGCTCGATGGCCGATCACCGTCTTGCGCTGCGTCCCAGTGAGATGCCGGGTTTTGCCGCCGCCATCGCCGCCAAAATCGGTCTTCCCGTGCAGTCGACAACCGATGCTCAACATTCCCAATGGATTGACGCTTTAGTTCGTGACCTGCAGAAGCACCGCGGCGGGGGTATCGTTGTAGCCGGTGACCAACAACCGCCGGTGGTCCATGCGCTGGCTCACGCGATGAATCAGGCGTTGGACAATGTCGGGAAGACGGTAATTTACACCGATCCGATCGTAGCCAATCCGGTGGATCAATCGGCGTCGTTGCGGGAGCTAGTCCGAGACATGGAGACCGCCTCGGTTAAAGTTCTGGTAATGCTGGGCGGCAACCCGGTCTTCACCGCGCCGGTGGACCTGCGCTTTGCCGAACATCTGGCGAAGGTTCCGTTTCGTGTGCACTCAAGCCTCTATGACGATGAAACTTCCGCCTATTGTCATTGGCATATTCCCGAAACTCACTATCTGGAATCTTGGAGTGATGTCCGAGCTTACGACGGGTCGGTGACAATCCTTCAGCCGTTGATCGCCCCGTTATACGGCGGCAAATCATCTCATGAGGTTCTGGCGGCGTTGCTGGGCGGATTTGGCGATACAACTTATGATATTGTCCGCAACTACTGGAAAACCCAGAAAATCGCCGGCGATTTTGAAACTTTTTGGCGCACGGCACTGCATGACGGCGTCGTCGCCGGAACTGCTTTTCAGCCGAAGACTGTAAAACTAAAAGCGCTTGCCAATGTCGATGGGCTCAGCGCTTCCGATGCATCCGTTTCTGAAACCCGAAACTCGAAACCCGCGAGGCAAAACTCTCTGGAAATTTCCTTTCAGCCCGACCCGACGCTTTTTGACGGTCGCTTTGCCAACAACGGTTGGCTGCAAGAGCTGCCGAAACCTCTGACGAAATTGACCTGGGACAATGCCGCGCTCATGAGTCCAAAAACTGCAGAGCGTCTGGGTTTGTCTTATCAGGTCGGCGCGAGGGGTGGAGAACATGGAAGAGTATTTACCGACGTCATCGAGCTTCGCTACGAAGGGCGAAGCTTGCGAGCTCCGGCTTGGATCGTTCCGGGCCATGCCGACGAGTGTATCACGCTACATCTTGGCTACGGCCGCACGCGCGCGGGGAAGGTCGGAAACGGCACTGGCTTCAATGCCTACGCCATTCGAACTGCGAACGCGCCCTATTATGGCGCGGGATTGGAGATCCGCAAAATCGGCACGCAATATCCGCTTGCCTGCACGCAATTTCATCACAGCATGGAAGGTCGCGATCTCGTGCGCGCCGCAACCATCGAGGAGTACCGGAAGAACCCGAACTTCGTTCAAGGCGAGCATCACCAGGAATCAGAAGGCTCGCTTTATCCCGGCTACAAATATGAGGGCTACGCCTGGGGCATGTCCATCGATGTAAATGCATGTGTCGGCTGCAACGCCTGTGTCGTTGCGTGCCAGTCGGAAAACAATATTCCGGTGGTCGGCAAAACCGAAGTGACCCGCGGCAGGGAGATGCATTGGCTGCGCATCGACCGCTATTATAAAGGAAGTCCGCAAAACCCCGAGACTTATCATCAGCCGGTTCCGTGCATGCACTGCGAGAACGCGCCTTGTGAGTTGGTTTGCCCGGTGGGCGCGACCAATCACAGCCACGAAGGTCTTAACGACATGGTTTACAACCGCTGCGTGGGCACCCGCTATTGCTCGAATAATTGCCCGTACAAGGTGCGCAGGTTCAACTTTTTCGAGTATTCCGATTTTGAGACCCCGAGCCTCAAGCCACTGAGAAACCCCAACGTTACGGTGCGAAGCCGCGGCGTTATGGAAAAATGCACTTACTGTGTTCAGCGCATCAATGTCGCGAAGATCGAGGCAGAAAAAGAGAATCGTCCGGTCCGCGATGGTGAAATCCAGACCGCGTGTCAGGCCGCCTGTCCTACCCAGGCGATCGTGTTTGGCGATATTAACAATCGCGAGGCCGCCGTCGCCAAATTGAAATCCGAATCTTTGAACTACGGTCTCTTAACCGAACTGAATACGAAGCCGCGCACAACGTATCTTGCCAAGCTGAAAAATCCCAACCCAGAGATCAAAACGGGCTGAGCTATGGAATCCGAGCAGTTTAACAAATCTTCAGAGATCGAGCCGACGGGTCCCGTCATCGAGCCAGGGCACACCTTTGCTTCCGTTACCGACAAAATCAGCGCCATCGTGCTCACCCAACGGACGCCGCGGTTTTGGTACGTGGGATTCGGGCTCTCTTTCATCCTGGTTTTAGTTTTGCTGTTTGGAACGGCGTACCTGCTGACCATGGGTGTCGGCGTCTGGGGAATCAATATCCCCGTCGGATGGGGGTTCGCGATTGTCAATTTTGTCTGGTGGATCGGCATTGGCCATGCGGGCACGCTCATTTCCGCCATTTTGTTGCTCTTGCGACAAAAGTGGCGCCAGTCAATCAACCGGTTCGCAGAAGCAATGACTTTGTTTGCCGTCGCCTGCGCCGGTATGTTTCCGCTGCTCCACCTAGGCCGCCCTGGGTATGCTTACTGGCTATTTCCCTACCCAAGCACCATGGGTATCCAGCCGCAGTTCCGCAGCCCGCTGGTATGGGACGTATTCGCGGTTTCCACTTATTTCACGGTGTCATTGCTGTTCTGGTACATGGGACTGATCCCGGATCTTGCAACAATGCGCGATCAGGCGCGTCGTCGCTTTGCGCGTTTTGCCTACGGAATCCTCGCCATGGGTTGGCGCGGCTCGGCGATTCATTGGCATCGCTATGAAATGGCTTATCTGCTAATGGCCGGTCTCGCCACGCCGCTGGTTGTTTCCGTTCACACCGTGGTTAGCTTTGATTTTGCCGTAGGCCTCGTCCCCGGTTGGCACTCTACGATCTTTCCCCCCTACTTCGTAGCAGGAGCCATCTATTCCGGATTCGCCATGGTGCTGACCCTCGCCATTCCACTGCGAAAACTCTACGGCTTGGAAGATTTCATCACTTTGCGTCACTTGAAAAACATGGGAGAAGTCATGCTCGCCACGGGGTTGATCGTCGCCTACGGATATATAATGGAAACTTTCTCGGCCTGGTATAGCGGCAATATTTACGAGCAGTACATGATGTGGAACCGCATGTTCGGTCCGTATTGGTTTATGTATTGGGCCCTGATCCTGTTCAACATCTTAGTGCCGCAAGCGCTGTGGCTCCGCACAGTCCGGACAAATCCCGTGGCGCTCTTCATCATCGCAATATGTGTGAATATCGGCATGTGGCTGGAGCGCTACGTGATCGTTGTGGTTAGTTTGTCGCGGGACTTTCTGCCTTCTTCTTGGGGTATGTATTCCGCAACCATATGGGACTACGCCATCTTTACGGGCTCCATCGGTCTGTTTGTTTGCTTGCTGTTTCTCTTTATTCGTGTGCTGCCGATGATCTCGATATTCGAAATGCGTGAGTTGGTTCACGACACGGAAGAATCGCGATGACGTTACCTGGAAGCGAAACGGCGAAGGAGCTTTCAATCTACGGTCTTATGGCCGAGTTTGGTCAACCGGAAGCTTTGCTTGAAGCGGCCCATCGTTCCTTTGCGGAAGGGTATAGGCGCATGGACGCTTACAGTCCATTTCCGATTGACGGCCTCGCTGAGGCGATTGGCTTTCATAAAACGCGAATTCCTCTGATTGTCCTGATCGGTGGCGTTCTCGGATGCATCGGAGGTTTTTACTTGCAGTATTGGGCCGCGGTCATCGATTATCCGTTGAATATCGGCGGCCGACCGCTTAATAGCTGGCCTATGTTTATCCCTGTAACCTTTGAGTTGACGATTCTCCTAGCTGCTCTGTCGGCGGTGCTCGGTTTATTCGCGCTCAACGGTTTGCCGATGCCTTATCATCCCGTTTTTAACGTCGAGCGTTTCCAGCTGGCGACGAGAAATCGCTTCTTTCTTTGCATTGAGTCTATCGATCCGAAGTTCGACCGTGAAGCGACCCGACGATTTCTCGAAAGCGTCGGTCCCCAGGGGGTCTATGAAGTTGAACGGTAAACCGGCTCTTGGCGTGAACGGTTGGGCATTATTCGCATCATACGCGAACGCGTCCAAAGTCCTCCTTTATCCCCCTTTTGAAAAGGGGGAAATTATTTCCAAAGGGCTACCCCTCTTTGAAAAAGCACGTCCTGAGCGAAGTCGAAGGGAGCGGCAAGGGGAGATTTGCCCGAGTCAACTCCAAAACAGTCTCCTATCAAGGGCGAATCGAAAACTGTGTGTTTTGTTGGTGCTTGGTTTTTCCGCCGTCATCGGTTGTCAACAAAAGATGGCGGATCAACCTCGATACGAGCCACTTACCCGCAGCACCCTTTTCGGCGATGAGCGCGCCGCGCGCCCGCTTGTCGAAGGCACGGTGGCCAGAGGACAGTTGCGCAGCGATGAACACTTCTACACGGGAAAACAGGGAGGGAAGTTAGTCGATACGTTTCCCTTTCCGGTAACACCTTCGACGCTCGCCCGGGGAGAGGAGCGCTTCAACATTTATTGTTCTCCCTGTCATGATCGCGTTGGTACAGGACAGGGGATGATAGTGCGGCGCGGCTATCGCGCGCCGGCTTCGTTTCACATGGATCGTTTGCGTCAGGCACCCGCGGGCTATTTTTTCGATGTTATGACTAACGGCTTCGGCGTGATGCCTGATTATGCTCAACAGGTCCATCCTGAAGATCGCTGGGCGATTGTGGCTTATATCCGCGCGCTGCAATTAAGCCAGCACGCCACCCTCGCCGACGTACCAGAGGATCAACGCCGGCAACTCGAGAGCAAGCCATGAACGGCGAATCGTCGCGCGCTCGAAGGGATATTTTACAAAAGCGGTCCCTTGTCTTGGGTGTCATTGCGTTGGCGTTGTGCGCCGGCGGAGCTCTGATGAGCCCGCAGCCGTTCTTCCGAGCTTATTTGGTGGCCTATGTTTTTTGGACTGGCATACCGGTGGGATGCTTGGCGCTGCTCATGCTGCATCATCTTGTGGGTGGACGATGGGGGTTTATGATTCAGCGCTTGTTGGAGGCGGGTGTACAAACCCTGCCGCTAATGGCCTTGCTCTTCATCCCATTATTGCTCGGCCTGTCTGACCTCTACCCATGGGCGCGGCCCGAAGTCGTTGTGGCTGATCCGCTTTTGCAACAGAAAGCTGCTTATCTCAATGTAACTTTCTTCATAACTCGCGCCGCCGCATATTTCGCCATTTGGATTCTTTTGGGACGCTTGCTTACCACATGGTCTCTCGAGCAAGACCGCACAGCGAATGACACGCTAACACAAAGGCTACAGCGGCTCAGCGGACCCGGTCTGGCGCTGTATGGGTTGACGGTCACGTTTTCCGCCATCGACTGGATGATGTCCCTCGAGCCTAAATGGTACTCGACCATTTTTGGCATGATTTTCGTGGTGAGCTATGGCCTTGCGGCCTTGGCGTTCGCGATCGTTGCTGCGCATCTGGTGAGGGACGAAGCGCCGCTGACCCAAGTGATATCTGCCGACCGTTTTCACGATCTCGGCAATCTTCTGCTCGCTCTCGTCATGTTTTGGGCTTATCTGAATTTTTCGCAGTTCCTACTGATCTGGTCGGAAAATCTGGCCGAGGAGATTCCTTGGTATCTGCATAGAATAGGCGGCGGCTGGGAGTGGATTGCCATCGCCTTAATTGTGTTTCAGTTCTCGCTACCTTTCATCTTGCTTCTCTCGCGAACCACCAAACGCAGTTCTCGGATACTGTCTCAAGTGGCTTTAGCGATCCTTTTCATGCATTGGCTCGATGTTTTCTGGATGATCGCGCCGTCCTTTTACCCGGCCCGATTTCAGCTCCATTGGATGGACATCATGGCGTCGATCGGTATCGGCGGTCTTTGGCTAGCGGTATTCCTTGGGTATTTGAAAGCTCGCGCGTTGCTGCCGCTTCATGATCCCCGCTTTGAAGAACTTCCGGAACAAGTGCAGGAAGCCTGAACATGCAAGAAGCCGATCTTCGCCGCGATACAGTAATCGATCCGTCGGTCGGTCACGAGCTGAGCGATCTCAGACCCGGCTATATCGCGCTTTTTGGTATCGCCCTTACGGCAGTCATTGTTGCGGCGACGGTCGTCGCGTCCTTATTGATTCATTTCAAAGCGGCTGAGTATTCCAGGCAAGAAACCCCGCTTCCACGATTGCGCCAAGAGCGCGAAGCGATTCCTGGGCCTCGCTTGCAGGTCGGTGCCAACAAAGACTTGCGGCAGATGCGTGCGGGCGAAGAGGCCGTGCTGAACAGTTATGGCTGGGTCGACAAGGATTCCAATATCGTAAGAATTCCTATTCAGAGGGCGATGGAAATCCTGGCCAAGCAGGGCTTGCCTGCACGGAAGCAGGAAGAAAAGGCGCGATGATGTGGTTTTCATCGTCATTGCCGCGCACGATCAGCGTAGGGGCGGGTTTTAAACTCGCCCCTACCAGCCGGAATGACATTTTCCTTGCTCTCGTTTTTGTCTTCAGCCTCTTCTGGGTATCGCCGTTGTTTGCCCACGACGACCGCCCCGTTGCTCTGCGAAATGTCGATCTAGAACAGAAACTGGGCGCGCAAGTTCCGTTGGACGTGGAATTTCGCGATGAGTCAGGAAGAACGGTAACCCTCAAGGATTACTTTGGCCGCCGGCCATTGATTCTGTCTCTTGTTTATTACAGCTGTCAGGATCTCTGCCCGTTGACCCTGGACGGCCTGGTTCGAGGCATGCGGCCGCTCTCTTTCAATATCGGCGATCAGTTCGATGTGCTTACCGTGAGCTTCGATCCCCGCGACAACCCGGCCCTGGTGGCGGCAAAAAAAAACGACTTCGTTAAACAATATTCACGGCCGGGCGCGGAAAAGGGTTGGCACTTTTTAACCGGGGACGAAACGGCCATCCGACGCCTAACCGAAGCCGTTGGCTTTCGTTACAACTATGAGAAGGAAAATGACCGTTTTGGGCACGCTACCGGCATCATACTTTTGACGCCGGACGGTAAAATCGCGCGCTATTTCTATGGCATCGAATTTTCGCCGCGGGATTTACGTCTGGGCCTGATCGAGGCCTCTGCCAAAAAGATAGCTTCGCCCATCGATCAGCTTTTACTCTTTTGCTATCACTACGACCCTGCGACAGGAAAGTACAGTCTCCTCGTCACGAATCTGGTCCGCCTCGCGGGAATCGCTACCGTGTTGGCTCTGGTTGCTTTCATCGCCATCATGCTCCGGCGGGATGGAAATCCGAGGGTTGCAGCCCAGAGAGAGCCCCTAAAGTGATGAATCTCGGTTTTCCTTTATTTCCTGAGCAAGCATCCACCATGGCGTCACGGGTGGATGCGCTGTTCTTTTTTCTCGTCGCTGTGTCGGTCTTTTTCGTGGCGCTGATTTTTTTGGCCATTTTCGTCTTTGCCGTCAAATATCGCCGTCGCTCAGAGCATGAACGGCCGCGACCCATTGAGGGAAACTTCTGGCTTGAAATTTTTTGGTCGGCAATCCCGTTGGGTCTGACGATGGTCATGTTTGTCTGGGGCGCGATCATCTATTTTGACATTTATAATCCACCGAACGACGCTCTCGAGATCAGCATCGTCGGAAGGCAGTGGATGTGGAAGGCCCAGCATGCTGAGGGGCAAAGAGAGATCAACGAGCTTCATGTACCGGTGGGGCAGGCGGTGAAATTGACGATGACGTCGGAAGACGTCATCCACGATGTTTTTCTCCCGGCTTTTCGCATCAAGCAAGACGTTCTTCCCGGGCGTTATACGACGCTATGGTTTCAGGCAAGCAAGCCAGGAGAGTATCCTTTGTTGTGCTCTCAATACTGTGGCACGCAGCATTCAGGGATGGTCGGGCGGGTGGTGGTGCTGCAGCCAGCCGAGTTTGAAAAATGGTTGAGCGGCGGCGCGACGGGCATGTCCATGGTGGATCTGGGCGAAAGTCTTTTTCAGAGGTTCGGTTGCAACACGTGCCATCGAGTCGGCGGAACGAGCCAAGGTCCTTCCCTCGTGGGACTCTTCGGGAAAACCGTGCAACTCCAGGGGGGGAAGACGGTGGCCGCAAATGAGGATTACATCCGCGAATCTATCCTCGACCCTCGGGCGAAAGTCGTTGCCGGTTATCAGCCGATCATGCCGACATTTAAAGGCTTGATTAGTGAAGAGGGGATCCTCCAGCTCATTGCCTACATCAAATCCTTGCACACGGTAGAAAGGAAAGCATCGCAAAAATGAACGTGTCTGAAATCGAGCGTCGCGAGCATTATTTGAATATCAGCTACGGTATCCGATCGTGGCTTTTTACTACCGATCATAAACGCATCGCCTGGCTCTATCTGCTATCCGTGACTCTGTTCTTTTTCATTGGCGGATTCTTTGCGACTTTGATCCGGCTCGAGCTACTGACGCCCCAAGGGGATTTGGTCCAATCGGAGACCTATAACAAACTATTTACCATGCACGGCGTGACGATGATCTTTTTCTTCCTGATCCCGTCTATTCCAGCGGTGCTTGGCAACTTTTTGGTTCCGATGATGATCGGGGCGCGCGATCTGGCGTTTCCCCGACTCAATCTGGCGAGCTGGTATATTTTTATCCTTGGGGGAGCGTTTACACTGATGGCGGCGGCTGCCGGCGGCGTGGACACGGGATGGACCTTCTATACCCCTTACAGCAGCATTTATTCCAATACCCATGTCGTGCTCACGGTTGTCGGGATTTTTATCACCGGCTTCTCGTCGATCCTCACCGGGCTCAACTTCATTGTCACGATCCACAAAATGCGCGCCCCCGGCATGACGTGGTTTCGTCTTCCGCTTTTTATCTGGGCGCACTACGCGACCAGCATTATTTTTATTCTCGGCACGCCGGTCATCGCCATTACCCTGTTGCTGGTAGGACTGGAGCGGATTTTTCGCCTGGGGATCTTCGATCCCTCTCTAGGAGGAGATCCGGTGTTGTTCCAGCATCTGTTCTGGTTTTACTCACATCCCGCGGTCTACATCATGGTTCTGCCGGCCATGGGTGTCGTCAGCGAGCTGATCGCTTGTTTTTCACGCAAGCGGATATTCGGCTACAGCATCGTCGCTTTCGCCAGCCTTGGCATCGCGGTGATCGGATTCCTGGTTTGGGGACATCACATGTTCGTTTCCGGACAATCGGTTCATGCCGGAATGGTATTCTCGTTCCTGAGCATGGTCGTCGCTATCCCGTCGGCGATCAAAGTCTTCAACTGGACCGCCACTCTTTACAAAGGGTCCATCTCCTACGATGCACCGATGCTCTACGCGTTGGGCTTTATCGGTCTCTTCACCATGGGCGGCTTGACCGGTTTGTTTCTCGCCACCCTCGGCATCAACGTCCATGTGCATGATACCTATTTCGTGATCGCCCATTTTCATTACATTATGGTGGGAGGATCGGTGATGGGCTACTTGGGAGGCATTCATTTCTGGTGGCCCAAGATGACCGGGCGAAGATATCCCGAAGGCTGGGCCAGACTTGCAGCGCTCATTATTTTTCTTGGATTCAATCTCACCTTCTTCCCGCAATTCGTTCTCGGCTATATCGGCATGCCGCGCCGCTATCACGTCTATCCGCCGGAGTTCCAAGTGTTGAATGTCATGTCGACGGCGGGCGCTTCGATTCTGGCCGTCGGCTATCTGCTCCCTTTGACCTATCTGATTTGGTCTTTACGCTACGGCGCCGTTGCCGGGAGAAATCCCTGGGGTGCCAGAGGTCTCGAATGGCAAACTCCCTCGCCGCCTCCCACGGAAAACTTTGAACGGACTCCGATAGTGACCGAAGGCGCTTACGCTTACGAAAAGGATCCTGAAGAGATTTACCCATTGGGGAAGCCGGCCCATGTCTAAGGTAGAAGTCTTTCGGCAGCATCACTTCGACGATGTCGGGCAGCAGCACGAGGCCTCGTGGCTCGGCATGTGGGTGTTTCTTGCAACCGAGGTCATGTTTTTCGGCGGTATGTTTGCGTGCTATTTCGTTTACCGACACTGGTACCTGGAGGCGTTTGCGGCGGCGAGCAATCACCTGGATGTTCTGTTGGGCGGCATCAATACGGCGGTGTTGATTTGCAGTAGCTTCACCATGGCTCTGGCCGTTCACAGAGCGGAAACGGACAGACGGAAACCACTGATCGCCTTCTTGCTGCTCACCATCGTCTTGGGACTGACGTTCCTGGGCATCAAGTTTTACGAATATCACACCAAATTCGAGGAGCATCTCGTGCCCGGCAGTTCTTTTAGTTTTGAAGCATCGTTAGCGCATCCGGCGGAGATCTTTTTTTCTTTTTACTTTGCAATGACTGGAATGCATGCCTTACATATGATTATCGGCATCGGGCTAATGACGGCGCTGATCTTTCAAGCGAGACGGGGTCGGTTTTCATCCTTCTATTACACTCCCGTCGAGCTCACTGGTCTTTACTGGCATTTCGTCGACATCGTGTGGATTTTTCTCTTCCCTTTGCTTTACTTGCTCGGACGCCACTTATGAAATCCGAACCTCATGTTTCCATAAGAACTTACGCTCTCGTATTCCTCGCCCTGCTTGTACTTACAGGACTTACCACCGCCATCGCGTTCTTGGATCTCGGCGGGAACATAAACACGATGGTCGCCCTCGCCATCGCGGTGGGCAAAGCATTGTTGGTCATTCTCTACTTCATGCACGTCCGCTACAGCGATCGTCTCACCTGGGTGTTCGCAGCTGCAGGATTTTTTTGGTTGCTGATTTTAATCGGCGGCACCATGGACGATGTACTGACGCGCCCGTCGCTCTCCCCTAACACGGAAAGCGCGTCCACACAGTCTCAGCTAAGATGACGCCGCAATTTAGCCCGAGTATCCAGTCGTGAACGATAACGTTGATTTGCAGTGATGTGCGAATACACTCCGATTGGGCGGCACCATCATTGATCGCCGAAACGATCTCTGTTACGAACGTGTGGTTGATAAAATTATATTATTGGAGAAGAGATGCATTTGGCTCTTGAACGCCTGAGCAATTATGTAGGTCGTGGTCACCCTAAGATGAACGCCAGCGGAAGAACGCAAGAGCGGCGGACGGGAAATGAAAGTGATAGACTAATCATCAATGGGCGCCGATCAAATTGAAACAACGCCGCGCTTGCTTTCGGTGGTGAGCTACAACATTCACCAATGCGTCGGCACCGATCGGCGCCGGGACGCCACGCGCATCGCCGCTATCTTAAAAGAGCTCAATGCCGATATCATCGGTCTGCAAGAGGTGCATTCCGCTCACGACGGCACCTTTGAAGCCTATCAATTGAGATATCTGGCCGAGACCACCGGCAATCACGTTGTCAGCGGGCCGAATGTCACGAAAGCCAACAGCGAATAACGGCAACGTCTTATTGACGCGTCACTCTGTGGTTCGCGTCAATCGTCTCGACCTGAGCGTTCCGGGACGCGAGGCGCGCGGCGCCATCGATGCGGATATTGCTATTGGTAACCATGTCGTCCGGGTGATCGTTTCCCATCTCGGCTTGCGCGCGCGCGAGCGGCGCTATCAAACCAAGCAGCTGCTCGGACTTCTCGGAAAGGAGAAAACTTCGCCAATCGTCGCCCTCCTCGACATTAACGAATGGTTTCCTCTCGGTGGGCCGATCCTCCGCTTCAATGAAGAATTCGGCAAGGCGCCATGCTTCCGGAGCTTCCCGGCTTTTTTTCCGCTGTTCTCTCTCGATCGCGTTTGGGTCAAACCATGTGCTGCGCTGATCAAGGTGCAACCTTACATCACCTCCGTCACCCGCGTCGCTTCGGACCATCTGCCGCTGGTGGCAACGATCGATATCGAGCGCTTTTAGAAATTCACCGCAGAGTGATTCATGATCTTGCGCTCGCCCACAGAGAATGAAAATGGGGGAGGATTGGGGTAATAAGAGGGCGGCGGCCCAGCGAAGAGATCGATCAGTGACTGGAGCGAGAGAGCCCGCCGCAGAGTGTG
>WNFU01004011.1_pt1 | contig 21118 bp, 13 predicted proteins | sample 5400121 | NCBI WGS metagenome assembly WNFU01 (sample SAMN13153360, study PRJNA577476) | soil metagenome | isolation source: 100 cm soil or saprolite under grassland replicate 1 | place: USA:California | collected 2016-06-15
TGCCGAACATCACGGCGCTGGCGGTGAGCCACGGGTTGACGTGTGGTTTAGCGGTCATCCGTTGTGAGGCATGCAGCGCGGGACTTTAGGGACTGCGATTAATGCCGTCGTCAGTTTCCAATTCCCAGTTTCCAGTTCAAAGTTGAGTTGCAAGTTTCGCGAGTTGTGATCCGATCGCGCTACTTCATGAAGACGTCAGCGGTGGCGGACATGCCCGGACGAAGCAGGTGATCTGCGTCCTGGCCTTGATCGAGCGCAATGCGCACCGGCACGCGCTGCACGACCTTCACGAAGTTGCCGGCCGCGTTCTCCGGCGGCAACAGACTGAAACGGGCGCCTGTGGCGGGCGCGATGCTCTCAACGTGGCCCTGATACGTGCGTCCGCCGTAGGTATCGACGTGAATCACCGCGCGCTGTCCCGGCTTCATCTCGCGCAACTGCGTCTCTTTGAAATTGGCGGTGACCCACACGTTGCTCAACGGAACAAGAGCCATCAGAGGCTGTCCCGGCTGTACGACTTGACCAGGCTCGACGCTTTTGCGGCTCACGATTCCGGCGACAGTAGCTTTCACCGTCGCGTACTCAAGGTTCAACTTCGCTTGCTGAATAGCGGCATCGGCCTGCGCCAGACGCGCCTGCGCCGCGGACACGCGCGCGCGCGTGACCTGCATCTGTTGGGGCGCCGTCTCCGCGGTCCGCACCGCTGATGACGCCTGCGTCACACCGCCACGTGCCTGCGCGAGTCGGCTCTCCGCGACTGCAATGCCTGTTTCGCCTTCCGTAACGGCAGCGCGAGCGGAATCAACAGCCGCCTGTGCGGCCTGCTGCGCGGCAACGGCCGCGTCGTATTGCTGACGAGACACTTCGTCCTTTTCGATCAACAGCTCGAGTCGTTGCACGTCCTGGTCGGCCTTGTGTAAGGCAGCTTCGGCTTGGCGCTGCCCCGCCTGGCGGGCGGCAAGCTGCGCACGTGCGGCCGCGATCTGCCGCTCGGCAAGCTGGACACCGGCGTCGGCGTTTCGTCGCTCCGCTTGCATCGACGAAAGCTGGCTTTGCGTCTCGGTGGACGTCATCGTCACTCCCGCCTCCGCACCGGCAAGGGCGGCCTGCGCATCGGCGCGATCGGCCTCCGCACGCTGCAGCGCCACTTCATAATCCCGCGTATCGATGACCACCAGCACCGTTCCGGGAGTCACCGATTGGTTGTCGCGTACCCGGACCTCGCCGACGATGCCGCCAACCTTTGCGGCGATAGGAACGATTGAGCCGTCGATCTGGGCGTCGTCTGTGGACACACGTCCGCGATGTGTCATCCACCAAATGCCGCCGCCAACGAGCGCGATTGCGGCGAGAACGAGCGTCCAGCGCGCCGCGCCGCTGTTGGCTCGGCCGCGCAACACCCTGACGTTCGAGCGCGCGGCGACTTCCGGTTCTGCCATCCGTCCTCCGACTTCAGTCGTGTGCGGCCGCGTTACTGGCCGGTCAGAAATTTCAAGAACTCCTGTTCGCTGATGCCGAGCGCGCGGGCCACCGCCGCTTTCGCGAGGTTGTGCGCGTACAGACTCGCAATGTAGCTTTCGCGCGCGGCGGCGTCGGCCTGTTGCGCTTGCACGACTTCGATGTTGCTGGCCACGCCCGCGCGAAACCGATCCTCCGCCTGCGTCAGCGCCTGTCCCGCCAGATCGGCCGCCGTCTGCGCCACTTCGACCTGTTGCGCGGCCGCCGCCAGGTCGTTGACGGCAAGCTGCACTTCGTACGCGACGCCGTTCTTGAGATCGGCCAGTTCCGCCTGGCGTTCGGTGAGCTCGGCCTGTCGCTGCACGATCTCGGCGTGCGTGCGGCCGCGATCGAAGAGCGGGATGCGCACCGCGCCTGCGACGGTATATGTGGCGTCGGTGTCCACGGGCGAAGTCCCGATCGACCCGTAATCAGCCTGCACGTGGAGGCTTGGCAGCAGATCGCCGCGCGCGCTGCTGACGGCGGCGGTCGCCGCGTCGACACGCGCCTGCGCGGTCTGCACATCCTCACGCTGCCTGATCGCGCGGACGACCGCGTCTTGCACCGCGATCGGTGGCCGCGGCGCGTACTCGATGCGATCGGCGACCGAGAACTCCTGCGCGGCCGGCAACCCGATGGCCCGGGCGAGCTGCAGCCGCGTGCGATCCAGCTCGTTTGCTGCGGCGATGCGCCGCTGAGCTGCGCCTGCGCCGCCGCTACGCGGCTGTCCGCGGCAATGGTCTGCAAATACAAGTTCGTGACAACGAGGACGACTAGGTTGCGCGCATCCTGGTAGGTATGCGCCGCCGCTTTCTCGAGCGCGGCACCCTCACGGGCTTCCTGAATCGCGCTGTAATCGAAGACCGCCTGGGAGACCGCGACCCGCGCGTCGAACACTTCGAACGGTCCAATCACCTTCGGGACGCCCGGAAAACCACTGAACCCGAACGCCGCCAGGTTCACCTTCTGCTGCGACTCACGCACCACTGCCTGCACGTCGGGCAGCAGGCCGTTCAAATACCGCCAGCGTTCTCCCTCGGCGGCCCGGAGTTGTTGCTGTTCGAGCAACACCCCGAGATTGCGATCGAGGCCACGCCGGAGCGCATCGGAAAGGGTCAGCGAAATCGGCGGGCTTGGCTGTTCCGAGGCGGGAACGCCGCGCAGAAACGGATCGCGCGGCGACGCCGCCGATGCCGGTCGTTGCGCCCAGGCGGGAGAGACTGCAACCAAGAACGCGAGAACTGCCGCTGCGGCGGCGCCAGGCGAGACCTTCACGTCGCTATTCCTCTCCACAGCACGTTCAAGAGTTCGTCGATGTCTTCGCGTCGATCGCGCGCATCGTTGTCAAGCCGCCGCTGGACGATGCCATGGGAGAGATCGAGCACCGCTAGCGCGACCTGCCGCGAGTTGTGCTTGCGCACGGTCCGCTTGCGGATCGCCGCCCGAAGCTCCTTCTCCAGGCGCTCGACCTGGACATTGAGCGACCGCCGGTACTCCTGCCGAATCTGGACGGCGGCCTGTCCGAGACTGCCGAGCTCAGCGTTGTAGATGCGGAAGAAGTCGGCTCGTTCTTCGAAGTAGCGCATGCGCATCTCGAGCAGATTGCGGAGCTTGTCCTGCAGTGGGATGTCAGCGGACAAGCTCACGACGGTTTGATGGGCAAGCTCTCGCATGCCTGCGACGACAGCTTCGGAATAGAGCGCCGTTTTGGACGAGTAATAGAGATAGACGGTGCCTTTGGCGACACCCGCTTCCTCTGCGATCAGATCCACCGTGGTAGTGGCAAAGCCGTGCTTGGCGAAGACGGTGCGCGCGGCCGCGAGGATCGACTCGCGGCGGAAGTGCGTCAGGATTTTTGCGCGTGCCTGGCGCGCCGAGTGCCGCGTGCGAATGGCACGAGTTCTGACTGCACTGTTCATTGGACTGACCGAGTAGTCAGTATATATGCCATCGTCACACTAAAACGATGACCTCTCACTACGGCAAGGCGCTATTCGACCTGACGGGTACCGCAACTGCTGCTCCGAAGACCGGGCACTGCTACGGCGCCCTCAACGCGATTCACGGCTGAGCTGCGAAATCAGTCTCCCTGGAGTGCTTTGCGATGTCAGAAACCGACGTGCGATGTCGCATCTCGTCGCGGATTCGCTCAGCCACCAGCCGCTGCGGACCGACGAGGCGGTGTACGATGGCCGGTGCGTGGTGTGGCGAAATGTCACATGACGCGGTGAGGAGTCGACGAAGTAGTGCGACGGGAGGGATCCACCACGCCTCGCTCGTTGGCGGGGGCTGGTCTCGAGCTGCTGGGAATCGAACTGCTGGAGGAGCACGCCCGACGCCTCGCTGCCCTCCTGTCCCTTGCACGTCGCCGGCGCGGGAGCGGCCGCACACACCTGCGCCGCCTCAACGAAGATGCGCGCGCGCTGCGCGAGGTCTACACCGCGTTGGCGGACGACGCGCGCCGGGAAAGCGTCTCACCCGCGGCGGAGTGGCTGCTCGACAATTTCCACATCATCGCGGCGGCCGCGCGCGACATTCATCATGACCTTCCCGCGTCGTTCTTCCGGCGGCTGCCGAGGATCGCCACCGATGAGTTCGCGGGTCTGCCGCGCGTGTACGCGCTTGCACTCGAACTGATTCGCTGCAGCGCCGGGAGTCTTGACGCGCAGCGGCTGCACCGGTTCATCACGGCATTTCAGTCGGTAACACCGCTGACAATCGGCGAGCTGTGGGCGTGGCCGAGCGCGCTCAAGCTCGCGCTGATTGAACACCTGCGCGTGCGCGGCGATATCCTCGCCGAGAGTCGCGCAAGTCAACGCGAGGCCGACCTCCTGGCCAGCGCGCTCGAGACAGGGTCGCTGCGAACGCCGCGGTTCCCCCGTGAGGTACACCCCGCCTTTGTCACCCGCTTGCTGCAGCGCTCGCGGGAATACGGCGCGGCGGCCGTCGCGCTTCGGCGCGAGCTCGACGCCGTGCTCGCGGCACGCGGAGAAACCGTCGAGGACGCGATCCGCTCAGAAGGACGCCATCAGGCAGCCGAGCAGGCGACGATGTCCAATCTCGTGGGCAGCCTGCGGCTCATCTCGTCATTCGACTGGAGTGAGTTCTTCGAGAGCGTCAGCCTTGTCGAGCAAGTGCTGCGGCGTGATCCAGCGGGCGTGTATGCCCGCATGGATTTTCGTAGTCGCGATCGTTATCGCCACGCGGTCGAGGAATTGGCCGAACCGACGGGCGAAGGCGAGTTGAAAGTCGCGCTCAAAAGCATCGAATATGCACGCCAGATTGGCGCGCGCACACCCGACGATCGTGGCACACACGTTGGCTACCATCTGATTGGCGGCGGCCGCAGGACATTCGAGAAGAGCGTGGCCTGGGCGCCGCGGCCGAGAGAGCGGGTTCGCAGGCTCTTTTTCCACTATGCGACACCTGGCTACCTCGGCACGATTGCGCTGGGAACTGCGCTCCTGGTTGGCGGAGCTGTCTTTTACGCGCACGCGAACGGCTGGCGCGGTGCGGCCCTGGTGCTCGTGGCCCTGCTCACGGCCGTTCCTGCAAGCGAGCTCACGATTCAGATTCTGCAGCGGATCATCAGCGAATTGATCCCGCCACGACGTCTCCCACGGCTGGAACTCGAGCAGGTGCAGGAGTCCGCGCGCACGATGGTGATCGTCCCGACGATTCTCGATCGCGCCGAACACGTTGCCGATTTCCTGGCGCATCTCGAAGTGCAGGCGCTTGGCAACGTCGATCCGCATATTCACTTTGCGGTGCTCAGCGATTTTCGCGATGCGGCCACCGAAACGCTGCCGCGAGATGCCGAGATTCTCGAGGCTGCGCGGAGTGGCATCGAGGCGCTCAACAAGAAGCACGGCGACGGACGCTCAGATCGCTTCTTCCTGTTTCATCGGCTGCGTCAATGGAATCAAGCCGAGGGCCGCTGGATGGGATGGGAACGCAAGCGCGGCAAGATCGAAGAGTTCAATCGGCTGCTGCGCGGCGCAACAGACACGAGCTTTGCCGTCCAGGTCGGCGATCTCTCGATCCTGCCCGACGTGCGCTACTGCATCACGCTCGACACCGACACGCGCCTTCCACGCGACGCCGCGAAGCAGCTCATTGGCGTCATCACCCATCCATTGAATCGCGCGACCTTCGACGCGAAAGTTGGCCGGGTCGTCGAGGGCTACGGCATCCTGCAGCCCCGAATCAGCGTCACGTTCACGAGCGCCGCGGGCTCGATGTTCGCGCGGCTGTACGCGGGTCATACCGGCGTCGATCCGTACACGACCGCGGTGTCCGACACATATCAGGACTTGTTCGGCGAGGGTATCTTCACCGGCAAAGGCCTGTACGACGTCGACGCGTTCAGTGCCGCCCTCGCGGACTCCGTGCCCGACAACGCGCTGCTGTCGCACGATCTCTTCGAAGGCCTGCACGCACGCGTCGCCCTCGTCTCGGACGTGGAGCTCGTCGACGAGTACCCGTCGAGCGTACTCACGCACGCCCGGCGGCAGCATCGTTGGATTCGCGGCGACTGGCAGATCCTGTACTGGCTGTTTCCGTTGGTTCCATCGCGCCGCGGATTGAAGCGCAACACGCTGCCGCTCATCGGCCGCTGGAAGATTCTGGACAACTTGCGGCGCAGCCTGGTCGCGCCGACGCTGCTTGCACTTGCCGTGGCCGGTTGGACGGTGCTGCCCGGCGCGTCCTGGTTCTGGACGGCGGCCGTGCTCGGTGTCCTGGGATCACAGCTCCTGCCGCTCGTCGCGCGGTTGTTCATCGGTCCGAGTCGTTCGCAGTCCGGCCCCGTCTTCTTCCGCAATATGGGCCGCGATGCGACGGTTGCGGTCGCGCAGATCCTCCTTGGCGTCACATTCCTCGCGTTTCACGCGTTCGACACCGCGCACGCCATTGGCGTCACCCTCATCCGTCTCCTCCTCACGCGGCGGCGCCTGCTCGAGTGGGAAACCGCGGCGACGGCAACTGCCAAAGCTGCGGCGCTCACCGGACGCAAGGCCCTGCAGCGATTCACCTCGGAGATGGTGTCCAGTCCGATCACTGCCGGTGTCGTCGGCGTCATCATCGTCGCGCTGGAGCGGACTTCCCTGCCAATCGCGGCGCCTTTTCTTCTCCTCTGGCTCCTCGCGCCGGTTGTCGCCTACTGGCTCAGTGTGCCGGTCGGTCCTCGCGTGCGTCCGCTCACCGAGACCGAGCGCATCGTGCTTCGCAGGACGGCGCGCAGCACCTGGCGGTACTTCGAGACATTCGTGACTGCAGCGGATGCATGGCTTCCGCCCGACAACTATCAGGAGAACGACGACGAGCCGAAGCTGGCGCGTCGAACGTCGCCGACCAATATCGGCATGGGCCTGCTCTCGACCCTTGCCGCGCACGATCTCGGCTACCTCTCAACCGACGCACTCATCGTGCGACTCGATCAGACGCTGACCACCTTGGAAGGGCTCGAACGATACAAAGGACATTTTCTGAACTGGTACGACACGGCGACACTCGCGCCGTTGCACCCGCGGTACGTCTCGACGGTCGACAGCGGCAATCTTGCAGGAGTGCTGATCGCGCTCGCGCAGGGACTGGACGGGCTCATCACCCACCCGCAAACGCGCACGCAGTTGCAGGAAGGGCTCGCCGATACGGCGGACCTGCTGTCGATAGCATCCTCGTCGAGCACCGACGCGGCCGACACGCGACAGACGTTGACGACGATCAATGGTCTCGTGCGCGCGATTGCCGCGGAAGCGCGGGGCGAGCCTCACGACGAGAGGCCGCAGAGATTGAAGGCACTCGCGACCGAGCTCGCCGAAGCCGCAGCCGCGCTCGAAGCTCCCCAGCCGCTCACCCGCCTCGACGACGTCGCTTTCTGGTGCCGCGCGGTGATCGATGGTGTGCACGAACTTGGCCGCAAGCGGTCGGCGCCCGGCGACATGCTTCGTGCACTTTCTCGCCGCGCGTCCAAGCTCGCGGACGACACGCGCTTCGACGTGTTGTACGACCGGCGCCGGCGCATCTTTCCCATCGGCTATCGCCTGGCCGACGCCGAAGGTCCTGGACGATTCGACAACTCCTTCTACGATCTGCTGGCCTCGGAGGCGCGACTGGCGAGCTTCGTCGCAATCGCGAAAGGCGATGTCCCGCAGGATCACTGGTTTCGGCTGGGCCGACTCGTCACGAACATCCATGGCCGCGCGACGCTCATGTCGTGGGGCGGAACGATGTTCGAGTATCTGATGCCGCTGCTGCTGATGCGCACGTTCCCGGGAACGTTGCTCGATCAGAGTTGCCGGGCGAGTCTGCGGCGCCAGATTGAGTATGGGCGTGATCGCGGGGTGCCATGGGGCATCTCGGAATCGGCTTACGCCTTCACCGATCGCTCCGGCCATTATCAGTACCGCGCGTTCGGTGTCCCGGGGCTGGGCTTCAGACGAGGCTTAGCCGACGAGCTCGTGATCGCGCCGTATGCGACGGCGCTCGCCAGCCTGGTCAACCCCGCGGCCGCGGCCGCGAATATCGAGCGACTCACACGCGAGGGGTTGATGGGACGATTTGGATTGTACGAAGCGCTCGACTGCAGACCACTCCTCGCCAACGCGGAAGAACCGGCTGAATCCGGCATTGCTCGTCCGGTCGTGGTTCGCGCTTTCTTTGCTCATCACCAGGGCATGTCCCTCGCCGCGCTCGCCAACGTGATCTGCGGCGACGCCTTCGTCAACCGCTTTCATTCTGATCCACGCATTCAGGCCACCGAGCTTCTGCTGCAGGAACGCGTCCCCCGCGAAGCAATCCTCTCCGAGCCCCGTCCGGCCGAAGGGGCGAGTCTGGCGCCGTCCATTCCGATATTTGCATCACGACGGTTCAAATCACCGCACACGACGAGCGCACACGCGCAGTTTTTGTCGAACGGTCGGTACACCGCCGCATTGACCAACACGGGTGGCGGCTTCAGCACGTGGCGCGACATGGCCGTGACGAGACGGCGCCACGATCGAACCGTCGACACTGGCGCTCACTACATTTATCTGCGCGATCCGTGGTCGGGTCATGTCTGGTCTCCCACTTATCAGCCTGTCTGTCAGGAACCGAGAGACTTCGAGGCGACTTTCGATCTCGACAAGGTCACGTACCGCTGCCGCGACGGCGACTTCGAGACCCAGCTTCAGGTCACGGTGTCGGCTGAAGAGGATGTGGAAGTGCGGCGACTTTCGATCATCAATCGCGGCGACCGGCCGCGAGAGATCGAGGTCACCAGCTATGTCGAGATCGTGCTGGCACGGCCCGAGGACGACCTTGCGCACCCGGCTTTTGGAAAGCTGTTCGTCGAGACGGAGTTCGACGCGCCGAGCGCGGGCATTCTGTTCAGCCGGCGGCCCCGCAGCGCGGACGAAGCGCGCATGTGGGCGTTCCACGTCGTCGGCGTCGAAGGACGCCTGGGCGGCGCGGTCGAATGGGAAACCGATCGCGCGCGCTTTCTTGGCCGAGGCCGGTCCCCCGTCAAACCGGCGGCGCTCGAAGGTCGGGCGCTCTCAGGCGCGACGGGCGCCGTGCTCGACCCGATTGCGGCGCTTCGGGATCGTGTGCGGCTGGCGCCGGGGGCGTTTGTGCGTGTCACCTTTGCCACGGGCGTCGCGCAGAATCGAGACGAGGCCATCGCGCTCGTCCGGAAATACCGCGACGGCAGCGTCGCTGCGCGCGCCTTCTCGATGGCGTTCACCCACGTGCACATCACCCTGCAGCAACTCGGTCTCAGCGACGATCAGGCGATGCTCTTCGATCGTCTGGCATCGCGCGTGTTTGGCTTCGACGCGTCGTGCATCAGCCCCGAGGCGCTTGCGCGCAATACGCTCGGGCAGTCGCACCTCTGGGCGTACGGGATCTCCGGAGATCTTCCAATCGTGCTCGTGTCCATCACCGAGGCGGCATCTGTCCCGCTCGTGCGGCAACTGCTGCACGCGCAAGAGTACTGGCGGCTGAAAGCGCTGCGGGCCGACGTGGTGATCCTGAACGAGCACCCGGCCGAATACCTCGACGAAACACAGGAGTTTCTGACGAGTCTCGTTCAGGAACCGCGCTGGGCCGGGTGGAACAACGCGCCGGGCGGCATGTTCCTGCTCCGCGGCGACGGGATGCCGGAAGCCGATCGTCACTTGCTGATGTCTGCCGCGCGCGTCGTGCTTCGCGGAGATCTCGGAGGGCTCGCACCACAGCTCGATTCCGCGACACCGTGGCTGTATCCCGCTGGCGATATTCCTCCAGCGGCGGAGCTTCGTTTTCCCGCGGCCGCCGCCACGCCCGTTGCAGTCCCGCCGCTCGTATTGGACAACGGCATCGGCGGTTTTACGCCCGACGGCCGCGAATATGTCGTCGTGCTCGAAGGTGACCGCGAAACGCCGCTCCCGTGGTCGAACGTGCTGGCAAATCCGGAATTTGGCACCGTGCTCACTGCTTCGGGTTCCGCTTTCACGTGGGCAGGAAACAGTCGCGAGAATCGCCTGACGCCGTTTGCAAACGATCCGGTTGCGGATCCGACGGGAGAAGCGATTTTCCTGCGCGATGAAGAGTCCGGCGAAGTCTGGGGCGCCACACCAGGGCCGCTTCCCCGCCGGCCCGATGCGGGCCGGTGGCTCGTCCGCCATTCCGCCGGCATCACACGCTATCAGCACGCGGTGTCCGGTCTCTCGCAGCAGCTCGAGGTGTTCGTCGCCCCGCGCGATGGCGTCAAGCTGGCGATGCTCACGCTCACGAACACATCGGCGTCGACGCGCCGCTTGAGTGTGTACGGTTATGTCGAATGGTGCCTTGGGCCGCCACGCGCTGACGAGCGGCGGTTTGTCGTCTGCGAGCTCGATCCGGCGACGGGGGCGCTCCTCGCGCGAAACGCCTACAACTCAGAGTATGCCGAGCAGGTCGCGGTCTGGCACACCACTGAGTCGACGCGATCGTGGACGTGCGACCGCGGCGAATTCGTTGGGCGAAACCGCACCTTGAGCACGCCTGCCGCCCTCTTCCGCGAGGAGCTGCAGGGGCGGACCGGAGCCGGGCTCGATCCCTGCGGAGCGTTGCACGTTCTACTGCAGATCGAACCTGGCCGATCGCGTCGATTCGCGTTCGTCTTGGGTCAAGGCCGCGACAGAGAGCGCGCAATCGGACTGGCCGCACGGTACTCCTCGCTCGCACAATGCGAGGCCGCTCTCGAGGAGGCAGAGCGCATGTGGGAGGAGACGTTGGCGGCCGTTCGAGTCAAAACGCCCGACGACTCGTTCGATCTGATCGTCAATCGCTGGCTCCCGTACCAGACCCTGAGCTGCCGCATTTGGGCCCGCAGCGGTCCCTATCAGCCGGGTGGAGCGTTTGGTTTTCGGGATCAGCTCCAGGATGTCCTGGCGTTGCTGTACACAAGGCCGGAAATCTGTCGCGCGCATCTGCTCCACGCGGCGTCCCGGCAGTTCGTCGAGGGAGACGTGCAGCACTGGTGGCACCCGCCAACCGGACGCGGCACTCGAACACGATGTTCAGACGATCTCCTGTGGCTGCCTTACGCTCTCGCCGCGTATGTGTCCAGGACGGGCGATGAAAGCGTGCTCGACGAGATCGTTCCCTTTCTCGAGGCGCCGCCGCTCGAACCGAAGCAGTCAGAGGCATACACGCTGCCGCGTGTCTCTCAGGAGACCGCGTCGGTTTTCGAGCACGCGGTGCGCGCCATCAATCATGCGATGAAATACGGCGCGCATGGACTTCCGCTCATCGGATCGGGCGATTGGAACGATGGCATGAACCGGGTTGGCCACGAGGGCCGCGGCGAGAGCGTCTGGCTGGGATGGTTTCTCGTCGTCGTGCTCAACGAGTTTGCAGCGATCTGCACTCGACGGAACCGGAGCGACCTTGCCGAGCGCTATCGCAACGAGGCGCGTTGGCTCAACGGCATGCTCGAGCTGTCCTGGGATGGAGGCTGGTATCGCCGCGCGTACTTCGACGACGGCACTCCGCTCGGGTCCGTGCAGAACGATGAATGCAAGCTGGATTCGATCACGCAGTCGTGGGCGGTGTTGTCGCAGGCCGCGGAGCCGCGCCGTGCCGAGCGTGCGATGGATGCCGTGCGTGCGCATCTGGTGCGGCGCGATGCGCAGATCGTGCTGCTGCTCACGCCGCCTTTCGACCAGATGACGCACGATCCTGGATACATCAAAGGGTATTTGCCGGGGGTTCGGGAGAACGGCGGTCAGTACACCCACGCGGCGCTTTGGATGGTCCTCGCGCTCGCACGCCTCGGATTGGGTGACGACGCGATGGAGCTGTTTCACATGCTCAATCCGGTCAACCACATGCGTGCCTCGGAGGACGTCGAACGATACCGTGTCGAACCGTACGCGGTGGCCGCGGACGTCTACGCGCACCCGATGCACCTCGGACGCGGAGGGTGGACTTGGTACACCGGTTCGGCGGGATGGATGTATCAGGCGGCGATCGAAGGGCTACTTGGCCTGCGCCGCAACGGTGCGACCTTCAGCATCAACCCGTGCATCCCCGCAATGTGGCGGAGTTACACGATTGAGTGGCGAATTGGGCGCACGGTCTACCAGATTACCGTCACGAATCCAGAGCATCGCTGCCGCGGCGTCCAATCGGCGGAGCTCGACGGCGTCCCGGTCGATCCGAGCGGGATCCCACTGCAGGACGACGACGAGACGCACGATGTCGCCGTTGTGCTCGGCAAGCCGCGAGCGGTTGCATCAGTGCCGACGCTGCAGACGTCGGCGCGCTCTGAAACGTGACGGACGAAAAGGACGGAGGCCGAGCCGGGCATTGTAGTGGCGGGGCTTTAGCCCTGCCGACCCGATTTGATTGCCTTATTGACCGAGGACGAGATCGACGAGCTCTTCATCCACGCCCCACACGCCGCCGCTGTTCACGAGAAACACTTCTCCTGAAACTTTTCCTTCTGCCGATTCACCTTCGATCAGCAGCGAGGCTTTGTCGCGACCGGTCCAGCCTTTGGTGATTTTCACCGACTTCACCGGGTGCTTCCCCGCGAGGTAGTTCACGTAGCCAGACAGATCATCTCGCTTCTGCGCGCGGTCGTAGACTTCGAGGTTGGCCTGCGAGAGCGTCGGTTTGAGGGCCGCAGCATCCTGCTTGACGAGCGCCGCGTGATACGCGAGATACGCTTTGCCGGGCGCGCCGCCATCGAACGGCAGCGCCGCACCGTGGTCGTCGGTCAGCACAGGAATGTCCAACGTGACATCGAACGGACGATCCTTCTCGGTGCCCTTCAATGTACCCGTGAGGCGGCCGTTTGCGAGCTTCACGGTCGACGTCACTTCGCTTGTGCAGTAGCCGCACCCGTTGCCCGGTGCAAGGTAGTAGCTGAGTCCGCGCCAGCGCCCTTCGCGCGTGAATTCGAGATATACGACGCCCGTTTGGTCGTCCTTCACGAGCTTTTCGATTGCGCGCTTGCGATCGACGAAATCGCCAATCGCGTCGGCGTTGAGTCTGGCGTTGCTGATGACGACGAGGATGACAGGCGTGTCGGGATCCAGGCTCGACTTGCCGTTGAACGCCACGCCGCCGCCTATCTCGAAGTTCGCGTCCTTGCTCGTGAACATGCCTTTGACCGGCGGTGCCGTTTGAGCAAACGCGTGGCTTACCGTGAGAACCACGATCAGCGGGAGGATCTTCATTGGCGCTCCTTCCAGGGGCGCGCTCATTGTATCCGGCCTGCTAGGCTCCTAGAACATCCCGTAGGCGTTTGGCGAATTCTCGGGGACCGGCTGCGCGATATCCCACAACTCCACGACACGGTCTTTGTTGAAGCGAAAGAGGTGCACGAGCGCAATGCCGCGGTCGCCGGGCTGCAGGTGCACTCGTGAATGGAGCGCCACCAGATCGCCTTCTTCGATCGAATGCAGGATGTCGATCGTCTTCTGAGGGTTTTGCCGCGCGTTCTCGTCCATGGCGTTCATCAGCGCGTCGGCGGTTCCAGGGAAGAACACATTGTGATGACGGAATCCTTCGCCTGCATATGTCGAAAACGCCTGACGAGCGTTGCCGGCGGCACACTGACGGAGAAACGACGTCGCAGCTTCCTTGCGTGAGATCACCGATGCGGCCATAAGCAGGCATCCTTTCTTCGCGATCGTTCAGCGCATGGGTGCCGGTGTCAAGCACGTGCGTTGAGCGACCGAAAACATGGACGCCGTGGTATCGTGGCCGCCACCATTTTCGATTCGCGAGGAACACTCATGGTCCTGACCAAGTCCGAGCTCGTTGCCTCATTGCAGCACGAAGTGCGCATCCTGCTTCATCTCGCGACCAAGATCGATCGTACGAAGCTCGATTACCGCCCGACGCCGAAGCAACGCAGCACGTTCGAGCTGCTGCAGTACTTGACCATCATGGGTCCCACGCTGGTGCAGATGGCGCAGGCGGGAACATTCGATCCGGCCGCGTGGACCGTGGCCGAGCAGGCCGCCGCGGCGCGGGACTTCGATCAGACGCTTGCGGCGATTGCCGAACAACGCGAAACGTACTCGACTCTGTTGGGCAACATGTCGGACGCCGACTTCGGTGCAGAGATCAACATGTTCGGCAGCAAGACCTCGCGCGGCGCGTTCATTGTCAATCTCGTGCTCTGCGGGTGCGCCGCCTACCGAACGCAGCTGTTTCTGTACCTGAAGGCCTGCGGCCGCGAGGAGCTCGGCACGATGAACCTTTGGGCGGGGGCCGACGCGCCGGTTGCGGTGTAGGGGCGCCCTAACGGAATGCACGACGCGCCGTGATATCAATGGCGATGGCTGTCAGATTCGACAAGTTCGATGGCGATATGATCTGGTCCTTCAATCGTGGCGTGGCGGCCGTCTCCGAACGGAGAGATCGATTCGAGGATTGGGACTCCTCTGTCACGCAGGCCGGAAATGAGCCGGTCGAGCTCCTCACACTCAAAGGCGATGTGATCAGCGCGCTGACCACGCGTTGACACCAATGCTTCGTCCGTACGGTGAATCCCCATGGCAAAGTCGCCGAACCGCACGGCGGCTTCGGCAACTCGCAGCTCCGGCCGCGGCGCAACCGGATGGCTCGCCGCTGTTCCTGGTAAGACGTCGATCGCAGCGCCAAGCATGTCGCGATACCACCCGGCTGTCGTGACCGGCGAAGGGCTTTGCAGATGCAGATGAAGTTTCCCGGCAGGCAACGGCGGCTCCCATTCGACCTCGCGGCTAGCATGCCGTAAGTAGGTCTCGCCGAGGGTGACATCGCCCCACCCAAAGTGCCAGATCGCTGACGGACGCTCCGGCATCGACTGACTGGTTGACGGGCGGCCGAACAGCAGCAGCATCGTGCCGGAGCGCAGCGCATCAAAGCCCGCGACACGCGCGCGTTGAGTCACCGCAGGATCGAACAGTCGCGAATAGAACTCGAGTCCCTCGGCAAGGTGAAGATGGTGGAATCGGAATTCCCGCCCGAGGCCGGCTGGGGGGATTGAAAAGCCGATGAGTACCGCCACGACCGCGCGCCTCACGGGCAAAGTATGTACTGGTGGCGTGTAACAGCTGGATCGATAGTATCTTTCGGGTGGGCCACGCGGAGAACCGCTACACGCTTTCCGGCACGGCCTGTTTCGGTCCTCGACGGAAGAGTCGTTTGATGAGCGCTCCGAGAGCCACCACTCCGACGAGAAGGGCTTTTTTGAACGCCAGAAGGCCTACCAACAACAACTTGAAGAAACCGGCCTTCGCTGCGGTCGCACCGATGATCAAGCCTGTAATGCCGTAAGCGGCGGCTTTGTCCTTGCCGGGCAGATAATCCGTGTATCGATGCCCTTCGTTGAAGTCGACGGAGGCCTACGACTCTTGCTGCCAAAAGTGAACGGTCCTCGTCGTGAATCGCGTGTCGGTATCGCTCGATGACTGCAGATGTCATTGTCGTCGGTCTCGGTGTAATGGGCGCGGCGACGGCGTACAGTCTCGCGTCACGGGGTGTCCGTGTGCTCGGACTGGACCGGTACTCGCCGCCTCACGCACACGGCTCCTCACACGGAAAGACACGAATCATCCGTGAGGCGTACTTCGAGCATCCCGCATATGTGTCGTTGGTCCAACATGCGTACGCACGCTGGGCCGAGGTCGAACACGAATCGGCATCGCGTCTCTTGACGCAAACCGGAGGCCTGATGATTGGTCCTCCCGGGGGTGCCGTCGCGGGCGGCGCCGAGTTGAGCGCACGTACATACGGACTGGCATACGAACGGCTGTCGCCGCGCGACGTAACCCGCCGTTTTCCGGCCCTGCGGTTAGCCGAGGATATGGTGGGGATCTTCGAGCCGCGCGCCGGAGTGCTCTTCGCCGAGCAGTGTGTCGCCGCGTTGCTGTCGCTCGCGCGGCGCAACGGCGCGCAGGTGGTCCTCAATCAACGCGTGCTGTCCTGGTCCTCGACGGCCGATGGCGTACTCGTGACCACAGCAGACAGCGAGTATTCAGCCGACCACCTCGTGCTCGCTGTCGGTCCGTGGGTATCGTCGTTGATTTCCGACCTGAACGTTCGATTCGAGGTCGAACGAACGCGAATGTTTTGGCTACGCGACGCTGCACACAAAGAGTTCTTCCATCCTGACCGTTTGCCCATCTTCCTCATCGAGTACGCGGCCGGCCGGTTGCTGTACGGCTTCCCGAATCTTGGCGATGGCATCAAGGTGGCGATTCACCACGAAGGGGACGCCGCCGGTCCGGACGATGATTCAGCCGATGGACGGGCCGCGTCGCAATTGACGCACCTCCGTGAGCTGCTCGCGCGCCATCTGCCATCGGCGAACGGTGAACTCCTCGACGCCGCCACCTGTTACTACACGAATACGCCCGACCTTCACTTCGTGCTCGACTTCCACCCGGCTGCACCGCGCGTGCTGATCGTGAGTCCATGTTCGGGCCATGGATTCAAGTTCGCGCCGGCGATCGGCGATATCGCCGCGGATCTCGTTGTGAATGGACGATCGGCTTTCGATCTCGAGTTGTTCTCGTTGAAGCGGTTTGGCGGCAAGGCAGGAGGTGTGAGGCCAACGTCGGTAAACTAACGGCGTGGGCGATACTCTTTTGTATCTCGAAGATTTGCAACCAGGCCAGCATTTCGTCACGGCGACGTACACCGTCACTGAAGCCGAGATCTTCAGCTTCGCACGCGAGTTCGATCCACAGCCGTTTCATCTGGACGACGCCGCGGCGCGCCACACGATTTTCGGCGGTCTCGTGGGTAGTGGCTGGCACACGGCGGCGTTGACGATGCGATTGCTGGTCCAGAGCGGCCCACCCGTGGCCGGAGGCATTCTCGGCGTCGGGGGCGAGATCACGTGGAGTGCGCCGATGCGTCCCGGCGACACACTGCACGTAGAGAGCGAGGTGATCGAGATCACGCCCTCACGATCGCGCCCCGAGCGCGGCATCGCCAGGCTGCGGAACGACACGCGAAATCAAAGAGGCGAGACTGTTCAGACGTTTGTCGCGAGAATCATCGTGCTTCGCCGTCCGGCGTCACGTGCGTGACGGGCCGCGTACCAGTTCGCTCAGTCGTTCGATGCGGCCGGCGCGGTACTCCGCATACAAGCGATGGATGTCGGCCCGCGCGATCCGTACCCCAGCGTTGGCGCTTGCGATCTTGGGATCATTCAACGCCTCTGATCGTGCGGCACGATGCACGTGGCCGTCGATGTAGCCACGTTCCCAGCTAAATCCGTCGCCGCAGCGGTAAGGCTGTAGATCCTGCCCGCGCCGTTCCCCAGACGATCTGCCTGCAGTGCGACAACGAATCCACCCGAGCCATTTGGTTGAACGACAATCGCTGAATCGTTGACCTCGATTGGTTCACTGCTTCCGCCGGTGACCGTCAATGCATCCGCGGACAGTCCCGAGAGCGCGTCGGCAGCTGTCACCTCGCCAACCTGCACCAGCTTGTGATTCGGCGGCCAAAGTTTGCAGCCAGCCGCCGGCATTCCTGAAATAACGGGCAGCGTCTTGTCGATTTTGATCGTCAGAGACTGGGATGGCTCGCTGTTTCCCGCGACGTCTGTAGCGAAATAGTGGACGGTGGTCAGGCCTTCAGTAACCACGTTTATGACAGCCGTATTTCCCGGAACAGTCTGCGTGCCGCTCGACTGCGCCCCAGTCAGCGAGTATTCGATCTGCTTCACGATGCCGCCAGGATTATCTTGGGCACTCAGTGTGACTTCAACGTTGGTGTTGTTCCACCCGTTCACGTTAGGCGGAGGGAGAAGTTGTGCCGTCGTATCCGGCGCTTCAGTATCGCGAGCGGCGAACACAGCCAGACCGCTCGCGTTGGCGCGGCCGTTCGGGTTGTCGGACGATGAATTGACCAATGCGGCAAGTCCCGTAACCGGGTCGACCATGGCCAGGCTCGTAGAGCCCCCGCCGTCCATGTTCAGCGCGTTGCAAACGCCGTAGTCGCGTATCAGGAGATCCGCCACCTCCGAGACCCTCATGCCTTGGCTTCCATTGGTGACATCCACAGTGAACAGTACGAGGGTTTTGTTATCGCAACTCAATCCGATCGAGCTCCGCGCATTGACAAGCTCGTACCACGAATTGCTGTTCGAATAGTTGGCGGGGCCTGGACCCACCAACGCGCAGCCGGGGTGAGTGGCGTCCAGGTAGCACGGAATCGTTTTCACACCGTTCGTGACGATCTGCGCCGATCCGCTGAACGCATTCCACACGATCACGTTCTCCAGCACATGCAGTCCATCGATCGCCTGGCAGAGGCCGTAACAGGTTCCGTCCGAGAAAGCCGGATCGCGATGGACGATGCTCGCGTTGTTGTTTGGGTCGATGTTGATGGCCGGGGAATCCCTAATGAGCGCGTAGTTCTGTGTGGGGAGCTCGAACGGAGAATAGACGTTTCCCTTCGAAGCAGCGAATCCAACGAGAGCCGAGTTGAAGTCGGCCGATGGGAAAGGAAGGAAAAACGAGCCGTTGATGGCCACCTGCGCGCCGACACTATTGAGATACTGCAGTGTGGTTTGCCTCAACGTGTCCCGCGTACCGGCGTGCGGCGTGTACTCGAAAGAGAGGAACGGCGCGGTCAAGTCGATCTTCACAACGTGGATCTTCACGTTGCGTGGAAAGTCAGGCGGACTTCCGACGCGAGTGATGTGAGTGATACCCAGGTACGGATACGCGATCGTGATGACGTTCGCGGCCTGCATTTCCGCAGCCGCGGCAAGCCACAACGCCAAACCCACCAACACCGCCGCATGACTTCTTCTCATTCGGATTCTCCTTCGCCGCGGAGAAGGTTCTGCGCGATCGCGCAAGATAATAGCCCGGCAACTGGGGCTGTGGCGCAGGATTCAACATCAGGTCCGTTCTTGGACGCCTGATCGGCATGCTGTGGCAGCGTCGCCGGCGCCGCGAAGTTACCGCGTCAGCGGTTCGACACGAATAACCCTCGCGCCGACGTTGTCGCCGACCCAAAGGCCGGCGGGCTGGTGGAGTTGTCCACGTTCACGCGACGAATGTTGGTGGCCTGCCGCCGAACCGTCGCTTGATTGAGGACGTGTCGGTGAGGCTGACCTTCGTGCTCAGGCGTCCTTGACCGTCACGCGCGCCAGCGCCGCCTCGTTCCACTCGATGCCGAACCCTGGCCGGTCAGGCGCGATCGCGGTTCCCTTCTCCACGCGGATGGGCGTCTGGATCAAGGCGTTGCCAAGAGGCCCGTCGACCTTCTGGCCGCCCTCCATGATCACGCAGTTCGGCGTGGCGAGCGCGAGGTGCAGCGACGCCGTGAAGTAGAGGACCGTGCCCGTGCTGACGTGCGGGCTCCACAGCACGTTGAACGCGTCGGCGAGCGCGGCGATTCGCTGGCACTCCGTGATGCCGCCCGCGCGGCAGACGTCCGGGTTGACCATGTCGGCGCCGCGCGAGACGAGGAGATCGCGGATCTGAAAGCGGTTGTTCAGCATCTCGCCTGAACACACCGGTGTCTCGAGAGCCTCGGCCAGCAGCGGATACGCGGGTTGATCGTCGGGCAGCAGGGCATCTTCGAACCAGCCGACATTTCCCAGGCGATCGAACCGGCGTCCCACTTGCACCGCTTCGTACAGCTTGAACGCGCCGAGCGAGTCGACGGCCACCTGGCCGTGCGGCTTCATGAATTCGGCGACCGCCGCCACCCGATCGAAATCCTCGGTGCCCTTCCCCTTGCGGTAACTCATCTTCACCACGTGCATGCCGCTGACCACCGCGGCCTTGGCGTCGGCCACGAGCTCGCCGGTTGTCGACCCTCCGATGCCACGATAGAGCGGCTGCGCCGGTCGATACGTGCCGCCGAGCAACTGGTGCACCGGCAGACCGAGCGCCTTGCCGAGAAGATCCCACAGCGCGAGATCGACACCGGCGAGCGCTTCGAATTGCGCACCGGTGAGGTACCCCCGAACGCGCTCTGTCGTGAACAGTCGCTCCCAGAGGCCGTTGATACGGCGGGCATCCTGTCCGCGGAGTAGGGGGGCGAAGAGATCGGTGATGACGCGCTGATGCATGCGCGGCGCCGACGGCGAGTGACACTCACCCCAGCCGACCAGCCCCTGGTCCGTCGTGATCTTCACGAGCACCGCTTGCTCGAACTCCTTGAATCGCGTGGGGCTTGCATGATCGAGGCGATTCCAGAGCCCTACGCCCCCCGTCAGATCGCCAACTGGCGGCAGCTCCAGCGGTTCATCGAAGGCAATCGGTCTCGGCGGGTTGCGGATGATAACCGGCTCGACGCGCGCAATCGTCAGCGGCCGAAGCGCGTCGCTGCGCTCCTGTCGTTCGCGAGCGGCACCCTGCGCCTTGCGCGCGCGCGACACGTCGAGCAGATCACGTCTCGTCCATCGCCGCGGCTGATGAGAGGACAATGACGGGATCGACATCACGCCACTGTGACCTTGGCGAGCGCGCGCTCGTCGAAATTGACGCCAAGTCCCGGCCGCTCCGGCACGCGGGCATAGCCGGGTCCCATGTCGAGCGGCTCCTGGAGCAGCGCGTTGCCGAAGGGACCGTCCTGCTTGTTGCCGTCGTAGACCTCCATCATGGCGCAGTTCGGTGAGGAGACCGCCAGGTGGATTGACGCGGCCATGTACGGCGCGGAGCCGGTGCTCACGTGCGGTGCCCAGAGCGCGCCGAAGGCGTCCGCGATCCAGGCGATGCGACGACATTCCGTGATGCCGCCGGCGCGCCCGACGTCAGGGTTCACCATGTCTGCGCCGCGCTGCATGAGGAGATCGCGGAACTGGTAGCGCGTCGAGAGCATTTCGCCGGTGCAGATTGCGGTGTCCACGGCGCGCGCGAGCTCCGGATAGCGAGGCAGGTCGTCGGGAACGAGCGCATCCTCGAACCAGGCAATGTTGCCGATGCGGTCCAGCTCGTGTCCCATGCGCACCGCCTCGTTCAGCGTGAATGCGCCGAGCGCGTCCACCGCGACCTGGGCGTTGGGCGCGAGCGCCTCGGCCAGGGCTTTCACCGTTTCGAGCTCGTCGCTGCCGGGTCCCTGCCGCAACGCGAGCTTCAGCACGGTGAATCCAGAGGCCGCCATCTTGCGCGCCTGCTCGCTCACGACCTTGCCCTGATCG